>JGI24159J19872_10012663_pt1 | contig 10994 bp, 6 predicted proteins | sample Ectturendosymbi4_FD_19872 | JGI IMG/M metagenome (IMG submission 19872)
TATTATGTTTTATGTGCAAATATTATATGCGTGTATAGAAAATGGCAATCTCAAAGAATGAATAGATTTAAGCGGGGAAAAAGAGTTAATGAATTAATTGTCACGAACCTTCTGCCAAAAGTTACGAACGGGCGTTGCCCTAATCGTTCATGCGTGAAAACGATGGCCTGAACAAAGGAAAGTTATGAGGTAAAGCTACGTAAGCAAAACGACATGAAGAAGGCACAGGCGAATGGCTGAGTTGTGCGAACATCATGGAAAGTTCGAGTGCGCGGAGAAACCTAACAACCACCTGCCAAAGCAGGCAAGACGGCGATCCCTTAAATAAAACAAACACTTAATCACGCGCTAGCGAAAGGTGGTCGCTAAGGCAACGTATGCATCCCATAATTGACAAGAAAATAAAAGAACTAAGCTTCGAGTAATTCCACGGTGCATGGCTAGAGTGCAATGCTTGTGCTGGCATGAGAAAATGGTGTTGACCAGATCAAACTGATCGAGGATGTTACAATAAAAGAAATAAAGCAGGTCACCTATAAATTACGGTTCACGCGACCTGAACGGCCAGTTGTTCTTCGGTGGTTGAATATGAAAGCGAAATGCTGCCAGTTTAGGCAACATAAATTATGGAAACTTATGCGAACAAAGTTATGCCAAAATAAATTATGATTGATGAGACAGATAGTTTAAATGGGGGGTTAAAATCTAAAATGTTAAACGAGATTGCCATTCTCTTGGATGAAATTGTAAGTAAGTTTATATGTGTTAATTATGCTGCTATAATCAGTGCGAACATCAATGCCAAGTAACAAGAAAGTGCGTTGTGTACATAATGGTTTAGTTAATGATAGCTGTATGTTATTGAAAATTGTTAATGAACTCGCATATCGTAATGTATCGTTGGTAATAAGAGTGCAATAGAATGAACATGTTTAAATTCACTTGGGGATTCCAGTGGTTGTCGATAAGATAGCTGCTGTTAATCTGCTGAGCTAGCGATGTTGTCTATAAAGAACAGAATTTAAACTATTGACGGCACGTTTTTACTGTCGAGCTAGCGAGACAGTTTAAACATCAAGAACCCACAAACGGATATTTGGAAGTAGAGAATCATGAACTGAAGTGATTAACATTCCAAATCTTGCACGTACGGTTTTGTCAACGGGCAGACAATAACAATACGTCACCTAGCTTCCAATATAAACTTCAGCGAAATACTACCATCCAGCGGTTTGGACCCAGGGCCAAATAAAGTGAGCCAAGGTGGCCTAAAAGTCCTCCACTTATGACGTCATTCAAAAAAAATTCACAACCCCCAACCAAAAAATTTTTTTCATTGCAAACTAAAAGACTTGCCGAGTCTTTTTTGAGGGTTTGAATAACTCTCTAACGCGTTCGGCGTCGGAATTACGCACATGCGATTCGGCTGTTATGTGGCGAACCGCTTGATTTAGACCGCCACTGAAGGTGATAAACAATTTTTTATAGAAGATAATATAAAGTACATTATTGATGAGAATTGTTGCAATCAAAACCATCAGAACAGTTTTTAGAGAATTTTACGTACGTCGAAATACCCCGTGCAAGCTGGGCGGCTGTTTCCGCAGCAAGTGCTGCACTGGTGGCATGTCAATGGCAGGACCGCAGGTGAACAGTTTCCTTGCAACAACCCGTCAATGCCGAGCACCATGTAAGACAAGGACGTAAGTACCGTACTGTAGGTCTCCAGTGTAACCCGACCGGGAATCGAACTCCTGCCCACAGGGTTTGGTGGTGCGTGCTCAACCAACTGTATCACTTAGCTTGTTTTGGTGGGTATTCCCTGTTCACAACGGATGCAACCGCGAATAGGTAATATCAAAATGAAATCCACGTGCCACCTGAGCCAAATACACAAAACGCCATCTGGTGGTAAATGTTGACTTGAATCTCCTCTTACTAGTAAAGAAGACAGTAATCGTTAGGATAACTTTAGTGGTCTTCCACAACGTGAAGATAGAACGTTTCCGAACGTGAAGACTGCGTTTAGTTTCATTCATAAGAAAATGTTCTGAAACTGAGAAATAATTTTATTAAAGGAACAGCAGAAACCAAACTTTTTAAAGAACCGCAGAAACCAAACTTGGGCCAAACGTTTTTCCAGGTTTTTAAAGAAATAATATATACTTGGAGAATTTATAACACTGCGTATTTTGAAATGTGCAAAACTGGAACAACTGACGTGCCATCAAATACATTTAATTCAAATGCGTCTTAAAAGCAAGACTGTGGTGACTTGTTACATCTCAGATTTTTGGGCATTGTTTGCATATTTGAACTGATGCCTCTTCTTTGCTGCTGGACATGCAAAGGTATTTTGTAATTTCTGGTAACTATTTATCCTATGTGATATGAGTCTTAAGTCCAAAATTAACAATACACAAAAATAAAATAAAATGAAAAAGTGTGCTTGTTAGCAAAGCTCGTCTCAACAATAAAAAGTCTATTGACAGGTGGTGTCTGCCAAGCTTGAGAAAACGGAAATAAGAAGCGGATTAAATATAAATATCGGTCATAATGTCTTTAAACAGCATCCGCTATCAGCAGCAGCTCAACAGCATCAAGAATATAAGTTGCGAACACCATCAGCCACAGATCCAAACTTGCCTAAGGAAACTCCTGAAAATTCAGTATCATTCAAAGCAGCAATGGAATCTCTGCAAAATGAAAGACGAGATGTGCTCTACAACGGTTGTCAGCGACTAAACGCACATTTTGAAGACTTTAACGATGAACCAAATCTCAACACCTTGTGTTCAGATAAGTACAACGTACGGTGTCTGAAAACTTTCAAAAAAGCAAAAGACCATTGCGAAAAATTCTGAAAATGATTAAGTTAATACTGCCCTGAAGCGAGTTTGTGAGGTAGACCTTTTCAATTTAAATGACAAAGGTATTAGATAACGCAATGTGTAAGGATGTACACGACATACGAGTGTGTTTGAATTAACGAGTTACTGTAAATATTCATTTGTCCAGTTCGTTGTGTAAAACATACTTTTATTGACTTATAATGCTTGTAATTTTGTTACCAACTGAACTATCTTTCCACAGCCTAAAAAAAACTCGCAAATTTTCAGCCATTTTTTAAATCCATTTCAAACCTTTTCCTGACTCACATCTAAGCCTTTTTCAGCAAGTATTCATGCTGTTTTTCCTTATTTGCGAGTAACTTACATGTGAGGTAAATACAATACTCTGATGGTAAAGTGAAACTACCTGATTTTGAAAAAAATTTAAGTGCAACTTTTGGTAATTATCTCTGTTTTTTGGCTGAAGCTGCTAATCCATGTTCATTTTATAGCGCCGACAGAAAAGAAATTTCAGAGTTAATACTTTAGCTTTTCCAAATATAGAGCTGCGAGCCTGTGACGTATCACATCATTATTATCAATGTGGTTGGTATAGCACTACGTATCAGAGTGATGCATCGCTTTTTGACCTACGTAAAAAACAAGTATCTTTTTTACAACCAATCTTAGAAAATGACTGAATTCCAAATTCTTTATTTATGGTTTGAAACAATACGAGAACTGTAAAGTTGATTTTTGTTGTTGCTATGAAGTTGTTAATCCAAATGAAAAGCTTAAATGTTTTCCAAAAAACCTGCTGCTCAAATTGGAAAATTGGTAAGATAAATAGCGGCTATGGCTGCTGTGTCAAACCAAACGTTATCATGTAAAATAGGTTGAATTATGTTTCAAAGCCATCGTTGATGGATTAGGCTTCAATTTATCAACAAGTTATATCCCCAGTGTGCGTGTACAGCAAAAACACATGTTTTGGACCATATGTCAGCCTAACACAGATTTGAACCAAAGAAGCTCACAAGGAAAGAAACCAACATCCATTGAATATCATTTCGCTAAAAGCGAGTGGTGGAGCGTCGACTATAACCGTGAGGCATGATTAGGTCATGTCATAGTGATCACGTGCAACAATGTGCAACTCGTCACGCAAGCCTTCACTTGTTCGAAACTTTGCTGTGCAACACTACATTGTTAAGAGCAGTCCCGTCTCCACGGGGAGGTGGGGCTTTTGGGGGCTTAGACCCCAAATTAAGCTCCAAGCCCCCCAAACTGAAACATGAAACACTATAAATGAGTTGAATTTTTGTCAGTTTTTAGAATGTCAACCCCCCGCACAAATCCAAAGCCTCCCCGCTGAAACGCAAAGCCCCCTACTGAAAAGTTTCTGGTGACGGTTCTGGTTAAGAGACCATTTTCTCCTTTGATATCTGAATTTGAACAGCCGTAATGTAGTGCGTGTTGCTTTACCGATGTCGCATACTAACAGCTATGTCGTTAAGGGCAATAAATAAAATAAAAGCTTACACGGAATTACGAGCAGTGAAATTCTTGTTACTGTATTTTACCAATCAGTCGACCTAAGTGGTTTATTGCAGTTGGCGTCATGGACAACTTATTTGGTTTTGGTCAAGACATTTTGCAGTTTAGACTTAGGGCAGAACCTCGATTGTTATTTTTTCTTATAACGAAGGACCAACATTTAATTTCTCTGCTGTCTTGGTCGGACGTGATGTGCCAGATATTCAAATGCGGAATGACCACCTGACTTGGAAATGCATTAGCGGCTGAAGGCCTGCGCACTGTTGAAGACTTCAAAGCAAGTCGCAGCATAGCAGCAGATGCTGCTATTGCGTTAGGACGCCGAGAAACCTCCTTGAGCTCTGAAAGGCATAAGCCAACAGCAAAAGAAAAATGGCAAGCTGCGTTAAAAGTGAGTCAAGTGTCCCTGTAGTCGTAATATTTGTGACAAATGAGTTGTGTATGCAATGTAAGTATGCTCACTTCAATATTTCTCAAAAACAACCAGGTATCATAAAGCGTTGGTGCGTTCCCCTTCAACGATTTGAAGCAATGTCTTGTTCTGTAAAAATTTCCCCTGGACACTGAAATGGTTTTCTACATTTTTGGCTTTATATGTCAGCTCTTTCATGCTCCCTGTTATACAATTAGTCCTTTTTCGAGTAAAGCATTTCCTGAATATTGCTGCTTTATTTGTTGTCTTTGTGACACGCTTATGTCAATGTCAAGTGCTTTGTATTCACGCAATGCATAACATGCTGCATTGTAAAAGCTCTGTTACTCCTCCAATGATAAATGACCCTGTTACGTATTGAATACGGGTCTACTTTGTGTCACTTCTTACGGCACTAGTGTCTGTTACACAATTTTCAACAAATTTCATTTTTTCCTGGCGCTTTAGAATTTCTATCAAAATTTAAATCATCAAGTCTCATTAATCAACATCCTCTGTGGAAAATACGTCGCAGTCTTTGTTCTCCAAATTCTGCTCAAGAACTTAGAATAATGACAAAAAACAAGTATTTTCCCATTTAATTTTCGTATTTTTCACACAATTCTCCAACAACAAGAATAGTTGAATAAGCGCACGTTTTTGAGCGTGCAGCTTTAAAGTAGTTTGGCCTGTAGTGATACAAAGCAATGGGCTGTTCATTGTGCCGACATTTCTAGTGTGTCGTCACAGATAATGTGTTGATATTTCGATAGCTAAAGTTTATGATCTTTGTTGTTTAAGACAACAAAACTGTGTTTTAAATTTTTAGCTGTTTCGTCAACTGCAAATTTTAACTAAATATATTTTTTTCAGAGTCTGGGATGCTAGCGTTCGATTTTTGTCACGTTTACCACGACATCGGGTGTACATGACCCGGTTTACAAAAATAAAAAAAATATACTTTCCTTCAACTGCAGTTTATCACAAAAACTACACTGAAAATATAACTCTCATTGAGCAGTTTGAGCACTAACAAAGTTACTTTGTACTGTAATATCATACGATTTTTGATGAAAAGGTAAGTAGGCCAATATGGCGAAGATTTCGTATATGACTGAACTGAATTTCTCATAAAAAATTATGGGCGTGAAGAACTTCTCCTTTTGTATACTGCTAACAAGACCGTAGAAGCGTGCATTGAGTGAGTCTCAGCTCTTTACAGCCACCTGGCGCTTTATGGTCAATACAGCATAAGTACCTGACACTAACCATAACGTCGGGTTAGCGTGACCCGAAATCACTACCTTTCCCCTACCCTGCAAAATCGAAAAGAGCGAGAACGACCGCACGAGCACCTATCAACAAGTCACACAAAAATATGCAGCTACTGAAGCGTGGAAAGCGCTCCGACCCGTGCTTACGTAGGTTTCACGTGATCACGACATTTGACTAAGGTCTGATAGACCCACGATAGCAATCCAGGGTTGCGAGGCCTGCTAAAGATGTTTCCAAAGCTCTTGATTCTTCTAAAACTAAAATTTGTCGACATGTTTCATGAACGTGTAGTTTGACATGTTTCCCACCAGTGACATTTGTGCTCTCTAACGTCTTTGTTTCGATGAAAGCAATGCTGAAAACACTTAAAAATATTGAACAACGCCTTGAAACGAAACCTTAGTCTTCTACTTAGGTTAGAATAGTATTGAAAAAGAGGTAACAGTACATTCGTTCTTATCTCCAAATTGCACACGTCTTAAATAAAAGGCCCCCAATTGTCTTTTTCCTCCTATGCATTCTACTTTAGATGAAAGTATGCTTTGTTTGTTTCCACTCACCGCTGCTTCAACCAGGCGGAGGCAGAAGGGACCAAATTATAGTCCGCCTTGTCCCGTCAGAAAGTGATAAGTGAGAGCTCAATGCATATAGACCCATTATAGCAACCCACTGTAACCCAAGGACCTCATCCAAAAATCGAATATAGCAAATGTAAACAGCTGTGTAGGCCTACATAAAACATCTACTCGCGACCCCTCCAAGAAAGTTCACGACCTCTCTTGGGGCTGCGACCTCAGGTTGAAAACCACTGAACTAGGAAAAAGTCGGCTGCAGTGATGCTATTTTCCTCCCCCAAATGTACCTGATTTATGTCCAGTGGTGTTGTAGTGACTGAGTTTGAAAGATCCTTGAAATACTCTATCCATCTGGCAAAGATGATCTTCTCATTGCTGAGTAGGACATCATTTTTGACTTTGATAGGTCTAGCAGTGCGAGATCTTTTGCCGTGAAAACGGGGTATAGTTTGCCAGAACACTTTGTTGGCTTGACAGTAACTGGAATCCCGTTTATGTCCGCAATTATCCCAGGATTGCACTGTGGAGTATTTCACCGTAGGTGGTGCGGTGAACATCCTTGTGACCGGACCATTAAATTCACAAGTGTATTAACCATTTGGAGTGTAGAAGAAAGTAAGTGTTTCTTTGAATGAAATTATATAAAATGATACAATGATTTGGCGACACATAGAATTTCTATTAGATCTTAACACATCAGGAGCATTTGAGACCATTTTAAAAGTTTGCATCAATGATCGAGCATATGCAATACCAACACAAATTACCCCCAGTGCGTTGGGCGCCACAGTCTCCATGGACTCTGGTGGAAAACAGGGGTTGACCAGTGCGCAGCCAAGATGTGAAAGTCAGCCACGAGANAGAAGGCACTGTTTATGATACACAGCTTCCTGAGGGTTTATTTCTCTCCTNTTGCAGACGACCAGACGGTGAACAGTTGCCAAAAACATATTTTTGGAGCTGTTGCACAATACGCTTTACAAGACCAATATGTCNAACGTCCGTAACCTCTGTTGTGTCTGTGATGTCTGCTGNCACTGTTAAAAAAATCAGGGGCCTCTAAAAAACGCCCCGCGGGCCAAATCCGGCCCGCAAAGCCATTTCATCCAGCCGCAAAGGCATGTACTAAATAACGAAAAAAGAATATATATACGAACATTTGTTGATTTGATAGAATGTAACATATCCTGAAACAATGACATTACGTAAGATGTCCGGCTCTCGAACAGATGTGTTGTAGTTTATGTTGTCCTCTGACAAAAACGTTTGGAGACCCTGCACTAAATTATGTTTCCATCTTGGATTGTGTAACCACGTGCGTTCCAACTATGACTCAGTGGTGGGAAAAAATGAAATATTTCGCTTGTAGTGCAACCCCAGGGATATCTAGAACTCCATCGTGAGACAGGTTAATTTTCACTTAGTGATGAAGTGTTGTTGTGACAGTAATTCTGCTCAATGTGAGAGGAACCGCAGATCCAGACATTTGGTACATGTGCCTGGCTGATAAATCAATGGTGCGAAGTTACCATCTGATGGATTATGACTGAAGGCCTCTAAGTCAGAATCCAGCCTGCAAGGCGGCGATGCACTCGAGATCTGTCGACGACGGGCACAGTTAGACGCAGGGTTGCGGACTCCGAGGCAAAATATCCTACTACGACTTTACAAAATTTCCGACTCCGACTCCCGACTCCGACTTTTCTAAAATTTCCGACTCCCGACGCCGACTCCTTAACATAAAGGGAATGAAATTTTGCTGTTAAAACCAATGGAAATCGTGGTGCACAGCAAGAAATAAATATCTGTTCCAACAAAAGCTGCAAAAAAATTGCACCATTTCAACTGGAATTCCCAATTTCGGAGTGTGATGTAAAAAATGATCCAATTAGACATCCCGAGTCGGAGTCGGACAAAAAAATCCGACTCCGACTCCCAGTGTTGTTAGGAATCCGACTCTACCCAAAAGCCTCCGACTCCAATTCGACTTCGACTCCGGCTCCGACTCCGCAACCCTGTTTTAAGAGGAACCTGTTCATTCGCTAGCCGAGCACTTTTAAACACCAGTGAATAAACTAAGTAAGATAAATGTTAATTATTTGAAAATTACCAAAAAGCATTGCGGGCCGCACAAAACGCTCTCGCTGGCCATTAACGTATTTTAAATTTTCTTTCAACTACCGATCACCAGTCGCCCCAAATAGTGGAAATGGATCGAGCTGGAAAAAGGTTACTACGTCATCTGCCACTCGTGGCCGATTACATAAACGCAATGTTATGCGATTTCATCCCTGGCCAACCGTATTCCACCAGCCGCGTTGTTTCTAGAAGTCCGTTTTCTTCGTTCTGAATACTTTTTGATAAGTCTATGTTGCGGAATATAAGACATTACGCTGCTGAAGAGAGTCCAAGACAAACTGTTAACCAAGGATGTTGCTTTTTTTGAACTGAAAATATTCGTGCACAACTTCCTTGTGAAAAGTTTATGGAATAAGTCATGGGGATGTGCAATGTTTTCACAAAATGTGCCAAGAAACAGTTTGTTTGAAATTATGAGATGTCTCCGCTTCGATCTGAAGACGGAAAGACGAAGGAATCTTTTGCATGATAAGTTTGCTCTGGCTTCACATCTTTGGCATTGTTTTATATCGAACTGCCAAAAAGTATTTATTCCTCAACACAACATTACAGTGATTGATCTGCCATGCAAGGTGCGTTGCAAATTCTTAAATTCGTCCAGTACATGGGTAATATAAAAAAGTTTGGTTTGGCTGACAGTTGATGCGGAAAATAAATATTTATTCAACGGGTTTCCTTACACATGAAAAGATGACATGCGGAGCTTAGACGTGAGCGTGCCTGCTGATGTTGTTCTGAAGCTAGTGGGACCGATTTTCCACTATGGTTACAATATCACATGTGATAATTTTTTCACCTCACCTGACCTGCTAAAAAGAATTGTAATCTCTTTTGAACAAGGCAACAAAAGAGGAGAGAAGTTCCGTAAGAGTTCGTAAAGAAAAAAGAGCTGCACAAAACAGAAGTGTTTAGGTGCGATAGTCAAACGCCAATCACGCTTACATCATACCAGCGCAAATCAAAGAAACACGTTGCAATTTTGAGTAGTCTACATCCAGATGTTCAAGTTTCAAGCAATGAAAATTCGAGAAGAAACCCCATGCAATGACATCAAAGTGGGAGTTGACGTATATGATCAAATGACAAGACTTTACTGTGCGAAAGCAGGAAGTAGACGGTGGACTGTGCATGTCTTTTACAATGTTATTGGTATGGTTCTTATCAACAGTTGGGTTATTTGCAGGCTTGTCTGGCAGAGCAATATAAGCCGCAGAGAATACATACAAAAGTGGTGGAAGCACTGATAGAGAATATGCCTACAGTGCCCAAAGAGCGTCCAGAAAGCAGGCCTTTGCGGCCGCCAAAACTCTAGCGTTTTGACTTGCGGTCAAACAACGGTTCACGTGCTCTACTTCAGCATGCAAAAATCGTACTAATAACACTTTTCAAACCTATACGAAACCCATGTGTGGTTCCTGTGTATATACAAAAAGTTTAAACCATGTGCTTGAATTGGTTTGAATACTATATGCGAAGCATATGTCAATTGCTTTACAAAAATACCGGTTTTATGCGAAACGTTAATTTTTATTTCCAAATAAAAAAGCAGAGATTTGTTCAAAGACGTTTACAAAAGAAAAGTAGCACTTTCATGAATAAAATATTTCGCATTTCCGCTATTTAACAAAAGTTGCGTCAGTTGTCACGTTTCGTCCTTGTAGGTATGGAAAAACAGCCGTCCTTCTAGTGCTAGTTTACTGACTCTGCACTCTTATCTCTCAATGCTTGTCTTGAAGGGTTGCAGTCTCTGTTACAATATGTTGGACTTACGTTCCGCGTGTGTCTTACAACCAAAATCGTAGTAACATGCGCCTCCAATATGTAATGGCGCACAATAACCCAGCCCAGCTTACGGCTTTTCTATCTGTAAAGTTCTTTTCATGAAAATATACTACTTAACGTGTCAAACCATAGGCGTAGCCAGGGGGGCCAAAGAGACCATCCCCACCAATTTTTAGAAAATACAGTCATTTTGTGCTTTGAGAGCCGTTTTTCTAAACAAAATAGTGTTATTCGCCTAAAATCAAACATTTTGCCCACCCCCCCAAATCTTTGGCTCTCCCCAAATTTTTGGGCTGGCTACGCCACTATGTCAAACCAGAATTAGCTTTACTTAAAAGCACTAGTGTTTCTGTATGCTTTCGAGGAATCAGTCGACTGCCATCTGCTTTCGTCTTTTTGCGATGATTCAAACTTGCACATATC
>JGI24159J19872_10012665_pt1 | contig 10993 bp, 8 predicted proteins | sample Ectturendosymbi4_FD_19872 | JGI IMG/M metagenome (IMG submission 19872)
TTCCTACTTTTGCACATTTTTCAAACAACTAGTGTCAAGGCAAGATCAGGGCAGCCTTGACTCATCCAGCCTCAAAGCTCTCCAAACCAAGTCTCAGTATGGATGATTTTGTATGCTATGTTCTTGTAGCTGAAAGGATGAAATTTAAAACAAATTTAGTATTTTAAATCTTCTTGGTTGTTGTTTATGCTTTCGTGGATTCCCATAAAGACATGAATATAAACAAATTCAGAATACCAACTACCAAGCATTTTTTCAAAGTGGTAAACTTTGTAATTTATGATGGTGAATGCAGAGAAGCAGGGTACGAAAATAATGAAGTGGGGCGATCCCAACCTGCTATTGCCTAACTTTCATGTGTTGCCAGGCGTGTCTTCCTAACTTTCAGTGTTTTCAAGTTGTGCATCATGAACACTCCTTTGCATTTTCTCCTTCCGCTATGTCAGTCATGCCGTAGTCTCAGGAACGTATCCTACTATGGCCGTGTCTTAGGCTTGATCAAAAGACTTATCATGGTTGGCTGAGTATGATGACGTCATCAGAGGGCCCCCTAACCTTAAACCCACCACTGGAGACAGCAGAGAATTGGTCAATAAATAGCAACTGAATTCTTCCTGAAATGTTTTTCAACTATTGCTGGCTGGCCTGTGCTTAACAATAGAATATCTATTTTTAGTCAGCAGATAATCCAGCAATTTCATTTTTAGCCTATCTGTTAGGTTTGCTGTCTTGGTATTCATACTGTCACTGATCGCTCTAGACCAGCCTAGGCTATAATTACATGTACTGTTAGTCTTTGACTAACGAAATGAACTATCACACTTGCGAAAGGTTGTAAATAAAAATAGTTTACACTAGCTTAATTCTAACTTTTGTCCAATTAGTCACTAACAGCAAGATTTTATATGCTAATGTACGGTTTGTGTGACAGTGTTTTTTGCTTAACTACTTCATGTAAGAGGTCCTATTTCCAGTGAAATAAACACATACACACTGCCCAAACTCAGTAAAATAGGCTTTGTATTAATATTTCGTCTTCTTCCCCTTGTGCACCAAAAGATTGATTAAAGACCCTCAAAAACGTCACCTCAATGCACATTTGTGCGCCTGGAAGTATCGATCAGAAACGTAGGCCCTGGACCGGCTTATGATGGATGGACATTGCTTCTCAAACGTGAACGGGAGTTTTAACAAAACCGGTAGCAAAATAATTGCATTCTACGACAGGATATTCTTTCAAAATCTGTTCGCCTCCCATCTTTTTTCTGCGGAGATGTTCAGCAGTTGAGAAAAGCGTTTAAAACTTGTGCCATCTCCTCTTATATAAATCAACCGAGCCAAATCAGTATTTTTTACTGAACATGCAACAAACAACCAGCAGTGAACCAAAAAGTATCATCGGTTAATTACACAAAAGGCAGGTCCTGTCACAGTTGACGAAAGCAACATTACCCGATTGCCAAGGACTACTTCTTACGAGCAAGGGGAAACAGAAACTTTTCGACAACAATCTGAAGGACTCAAAGCAAATGCGATTGCACAAGAAACGTTTGGAGAAAACGCTTGAGCGGCGTTTTTCACAACACGCAAGGTTCGATCATTTGTTTTCACAAGAACTGTTATTCGGAACAATTGATTGGTTTTGTACTTCAACCAAGCTTCTTAATCTACAGTTACAGCTCTAAAAAAAAGTTGAGACTACGCTACGACAGAACCTATAACATATTTGCCGCATAATTGCACCACGATGAATAAAAACATACAATGTAGAACAATGAGAGGACTCACCACAGCGCATCAAAAATGGAAGGCGCGTATTTTCAAAGTACCGGCGGCACAACTATTCGATACTTTTCAGAAATGCAGCTTTTCTTGCAGAAAAACCCGTTTTTTCTTGCACAAAAACCTGCGCGAACCCGTCGCAGTGACTGAACACGCCAGCATGGATTTCATCGTTTCTAACAGCTGCTTGTTTTTATCAAAAACTGGCAGGCGTTATTAGCTTTTTCACTGGCAATGTTACTTTTTTACATCAAGAGACGAAAGAAGTCCAAATCATTTTGATCCCTACACACAACTAAAGCAAATCATGGCTGGATAGTGATTTTTCTGTTGCCACGACTCACAACCAAGTCAATGTTTTAAGATATGAAGACCGCATGAAGGGAGGTGCTAGCTTTGAGCATAGGCTTTAAATTGGATGGGTCTCACAATATTCGACACACTGATAGCATGATCATGCGCAATGACAAAGTGTACTACTCTAAACCAACTTATCAGCTTTACTGCACTGCACAGGCCCAAAATACAAATGATAATTAATATCGCTTCACACCAGACCTCAGATCCATCACAAGTATAGATAGAAGTTATAACCTGGTATGGTGGCTTTTACGAACGGATGACATCAGCGAACACGTTAATCGCACAATAAAATCATTTAAATTTTTTGCCCGGTTTTCAATTGTGAGTTTTACATTTTTCCTAGAAACTTCAAAAGAACGCTGTCCCTTTACGATAAACGGTAAGACTAACTGCAAAAGCCAGAGGCGTACCGAGGTTAGATGGCGCCCGGGGCAAGAAACAAGTTAGCCGCCCCCATGTTCGAACCTAAAGTATTTTGGAGTAAATTTACTGTGTTGAATGAAGTACTTGCGACATTGTTGGGACTTTTCGGCGCCCTATAGTGATTCGGCGCCCGGGACATTGTTCCCCCCTTGCCCCTCTCGCTACGCCCCTGGCAAAAGCACACCCAACGCTCTTCAGCAGCGTTACCTTCGCAGTTTACAAAACTTCAAGTGCAGTTTCCTTTCATGTAGCGCTAACATATCAAGCGATTACCTGCGCACACAAAAACTGACAATAAAGGCAAACAAGGGAGGTCACTACGTGCGCTTTCGACGGTACAACCAACAATCCAGACAGCGTGAAACACGGAACAGACACAATCGATGAAATGAAAGCATCACCCAACGCATGAGGAGTCGAAGGACTTTGAATTGCAGTTGGTGTGGTACGGTGTCACGAATCAGCAACGGAGGTGCAAAGGAATGCTTCGACTGGTAAGTCACTACTTAGCTCGCGGTATACACTAAAGAACAGCAGCGTTCGAAACAACAAGAACATAATCGACAAAACTAGAACGCATTGACCGCAAAGGTGGACGTGGTTCGACATATGGGGGAGGGGGGTAAATACAAGGAGATGGGGAAGCAATTGACAATACGATGCCTTTCGCAGGGATTTACTGATATCGAAGTGATCGAGATTGGTACTTTACCTGACAAAACGCATCAGCCCTGGGTAACACACTTTGCGAACATTTCGGGAAACGAAAACAAACATGATACACTGCTTTTCTTATACAGTAATTTCTAAGCAAGAAAACTGCATCTAGCGCGGAAACGTACACTTTCAATTTGGTCTCTGAACATGACGTAGAATCGGCGCTAGTAAAACGTTTAAATCTTCGCTGTCTCTGAAAGCGACTAGTGCAAAACTCAAACCTGAAAAAAGTGCTCGATTCTCGCATTCAACTGCATTACCGAAAACCCGAGGACACCGAGATTACAAGCACAGCAATTGCCAGACGTGATTTGTTTGAAAGAAAAGTCACCTAATTTAAAACCACAAGATACATGGAAAAAGTGTTGAAGGTAGGCGTCGTTTGATTTTAAGACAGATACAAAACGAATACAAAAGCTATGCACTAGGACGACATCACAATAATCTTTTTTTCCGAAACGAATCATCACAATCGTAACATCAACAGGATACAGACACCTCCAATAACAACGAAACTGGGCCCGTGGAGCGCGTTGAAACGATCGCCTACAGGTCCCTGTCAGGCGTCGAAGACCAACAAAGCTGACTTCGTCAAGAAACTTCCTCTGTTGCCATGGAAACAGGGCGCATCGATGTTAGCAAGCTCCCCCTTCTACTTTCTTTCCACCATCCTTTTTCTTTCCGAGAGCGTCGGGGTTTTGCAGAGGATCAAGTTCAGCGAAAAGGTTGAACCACGCCGACATGTTTCCTGCCAAGTGGTCAAGGCATTCTTTACACATATACAGCAAATGCTACCCTGGGCGTGGGAAGGGGGTGTCAAGGGGGCTTGAAAATTGCAGTAAAAAGGTTGTTTTCTTAGTTTCGAGTGGGAAAAAATGAATTTTGCCACTTTTGGCCCCCCTAGAAAATGTTTAGAAAAATTCCTAGTGGAGACCCCCTGGAAAAAATCCATCCGACGCCCATGATTGCTGCTGCGGCTTCTGCTTCACATAGCGAATAACTCGCCATACTGAAAACTTCATGGGTAGTGGTGCACGTTATTTGCGAATTGCAAAACTACAAACGTGTAGAACTTCCGCAGAGAAAAACAAAAGAAAAAATGAATTTGCGTTTTGAAACTGAAATGCTTCACGTATGTATTTACATGCAAATTACTGGCCTCAGCATCACCGCATTTTTTGGCCCCAAACAATACAGAATGCGTCTGAAAAACAGTTTCTGGAAAAAGATACAGATTGAAAAGCGCGACTGGTGAGAACACGCAGCCGTATTGCAAACAAGTAAGTTAAAACTCAATATACAACATCGGATTGTTCTGATTTTTCACAAAAAACATAAAAATCGACCAACTCGCGAGCACAGAATACCGGCGCTGCAACTTACCTTGACCTTTGCTTTGCTGCATCTGAGGTCCTTTGTTCTGCTGTCCTGTTATTTGTTTTGAGGTCTGTCCGAACATGGACTGATAGCTGGGGGGTTGCAACATCCCCTGTGGCATACTCATTCTCTGCGACGGGAACCCCATTGGCCCGGCACTGTACATTTGCATGTTCATGGGCGTTTGGCTCATGGCGCCGCTTACTTGATAACCTGCAGTAGAAAAAACTGGTGAAAAATTAGCGCTCGTGAAGATGCACAACCTGTTTCAAATTACGTTCGACTTAAAATACTCTTTCATCTCACTAAACCTCCGCTTTTAAGCACTTTTGCTCCATCAGGCATGACAAACATGTTCAAAGGCCAACTATACTCCGCTTGTGCGCGCTTGAATTTTTTGCACTGTTTGTACAGGTTCCACCGGCATAACTTGCCCGTACACATTGAGAACATCAATACAAGTGCTGAGAACTTAGAAAAGGCCGAAAACGTACAACGACGCTTGAAAACAACTTCATCTGCGACGATTCTTTGGAAATTCTAACCAGCAGCAAACATGTCAAGTAGTTTTAGAAAAACATGTTGAAAACAGTTTGGTGCCATGATCAATCTTATTTTGATTTGAAAGCTCAACGAAACGCGTTTCCCATTGCAAAAACGCTGGCTAGAACTAATATGACTCAATCGCGCAAGTGCTGAGGGTGGTAATGCAAGTTACAGAACATTGTTTCTCGCAGCGGTATCTGCGCTTTTGAGTAGCATTCCTTACAAAGCATAATCTGCGTACATTGTTGTTTATACAGTCTGTCTATGCTCGACGATAGTTGCACGTGCGCGGATTTATGAGTTTGAAAAATGTGCTGCGGAGAAAATTAATGCTTGAAAACAGAAACGGTCCGGTGCCATAAAGCCCACGCGAAGAAGCACACCATGCCATGCAGCACCTAAAAAACGCAAGCTGATATTGCGTGTCATACCTTGAGGCGCCATCATCATGTCCATCAACTGCGACGGCAGATAGCCAGCTGGTGTCGCTGCAACACCAGGAGCTTGTATTTGCGCCAAGTCAGCGCTGGCAGGTTGTTGCGAGGATATGCCTGCGGCTGTTGAATCACTTCCCGACTGCATGAATTCACCAAACACGGAATGCCATTCCGTTTCCAGATCACCGGCGCCTGTTGCATGGAAAGATAGGACTGCTGTTAGAAGTCGAGCAAAGCGAAGGAATTAACATCCGTATACCCTTCGTAACAGGTGGGCAGAAAATTTGTTTCGAGCTCCAGCTAAGAGACGGGTCTGCGTCGCACCACAGCGAAGGCACAGTGTTGGGCGAAGCGAACGCGGTTTTAAGGTAGTCACAAGTTTATCACCGTGAATTACGACCTCAATCTCACCTTTGAAATCATCTTGATTTGAGACTGGACAAAAAACGACAGGAAAATAATCGAAAATTTGTTAACGACAACTGATTATACCTTAAACTAAACAATCGAAACAATACAGAAATGCAGTACAACAGCTTCTCACTCTGTGGAGGTTGGAGAAAGTTCGGAGTCATGTGACCCGCCAGTCACCTGCCACAGCTATGCATCAACACATAAAATACATAAGGGTGTCACGATTTCAATTGGAACGTAAGTAATGAAGTGGTGACCTGGTCTTTGGCATATTTTCGATAAATGTAGGGTTATAAGAAGATATTATTTAACTAAGTTGCCATTTTGTTTCATTATTCTTCTAAAAACATACAATCTCGTTTTTCAACAAATCGAGTAAATTCGGTCATAATTTCCGAAAATATAGACTAGTGAATACTTGTACGACGTGTTTTAATACTATTATAGGGCAAATGACCGAAACGTCTCAGCGAAAAAAAAAACAAGTTTTAAATACAGTACATATTCTCCGTCTTTGCTAATCAGGGTATCCGCACCCAGACACACAAGTAAACTGAACGCGATCATCGATTTCTAAGTTGGTCTTACTGTAAGTCCGAAACGGGCTGAGTTCGATACGAGTCATCAATCGTCTATTAACGAGCCAGTACAAAACATAATGGTAATTAATAAAGGTTTTTACCCAATGGTTTTCGATTCTTGAAAATGTATTTTGTTCAGAATTTAGAGCAACCTATCACTATTAATTCGAATCATTTGAAAAATATTTTGGTTGGAATTAAACAATTAATTTGGTTCACTGGAGGACGCGACGCCACTCGACGACGTTACGTTTGCTGACGCAAGGCACGTAAAATGAGGATGAGTTCACGTAAGTGTGAGCGTCATCTCAACCAGTTTTTGCCACAAATGCAAGCGATCAAAAAAATATGCAAAAACGCTTTGTTTGTAGCTTCTTTCTGAGAACACCGTAAAGCTGAAAACGAATTTGATGTCGGGAAGCAAAACGTAGGTGCTAGGGGATCTAACATATCAGCGATACCCTTGTTCCAGCGCCTCAAAAAACTTAATCCAATTAAAAACTCGGTTTTAGAATACATCATAAAACTTCCAAGAGCTATACAAAGCGTTCTTGAAACAGTTCAGGCTTTTTCCCGACCAAAGCCGAGTGTGTCAATCTCAAATGCTTATTTCGCTCCATTCTTTTACATACAACAAGCGCACTAGTACCTGACTTGACACTATCGTCGCCGAGCATGTTGTTGAATAAATCCAAATCTTCTTTGCTGGGTTGTTGAAAGTCAGTAGTCTCCAAGTCACCAAACAGTAAATTGACGTCATCATTTGCTGTGTCTGATTGTCTGTTGTCTGATGAGCATGATAACCGAACGTGAAAATATTTTATAAATTTGTAGATGTACAAAAATATTTTTTTTTAGAAAATGTACAAATATATTTTAAATTACTTGCTTTAATTTAAAATATATTCACAGTCACACTTGCGATAGAACGCGTGAAAGTTATTTCAACCAAAGGAAACCACTGGATGTTGAGTGATGGGTCAAAAAGGCCGAGTGAAGCGAGGACCTAAATCTTGAAACTTGACTATTTCAGGTCACCTTACTCGGTATTTTTTATTTTATTTGTTTTTACGAAGCTATGGCGTTCGTTTCAGTTTGTATGTAATTCAAAATTCAAACAAAGTCTTAAGGCCATGTGACACGTACAGTACAAGCGAACCCTCCCTGCTTCATGAAACAATTCACCGGTTTGATAAAATACGCACGACGAAAAGAGTTGGGCATCTTCTTGTTAAAACTCCTAGCTTGTCTGCGAAACGATACACTGGGTAACATGCAGGAGTTTTGCCAACTCTAAATTTACCGGCACCTGTGGGATCGACACACACGAAAATGCAGGTGAAACGCTAGTGACCGACTTCTGTAATTTATTGCGCGAGATTTGACTTCATGCTTGCACTTGTTTGCTGTAGATAAAATTGAAAGCTGCAGCAATAGGAACGTCACTAAGACTTATTACAGAAATGAAAGGCGCAGTAAAACGATGGTGTGGTGAAGGACATTTGAACAAAACGAAATTAATAGTCGCCACACCATCTCATGGAAGTGATTCAACAAAAGCCCGTCAACTTTACCTCAATGCAGAATATAAAAACATATAAAAACAAAATCTTTTAAGCTGTCATCTCCAGCTTCTTTTTATTAATGAATGGCATCTTAAAAACATACCAGGCATATACACTTTATTCAATAAGAGTTTTGTCAGGCGATTTATGAAATTAAAAAAATCAGACAAGTTTAGACAAAAATATCAGACACTCGACACTGATTTTGCACCGAGTCGGGCTTTGCCTGATACATGGACTTTGCTAGCTCGACTAGATTTGGAAAAATGCATGAAATACCAAGTTTTCAAGCCTGTTTTATCCACACTTGCTATAACAATTGTTTCTATTCAACGCAGGGCAGCCCATGCTACATAACTGGAAAGTCTGGAAAACACATATGCTAATATGCGTCAAATTAAAGCAGTGTTTAATTTACGTCTCTTCTATTTTTTGCTGAAGGGTGCGCCAAGAATGTTTGGATTATTAGTGTTAATAATTGCATAACAATACCTGGTTGCTCTTAGTAAGTACATAATTCTGAAGCAACACTTCAGTTTAAACTAAAACGTTGGAATTTTCGCCGGAACTTGGCCAAAGTAACGGAACACACGGACTATGGCTTTCAAGCAAACTTCCCGAACAAACACAGCGATGAGCAAATGTTAGAAACGACTATGCAGGGCTGGCAACGTACCGCGTTATTGCCGAGAAAGGAAACCATTAGCAACGGCATGCTTCAAACAAAAACAACATGCTCAGATCATACTGGTTATTAAATAAATCAGACAGTGAAGACTGAGATCAGTTCATGCCGTGAGAAATAAAGCTTCGACCGACATCTTACCCTCGCCGATTAAAGGGTCAGTATTCTTAGACATTTCATCTAATAACCTAACGTCGTGATATACATCCTCATGCTGGCGACAAATCCCTGGATCATCGTGTGGCATTAAAAGGAAATCTATAACGATCGAGTGGCACTGAAATGATGACCATGCACGAAGTCAGCATAGCAACACAGCAAAATCGTATCGATATATACCCTCGCCGCGATAACACTGGAGGCGTCGTTGATGTTTGCGTCAATGTTTTATGGCGTATATGTTTTTACAACATTTCAATAATGATTCAGAAATAAACTTCATGCGTAAAAGAAATTGATAACGGATATCGCAAAAAATGCAATGATCAAATTTTCGACCGACAGCGAGGTGCAGTGCCTGAATCAATCAATTTCGGTGCATTTTCTTTCAAATGCCACCTAATTATTCACAGCTACCTTGATAGGTAACGTCGTGCAAGGTACCTGACAACAGCGCACACTGAAAGTACAAAAAAATTTTCAAATATTTCCAGGATACCAAAAAAATTTTTTTCAGCATAAAAATATTTTCAACACACCTCGTATAACGAATTCTTCAATGAATTCCTTCAGTGCCATCATGTAACTCTAATATGTGTAACGTTTTGCTTAATAATTATTTATACTAATATGCTAGGTTGTGTTTCGTCGAGAAATCATCAATACGTTCGCCATCAAAAACGTGCCCTGAACGTCCCAACATACCAGCATCCTTTGATCCGTTGCTAAGAGCTAAACCTTCAAACAAATCGTCGACTTGTTTGGCAGCATCACCACCTTCTTCCTCTGGCACTTCCTGGTCACTCAGGCTGATCAACCTGTGACAACTTGGATTTATTGCAACGCAATGGAAACACGGTGATTGGGATAGGGCCGTATCTTCTCGAATATAAAAAGAAAAATTATAGACTTTTCAATGATAGCCGCACGGGCAGCTGCTTACGGTTAAAACCTGTGACAAGGCAACAATAACATATGTTGACTTGTGGCACAAGAATTTAGTACGAACTTCACAAACTTTTGGCAGAAATTAGTTACTAGATTATATGACAAAATATCTAGCTACTATTCAGTTCTTACTGCAAATCGTTTTCAGCAACGCCTTCAGCATCACCAGCCGCCTTTTTTTCCTCATCAGTGCTCTTTGCTGCGTCCAGTTCCTGAATAGGATTCAACCCCTTTTCATTACATGAGGTGAATGTTCGCATGCATCAGTGTTTGATGACAGTCAGTAGAGGGTCACGCATAAAGTACATGCAAAAAGAAATAAGGTTTCATCGGATGCGAAAAATGAGATAAAGTAATCAAGAATGCCGTTTCGACAACTACAAAATGTCTACAGTTCCAAAAGACTTTTCTAAACTGCCACATGCAAAGCCTAAAATGTTTCAGAGATCATTCTGCCGGCGTACCGCCTGTCTCAGTTCAAAGTATTGCTAATACCCGTTACCATGCCGCAGGACACGTGCACGATCTGTCGTGAAGACAACTGGGGTTGTTTGATTCAGCGCTCTATGACTCAGCACCTTTGAACCTTAAATGTCTGACCTGAGCTGATCGTCACTCATTATCACCTGACTGGGTCACTAGCGGCCAAGTTCATTTCAGCAGCTTTGCATAAATGGGTCGCTGTCATCCAATCTAGAGTGACCAACCTAGAGTTACAGTGTGTCGCTAACGACCAAGCAAGCATGGGGGATCACTAGCGATCCACCATGCTTGGTGGATCACACCCACCTTTGTTCGAAGAAAAGTTAATTTTTTCTGTTGAAAGTACAAATATCGGTATGTCGTGTTTATGAAAACAATGTCCACAAGCAACGTGAGGAATACATGGAGGATGACAGTGGCGCAACAGACATTATGGGTTATTGGTATTCCTAAATTTTCCTTCGGATCAATAATAACCCGTTTACAGTTAGAAGTGGGGAACAAGCGTCAAAA
>JGI24159J19872_10012666_pt1 | contig 10993 bp, 7 predicted proteins | sample Ectturendosymbi4_FD_19872 | JGI IMG/M metagenome (IMG submission 19872)
CCCCCCCCCCTTCCCCCTCAACCATATTTACTTCAACCACCTGGAAGATACACTAATAGGGGAGCCATTGACGAATACACGAGACCATTCGTCAATTCGAGAAGCTCGCCTGCAACCTACGTGCGCAAATCGCCATGTATGCAAATCACCCTGTGTGCAAAGTTCTAGGTGGTCAATAATTGCGTTAAGTGGAGGTTCGTTTTACTTGTTCTGTGATAAGTTTTCGGCATGTGAAATTGTTAACGTATTCGTTAAATCTTCACGTTCGTTTGGCAGCACAGCAGCCAATCGCAGGCACAATGAAGCACACCGTAGCGACATTTGCCAGTTGAGTACCACGACTCAGTTGCATGTTCCAACGATCTTCCCCATAATATTTTGTTACAAGCAGCCTGCTTTCAAACACAATGTTTCAAACGTGCCAAACATCCGCGTTTTTTTCAAGTTGTCCCAAAGAAGTTAGAACCGCAGTAGTCGCTCGTCAAAGACTTATTTTTATAACATCGTATACGAAGATTAAGCACCAAAGTAATGCTTACCCTGTTAAATTATTAGTAGATGCAGGGTTGTCTGGTTGACATTTTTAATGCCACTTCCAGAAATTTGGCCTTTTGAACGTGGTTTGTTATGAGGAAATGCTGTTTCGCATGTACGTCATAGTTTGACATGTTTTTGGCCTTTTCTATTGGTGTTGGTGGGACAAATAATGTTGTGCGTATTTTTTAAATCTTGGTTGCTTTAACCTTCCTGTTTTGTCTTGTATCACATTCAATGAAGCTATTTGGCATAGTTTAACAAGCGAAATGGCATTTTGTGTCCATCTAAACCTGGCGGCCCTAGTGGGGAGGTTCATTGACATAAACTGGGCGTAAAAAGACATAGTCATAACAAATCAGAAGGCTGTAAAGGAAGCGGAATGTTTTTTTTAAATTTACTGAACAGGACACAGGAAACACAAACACCAAAGAAATCAAGAAGTTTGCCAACTCTCGTTTGGACTTTTACAGCATCGCACGCAAAACAGGCGCTGAGATTAATCACAGAGCGGCTCCGTCATCACTTATTACAGCGTTTGATCGGACAACAGTTGGTGGCGATCGCAGGATGACGCAAATCAGGTTGCATCGCATTTTGTTTATCGCCGGAAGCGAAACAACAGGCGTTAAGAGAATGAACTTCACCAACAGGCGGCCAGCAAAACAGTGAGTTGACGTCCGTAAGGCAATCATGTGGGATGGCGAGGGTCATACGTTGGGTGGCAGGGGTACGTTGGGTGGCAGGGGTAACACGTTGGGTGGCGGGGGTAACACGTTGGGTGACGAGGGTACCACAAGAAATAGTGAGGGCAGTTGCTGACAATCAACTAAGTCACGGAAGTTTTAGTCTCGGATCGAGAGCACATTCCTATTTTCTTTCACAGAAAGTCGTGCATTTCAGAGTAACGAGCTCAGTGCCCCCCACACGGCACGCTCCGTTGGTAACAGGACGTCCATATTCATCAATTGCCCATTTGCCCGGAACCGAAGCACTTCTGCGTTACATCGGAATCCGAGCGGTTCAAACCACTAGGACCTACACACTTACTGACACCTCCGAACAGCGTTCAAGGTGTTTTGAGGGATGGAAACGGTCTTTTAATTTCTCCGACGGTTTCTCAAAATACAGGGAGTAGAACCTCGCTTGGCGATCTCCTCGGTAAAGCGGGAACCCCGTTGTTATGGGAACGTTTGGTCAGAGGCAAATGAACTCCTTTGTTTTTCTATTAAGAGCCTCGCTAAAACATGCTTTTCGCTATTCAGGCTTGCGACCACGATAGATGCGTTTAAAGTGGAATTTTCTTTACCTTGGACAGCGGCCACATATAAACTCTACTTCAACCAGTATTCGCCGCCCTACCAAGTGCTACAGATAATTCCATTCAGTGTCAGCGCTTGTAAAGCACAATACCATTTGTCACGTAATAGTGCCTCCCCATTGTGCTTATTTCAACGAGGCATCAGTGGTTTCTGCTGAGATACAGTACCACATCTTAAACTAGTTAGTTTTGATGAGCGATTAGTCTTAGGATTCTTAGTAGTTGGTTAAGATTTCGAATTCTGCCGGTGATGTCAGCAATGAAGCTCCTCTAGACAAAACACTCCCTGGAGTGTTTGCCGAGCTGCATTACTTTGTCAAATTCCCCTGACAGTCCGAGTGACGATTTTCGACTCTGCGTCGTGCGTTAAAACCGAACAATGCGAGATGGCACCCTTAACACTCTAATGAATGTATCGATCAGCGACCCAGAGCACCTCGGTAATGAGGACACGAGGAAGAGGGAACTGAGAAGTAACAGAAACAAAGAATCGACCAACAGCGGATGATGATCTAGCGACGAATGTGATGGAATCCGCGGATTCGTCAAACGACGACGGCGATATGAACGCTGATGGATGGGAACCTGTTTCGTTGCATGAGATTATGACTGAAAATTAAGGGCGGGGGTTTTAATTTGGTCTGTCAATAATGAATAAATGGTTCATTTAAGCAACTACGGTTTCGTTTCAAGTATTTAGATCAGTGTTTCCCAATCTTTTTTTGGCTAGCGCCCCCTTTTCTGACAAACAAATTTCTATTGCTCCCCTACCATCCCCAGCACACAAACACAATTTTTTCGTATTGTATGTTTGAAAATGATCAAAACAAGAGATGCATTTTACTATAAAACTTAGTTTAGTAAATTAACTCATTCAGCAGTTGGAAACTGTTAGAGTTCATGAAGGGCTCGATTTCGTTGGAACAGCATTAAACTTGGACAAGAGGGTGAAAATTGCTGATTTGGCTTTAATGAGGTTAACATCATTCCCCTGCAATTGCAAATTAACTTCATTGAACTTCGTGAAGACATCTGTGGACTGTGACACAGTCCCGTCGCCACGGGAGGGGGGGGCTTTGGTGGGCTTATCCCCCCAAACAAAGCTCCAAGCTTCCCAAATTGAAACGTGAAACATTATAAATAAGTGGGGTCTTGGTTAATTTTATCATGTCAAGCCCCCCACGGGGAAGTGCAAAGCCCCCCTACTGAAAACTTTCTGGCGACGGTTCTGCTGTGACAGCCAAGATACTGTATATATGACACCCTTTGACAGTCACCTTCTGTGTGCAGCAACAGGCGTACCAACTATCTTCATCATTACCCGAGTGCATCACATTGCCTAAAAAACTTAGCAGAACACTTTTAAGCCCTTTGGTGTCCTTTGATCAATCAATCCATTGATAGTCTGCCACATTTTTAGTAAATGTTGAGTCGGAACAGTGCAGGATTTAATTTAATCTGCAGATTTTAAAAGTTTTTGAACTTAGCCGTGACACTTGCAGTCGTCCACACGCTCTGCCATAACACTATCTGTAAAAAAATATTAAGTTGCCTTTCTACTTTCGAATTGAACTCGTACAGGGTTATTATTATATTTGTGATCATTGAACCACTCCATCCAAAATTAGCTCACGCTTTTGGTTACAGGCTGATTCTAAGTGCAAGCGTGCATTCTCAAACCTGATCGGTGATAGTCACTGTAACGAAACGGGCATTATTAAGTAGCAGTTTACCAGTGCCAAGAAGTGCAGCTGACGAAAAATCCAATCATAATCATTTCATTATAGTGGAGGACAGTTTTACTGTGCAGCTTACCTTTAGTGATGGAAACTGCAGTTCATCAATTTATCCCCTAGCATTTCAACTCTGTTTTGTTTCCAAAACGCTAAGTTTTTGTTTACACATTACATGCATACATGTTTGTTGATCATACTGTTTTTTATGACATTTGGTCACTCAAATTTAGTAAGACAACAGAAATGTAATTATTAACTTGGTCTCCTATCGCCCCCCAATCGTCAATTTCTGGTTCACCGCCCCCTAGAGTTTTTCACCGCCCACAGGGGGGCAGTACCGCCCACTTTGGGAACCCTTGATTTAGATGAAATATTTTCGGTCCCCGAAAATTTATTAAACGGCCACCGAAGTCAAAACTAAAACACACCTGACCTCGGAAGGTCATTGACATTGACCTGACCTCGGAAGGTCACTGACGTTTCCAGAACATTCTTGTGCAGTTGCGAAGAGGGGGGCGGCATTCCCGGCCGGCATCGACGAAAGCGGATCTCGGTCCGGATCGTTTCAATGCCCCGAACCACGAATTCATTTGCGCGACGTGTGCCGAGAGATAAATTGCCCGCTGTCATGGTGATCTATTCTGCGGAAAAGCTCGCGCGGCCGCGACGTCAAGCCCTGTTTTCGTTGAGCAGCGAACGCACGGGCGAAGGGAGGATCACCGCCTGGCGAAACGCATCGAAGGCACAGGGGCCTGGTGCTCGGATGGTCCCGTCCTGGTCGGTTGAACTGTTCGGTCGTCTCTCGAGAGGTTCAAATAAAAATAGTTGCCATAGTAACAAGCAAGGGTACTGGAACTTGACGTGTGCAATCGCGAGGCGAACAAAACAACAACAGGCCGCACAGTCATTATGACGTCATAAATCCGTTTTCATGTTATCAACAATGTTGTCAATCGAAGCGCTTCGCAAGCTCATCCTAGGGTGACGCCGAACGATTGTTGCAGCTGAGCGTCCTGAGCGACGCGCTTATGGCGCAGTGAAAAAAATCACAGCGTTTGGATCAGACGGCGCACGCGCACGCGTTGAGGGGCGTAAACCGGGAAACGCGGTGGAGCGTGACCGCCCTTCGTAAAACATTCGCCGGGGCGGAGGCCGCGCTTTTGCTGTGACGTCAGAATGCAGCGATCGACAAGCGGCTTCGAAAAACGCGTTTTTTTCGTTCATGTTTTGCTGCTCACATTTTGCCGCACAAAAACATTCTGCGAAAATGTCGTAAGAGTTGGTTTTTCGTTTCGCTGAGCTATTTCGGTCATTCGCCCGAAATAGCTTAAAAACTTCCCATCGTCTTTTCGTTTTCGGACATTTTTTTGTGGCTGAAAAGAAAGCATTATGACCGAATTGACTTAAATTGTTTGCGGTCATTTCAAAAATAATTTGGTCAATGACCGAAAAAAGAGCAATGATCCGTCTGCTTTGGTAATTTCCGCCTTAATTCCACGAAATCGCCCACGTACGGAAAGATCGCGTACCGAGGGTTTTTGCGGAGGAGACGTCCGTTTAGACACACGGTTGGTCCACGCCGTCATCAGACCGTGACCGATTTTGAACGTCACAAAATCCCAGTCGCCGCAGTGAACCTTTCTCTCAAATGCCGGTCACTTTCAACCGCGTGTGATAAAAAATCTCTGCCAAATGAAAAGCTGATGTGGCAGGCTGGCAGCAGTAAACCCTACTCCAGCTCCTGACAAGAGCAGTTTCAAACACGTTTCGAAAAGTCGCTCAAACACAGCACTCGCCTGAAATTCCGAAAGACAAGGAACCCATGAAATCGTTGGCGGAAGTGCGGTCCCAGTCCCACACCTCGACGAGGAGACGCCGGTCCTGGTCAGAGGTTTTCAGCGGTCTGAAACGATCGTTTGCAGATGTGCGGTAGTTAAAAGACAAAAAACAACAAAAGCAGGAACGTTTCGGAGCGTTCGCTTTTGTCCATTATCAACATTCCCCTCAGCTGCACACAGCGGTCAAGTAAATCAGCCAAGCGTTGCACGCAGCCAAGCGTTGCACACTCCGCGCGAAGCTGAAGGCGAAAAAATGGCGGCAACTCCGGTTCCTGATGGGAGGCCGGCATTTGTGGCCCGAAACCGAAAGTGGCCAATGACCTTTTTGGTCTTTCATTGAATGTGGCCTGTGGCCATCTCCCTGTCATGCGGGGCCTGACGGTGCCCTGGGTTCAGCGGCTGTCGGAAGCAATGTTCTCCGAGCCTCAGTAACAAAGCTGGCCATGGATGGGAAGTCCGGCTGACGATCGCTGGAAATGATCGACACGGTAAGCGTCAACTACTTCGATCAGAGGATCTCGCTCCAGTAGCGAAGCCAGTCCAAAAATTTGGAAGGGGACAAAAAAATGGGGTGGGGGGCTAAAATGTTTGATTTTTGGCAAATAACACTATTTTGTTTGGGATACCGTCTCTCAAAGCACAAAATGACTATGTGTTCTAAAAATTTGGGGGTCATAGCCCCCTAGCTACGCCTATGTCTTGCTCTTGAGTGGGTAGGTTCTACCAATTCGCTCTTGTTGAGTGATAGGTTCACACCAAGCCTGGCCTTACGTTGCGCCAGAGATAAAGCTACCAAATCTGCGCTATTTCCTTCAGCGCAATTTACACTGAGCAGACCATTCACACACTGCAGATTTTGAATATAAGCGGTTCGCGGAAATAATAACGATCACCGGTTCAAAGGTAATTCACCGACAGTGCAAAGCAATTCAGGGCTTGCAGCATCCACTTACATATCCAGGGTCTCGTTCCACTGTGGGTTGAGGTTTTTTTCCCTTATCGTAGTTTTTCGCTTGCTGCTCTGGCTGTCGCGCTTTATCGTCGGGATTAACTTCACTTTTACGTACGGGTCAGAAAGGCCGTTCGGGTCCATCGGCGCCAAATTTTTCGCTTCGCGCACTGGCCAACGCATAAAGACAATTCAACTACGCTATAGATTTAAATAAACAATCAAAAACAAAGACACATGGTTGCAAAGCGTTCGAGCAGCAGCAGCACCCACCTTTCACAGTCAGCTTTCCATCAGCGATAACGGCTTCGAGGCTTAGGCGCCCGCGCTTCTCGGTGTGGTCGCGTCCGCACAGCGCCGGCACGTTCGGTATGCAACGCTTGTGGAAGTTCAGGTGGCACGCTGAAGAAACAGGCTCTCATGAGCGATGCAAATGCACCGAAGATGGTGTAATGACGAAAAGACTACTGCTTGTGAATCGAAACGAGTCGTTTCTATACCAAAGTTGACAAGGAACAAACATATTCAAGGTTTATTCAAGTATTCGGTGACTGGTGCGAGCCAGTGTTTCCCCTTGTATTTCACTGCGCTCGCCGTGATGCCGGAGAGAGTCGGCACTGCGCGCGACTATATTGGCGGCATTTCGCTTGACATCTTTCTCATCCTTCATGACTTGCCTCATGATTGTCATTGAGGCATATTCGCAGTTCCCGATGCGTTGTAATTTTACGGCACCAAAATTGGTGAAGATCCAGATGTCAAGTAAAGAAAGTAAAGAAAATTTCAGGAGCATTCGTTTCAGGAGAAGAACACTTTCTGTCTAAAAACCCAACACCAATTTTCAATACATCGCCGTCCACAAAACCGCCAATTTGGCCGACGAAAACCAATAAATGCAGAGAAGACCGTCGTGCACTTACACTGGCATTTCATTCCCTGTCGCACTAATCCGTAAAGTAAAGATCCACAGTGATCGCAAAATGTTGGTGACGCGTATGACGCGACCCGGAAAATGTGTTCAGACTGAGCGCCCTGCAAAAAAAACGTAACGTTTCTTGGAAGGATTTACTGGAAGGCAGAGTTCGTGTCAAAGTCGAGCAAACTCACCGCATCGCCTTTTGTATCAGCTCCTGGGCATTCAAAGGACACAAATTCGTGACAGCGTTTGTGCACTACCAACTGGCAGACTGAAAAGCAAACGTGCGGATACGTTACGGCCTCAACCAAGCGCATTGCAACAGAGTGACTTCGCTTCACTGCAACGGTGGAATCACTTTGTTGCCGCGGAAAACGACACAGATTTACTCATGCCATGCAAGTTTCAAAAATAACCGCATGAGGAAAAAGGCCAACAACAAGGGCCAAGCGCTTGGTCACTTTTTTAGCAAAACCGCCCAAGCAGCTGAATACAAGCCAGGCGCATCAGGGCAAACACAATTTAGCAACTGGAGAATAATGACCAACAACTTAGACAGATCAATGAAATCAAAACAGTTATGACATCAACATCAATGATGATGCACTATCCAAACTGCACCTAATCAGCAAGATTTCGGCCTAAGATTATGTCAATATAATCATAAGATTTTGGAATACATTGTGGTTATTTGGCACAAATAATTTTTGAAGCTACCAGCTCTCGAAACAAATAAGTAGCTGATGCAAAGAAAACAGCAAAATAAGATAGAACAAACACGATGGCCGATATGTTTACGAATTTGGTACAAGTCACCACCTTCACAAGTAATCCACAGCTACACTTTGTCATCACCGGCTTTCTTATCGCAGACGTATTTCTAAAAATGCGAGTTAACATGAAAATAATTTTAAGGTAGGCAATGGTACCATGTTGGTATTGGACAAAAAAGCTTCTAATTCAAAATTATTGCTAAGAGCTGATGATGCCTACTTCGTAGGCAATATATATATACTCTGCAAGATCTTAGTGTCTAATTCTTTGCTAAGAAAGGATTTCTTTCGATAGACAGTCATTCTAATTCAGTTACAAACTGCTAAAAACAAAGTTATTTTGTTGATGTAGAATAAAATGCACGCTCAGCCGTGAACAGCAGCCCAGTTGGATTAATTTGTTCTTTTGTTTAACAGCTTGTCCAGATAAATTTTTGTTATCTTTTGTTTAACATCTTGATAACTGCCATTTAAAACTATCTGCTGATGCTAAAACTTGCAACAGAACCACCCATGGAGAAGAAATCATAGATCTATGCACACTGTAAGTTATTTGGATAATTAAGTGACATGAATATCATGAAACTTATGCATTTTAAGGGAGCCTCACAGATGTAGTTTAAATTTCCTTGTTATTCAAAGACATATATCACAAACAAATATGAACATGCAACTTGATAAGACTTTATCCTCATCTAATCATAGCTGACCTGAGTCCAACTTACAGACATTTTTGTTGATGTGTTATCAAAAATATGCACAAATTCCATTTTACACAGCAGTTTTTTTAAGTAAACATTACATTACTATTCAAGTTATCTCAAATCAATAAAATATTTACGGAACTGAAAAAAGCAGTAGCAAGAGCAGCAAAAAAGTTTGCAAAGGACAACATATATATAGTGATCTTCATCAGTTGGTCATGTGGCATAATCATGCAAATGCAGCACTGCACGCTGTTTGTAAATGAAACTTGATGGAAACATAATAAGATCTTTTTTATGTGGATTCAATGCAAAAATACCTATATGTGCAAAAGTTGAAATCAAAACTGTTTGCTTACTTATTTTAGTCTATTGCAAATAACTATGCTTTAATTTCACATATTAAATTTTTGTTATTTCTGATGAAACTCTGTAAAAAATACAATAAACTGATTTCAATAAAGAAAGAAAAGCATGGAAAGGGTATATGCAATGAAAATACTTACTTTGACATTGGTAGGCTTGTTTACCAACAAATCCCCTGAAATGAAAAATGCAACCTTTTTGATCTAGGTAAACACTGCGATATATAAACTGTGCACAAATATTTTTAAAATGGGGATGTGAAGTTATCTCTCAATGTCTGCCCCATCTGATGCTGTATATTTACCACAGATTCACTCTAGTAATTAAATATTTGATGCACATTATTTCATCTGCAAAAGTTACTTAAACAATTTGACAACATAATAGCAGCCTATCACAGGATGAACCAAACTGGGCTTTTCTTCAGTCATAGACCGACACCTTTTTGAAATGGCTGAAACAAATTATGTCATTTCAGTCAGAATGTTTGAAAATATAGACTAAAAAACACTTTTATGGCGAGTTTTAATACAACTGTGAGACAAATGACTGAAATGTTTCAGTGACCAAAATATCTCAGCTAAAAATGACCGAAATGTTTCAGCGAATACAAGAAAAACAGGAACCAACAACCTTGAATATGAACAATAGGAGAGAGATTATGTTAATGTTTCCTAGGAGATGAAAGCAGTTACCTACAAAAAGACAAAATTAGGTAAACATTACAGCAATGCTGGCATACAACTGTGTTCATTGGCTTATGAAAATGGCTTGAAAAAAAAACAAGTTTACTGTTGATGTATTATGACAAACAGCATCATGCTTTCAAACTAAAAATGCTGTACAGGAATTCTACTGGTACGCTTGTCGTTTTAAATGCATAGCAATTCTAAAAATACCTACAAGGAACTATTACTCGACACTTGGTAGTAGGCACTATTTGCTGACCATTGTTTAATGAACCGGTCCTCAAATAGTGGTTCGCAAGACCTTCCACTTTTGGTCGCTAAATAATTTAAATTAGCATTTAAGTCTGCTATTCTCATTAGACAGAATAAATGCAAACATTTTCTATTTTATATGCTAAGTTCATACAGTTTTAAGCAAGAAAATTGCTACTGACAATAGTAGTCTTAAAATTAATATTTGTTTATAAGTATTTTCTACAAAATTATATGCTCATGAAATGTATTGGTTATGAGAATTTAGAGCTATTTTTTAGGGCCACGCCACAAAGTGTTTGCAGACTCCTGGTTTAATGTTTACTTTCACTTTGGCTAGGTATCAGAAACGTTTGATTTGTGGTAGTAACCACTTCACAAGAAGACTTTTTTTAACAATTTTAGTTCAGTAAAAGTCAAATATCTTGCATAAAACTTTCCCACAAGCATTTCAACCCACTGGGTCATGTGCATTCATACAAATGCCAGTTTCAACTAAAACGAATTAACTGAAGAGCAAGATTGAAATTACACACTAAACAAATAGTTAACACTTTGGCACCCGGGTGCTTTCGGGGATTTTCGGAAAAAAACGCCTAAACGCACGTGGCTTTGAGCGGGAATATCTCCGGTCCTGTTCAGGTTACAGACCTGGTTGAAGCATCAAAAGACGTGGCAAGTCTTCTAGTCTGCACTCGAAAAAAACTTTTTGGAAACTAGGCTACAATCTCAGTCTTTTGATACTTTGGATGACCTGCTGGGGTCTCAGGTTCAAAAGTTATGATCTTAGTAAAAATATTTGACTAATTAGCTGATTAATTAATTTGTTTATTTTAGATCATAACTTTTGAACCAGAAACGCTAGAAAGTCGATCAAAGGCTCAAAAGACTCGGACTCGAGCCTAGTTTCTAATG
>JGI24159J19872_10012667_pt1 | contig 10993 bp, 8 predicted proteins | sample Ectturendosymbi4_FD_19872 | JGI IMG/M metagenome (IMG submission 19872)
ATCACAAAAACCAGACGAAGCTGAAAAAATGAAAAAAATGTAAAAAAGAAAAATGTAAGCCGCCCTTGAATTTAAGCCGCAAACATGATGAAAAAAACAACTTTCTAAGCCGCGGCTTACAATCGAGTAAATACGGTATGCATATATGTATGTGACATACTAACACAACGCCTAGAAAAAATGTGGAAAGTAACAGCCTGTTCATGGAAAGGCAGTAATCATAGGCAGTAAGTAATCATGAGTCTACTAACATCCTCATCACACTGCAACCCAACAAGCCTCAAGATTAAGAACTCCTGCCAAAGTGAACTATAGTGGTTTGCTTTGTGCAGATAGTTGGCATTCTTTGAGTTGCCAGTCATTGCAAGTAATTTAAGGGTAATTGGTTACTTACTTTACCAAAACTGACAACAGTGAAAAAAACAGGAACAAATTGGAAAAAAATTATGAACATTTGTCCAAACATATTAAATGCAAAAATGCAAATCAACAGGAATGAAGAACCTTTGAGAATCCCCTTTTATTTGGCAAATTTCTTCTGGAACCATCGGCATAGTAACGTGATCCTCTAGGAATAGCTATTTCAGGCACATCTTTTTTGCCAGTTGGCTTAGCACCTTGTCCTTTCCGCAACTGCAAAAATATTGTTTAATAAAGTTGGGGATTATAATTCAAATTAGCAAAATCAAATGCAAACATGATAGGAAAAAATTAAACTCAAAAATTTTCAGCAAACACAATTTTTTAGCTGAAGATAAATGTCGAATTCTAAGTATCTAATCTATTTGCATTCCTAGACCATTACAGGTCATGTACTTTTGACTCTTGTTGCCACATTTTGACCTATGTTGCTTACCTAAATGTTAAACTCATTCTTAAGAAAAACTGTATTTCAACTTACAAACATTTCTTGGAGATGAATTGGCACATGTCACTTCAATAAAGATCAATTAACACTTTGGCGTCCGGTCGCTTTTGAGGATTCTCATGCCAAACCAACCAGATCACACATGTCTTTGCCTGCGCGTAACTCGGGTGCCGAAAGTGGTAGAGAGCTGTTCAAACGCTTAAAAGACTTGGCAAGTCTTCTAGTCTGCACTCGAAAAAAATTCTTTGCTTGGGGGGTAAGAATTTTTTGTGAGTGACATCATAAGTGGAGGACTTTTAGGCCACCATGGCCCACTTCACCTGGCCCTGGGTGCAAACCGTCAGATGGTAGTATGTCGCTGAAGTTTTTACTGGAAACTAGGCTCCAATCAGAGTCATTTGATACTTTGGATGACCTGCTGGGGTTTCAAGTTAAAAAGTTATGATCTGAAGTAATAAAAATATTTGACTAATTAGCTAATTAATTAATTTTTATATTTTAGATCACAACTTTTGAACCAGAAATTCTAGAAAGTCGATCAAAGGCTCAAAAGACTTGGACTCAAGACTAGTTTCCAATGACAACTTCAGCGGAATACTTTGGCCTAGCGGTTGGGCACTAGGCCAGGTAACATGAGCCAAAATGGCCCCAAAAAAACTACTTCACTTATGACGTCACTCACAAAAAGTCTGCAACCCTCAACGAAAAAATTTTTTTTGAGTGCAGACTAGAAGACTGGCTGATCCATTTGAGCACTTAACAGCTCTCTAGCGCAATCGGATAGGAGCTATGGCAATGGTAAGGCAAAAACTGTTGGTTTTCTGATGAAATCTAGGTAAGATATATTCATAGACCGGCTCTCAAAGTGAAGTTTTTGCCAACTTCATGGAGTCTAATTTAAACACTTACAACAAAAACTGCATGCAACTTTATTTTCAAGTGTTTGAACTTGCGCAACAATTTTATGAGGTAATCTGATTGACTAATCCTCAATTCTTCAAAATAAAACCTTTTTCCACACACAAAAAAATAAAATGAACTTAAGACAAATCCGGTCAATCGCATAGTAAAATTTGCCAAGCTTTTTCTATGTTTTACCAGAATATGTGGTTATCTGTATCAAACAAATGTCCACAAATTTACCACCATACTCAACATCTATCCACATGCTTGCTACCTGACACTTTTGGAATGTTATAGCTTGACACCTAGGGCAGAGATTTCTGGAACTGTGGGACATAAAAATTGCTTCTAGATGCTCTGAAATCCCTTGCTCCTGATACATTGTATTAAATTCTGAAGTCCTTCAGTGTTTATCAAACCAACGCTCATCAGTTGAAATGTAAGTTTGAAGTTGTTGCGGGCTGTGCGTTGCATGTTAGCTTGAATGTGCGCACTGCGTGTGTGATGTCACAATCGCCTGTATCAGTCGTGGAACGTTTACCGCACTTGAGGCCTTTATTTTTCTGCTTGCTCTGGACAGTGCAAAACTGTGCAGTTGGGAACACATTTATATCTCACAGCTGTCATGTACGAAGATTTGTAGAACTGCGGAATATAGAAATGCCTCCAAGAAGTTCTCAAAATCTCTTGGTCCTGATGCACCTGAGTGCTGCACGTAAAGACTTAACTGATTTGTCAGCCTGTGGCATCATGAAGTTTTTATAATCCCAATGGCAGTTGTTATGCATCATTCGGTTATGGCATTTACCAAATGAAGCTTATTGATGTGAAAAAAACGGAAAGAGTGAAGTAAAACAAGTAACGAAGTTGAAACAGTGCATTTTCTACAGTGGAATGCATGAAATACTTCCGCATTCTAAATTGCTAGACACGGCATCGATTCCCATTTGACAACTGTTAATTTTCTGTTAGACACGGCATAATTCCACATTTTAAACTGTAAAGTGTTTTGTGCGCAGTGCTTCAGAAAAGTAACAGTCAACAAATGAAACTAAAATTTGAAGTTGGTGTGCAGTACAGGTGCACCATTTTTTGTTCTGTTGAGAATTTAACACATCTTGTGCAGAGGCGTTAAATATAGTCGTATGCATTAGGTCATTATGCAATGCAATAAAATAAACTTTAAAAGTGCTGCTTTCAAGACAAAGCTTCGCACTTGTACTGAGACACAACCAGACAGTGCTGCACATGAAGTGCTGAATCCTGGAAGTTGCACGCGCGGTGTTGATTTTGGCATGTTGGTGAAAGGAGTCATTTCGGCAACGTTTGCTTAATCGGATTAATGACACCACAGGTTTTCACATCATCTGAGCAGTACGCTTTATGCTCTTTTGAAGTTACCTATGCAATTAAGCGTTTTTAGTTTACAAATATAAGGTACATTTGTATGCAAATAACCAGTTTATGCAAATAAATGGGATGCGATTAACCAGCCTATTTTCTTCACGTGTGAATGGCTTTTGTTTGGGATTTTAGAATCCTATGCGGTAAAACGGTTTATGTGTTTAACCGGTATGTAATTAGCCGTAGTCGTCTGTACATGTAAAATGTTGTCACCCAAAACATAGAAATCACATTCACCATCATAACCACCACACCAACTTCCCATCATGACCATTCACAAAAACACATAAGATCTGCACCACAACAATTGTCAACAGAAAACAATATGAGAGTAAATAGTTTTTTGAAGGTTTAAATATAGTTCTAACCAAACAATTTTAAACATGCAACATTATAACACTAGCAACAATTGTGATAAAGTAATGGTAGATGTAAACTATTCCAAAATATAATTTGTCTGTTGTGGACATTTCAAGAAGGTTTCATATTCACTAAATCAGCTAGATTGTAGCTATACTATGTGCAGTGATCAGTGTTTCATTCTACCCACTGTTTACCAAACAAATGCATTAATGTCAGCATTTCCATAAAAAAGATTAGTTGAATTAGGATATTTGTTGGCCTAGTCAAAACTTCCAATGTGCAATATGATTTTTAAAAATATCTTTGCTGCCTTAAAGCATGCATTAAATAAATGCATCATGTGGTAGTTGCAATAGTTCAGTGTATCGGTCATTCCATGTCAGATCACCCAGTGGTGTTAACACTATCATTACCAATTTGCTTCAAATTTGGTATTTGGAATGCCGGCAAGTTGTGCATAAATTTTAAATTTCATTAAAATCCGAACACTAGTTTTGGAGATATGGCCTTTGAGAAAATGGGAGGTATTGCCTAATTTTTAAATGCCATGCCTCAGAAACAGTTTTGATGAAATAATTGTAATTTTGAAGGATATTGTCCAATGATTTAATTTCTGTAGTTAGTTTTGATGGCAATGGGACGGGTCAGAAGCAAAATCTAACAAAAGCATCAAGATGAGCTAATGGTATACTGTCATACCCAGTGGCGCATCTAGCCTGGAAAAAAGGGGTCTGTCGCGGAAGGGCAGCTTTTGGTATCAATTTTTAGCATAAAACCACACTGTCTCTTAAGACTAGAAAACGAGCGATGAATTTTGCGATGTTGCGAAAGCATTATATCGGCAAAATTCCGCTGACATACAGTATATCGGCAAAATTCTGCTGACATACAGTATATTGGCAATATTTCCTCATAAAAGCCGCTACACTAGTTTTCTGCACGGAGTGTTCGGAAACCCAAGTTGCTACTTCGTCTATAATTAACGCAAATTCTCTGTAATGTTCCTTACGACGTGCTGCCCTCCGACTGCATTGAGTAGTGTGCAATCTTCAGACCATTCCGCAATTGTTGCAATAACCCGATCTGTGAACATTCGCTTCCAGGTTTTGCGTGGTAAGCAGATGGCTGCCTGCAAACAAGGCCGTAATTTTTGACTATGTTAGGGACCTAGGTTTGCGCAGAATTCCATGTTATATGCTTCTTCATCGCATTGAAGTATTGTCTTTCAACTGTGGTTTGAGTGTTGCAAAAGATTGGTCATCGGCAATCAAACATAACAATATTGGCACTGGCCCAAAAAAGCCTTATCGATTGAGCTCTACCTAAAATCCAATCAATCAAACTTGATTAGTAGGACTAGTAGCCTAGCGCAATCAACTATTCAGAATAGATAGTGGTATTGATCTCATTGTCAAAACACACATGGAAAGATTTCCAAATTATCATTGCTGTTGGTTAGAGTGCATTTATTACATCACGATCGATGTTTGTTCCTACGAACATGGTGCTGAAAAGGTACTGAGCTTGTTGAACATTCAGCAAATGTCAGCCACACAGCAATGAGAGCTGTTTGTACCTACATACACTTATATAATCGAAGCTGAATATCAGCTGCACAACTGCGTCTGTGGAGCGCTCTCTATCAAAGATGGCGGTGTTATAAATATTCTTGCGAAATCACTGCTGTGGAGAAGAACGATCGAGTTGCAACTGCTCTGATGACTTTACATCCTAATGTAAAAGTGAGTTACTCGAAACCAATATAGGACATTTTGTGTGGTAAACAACATTGTCAACTGCTCAATTCTAAAAAAACTATTTTTGAAATACAACGCTTGACTGATATTTTGTTTAGATAATGCGACCATGATCTTTGAGACTAGCTGTAGCGCCTTTCATTATGAGAAATTCCTCTTAAAAGTATCGCTGAAGTTGAAACGTACCTGCATTACTTGACGTGATGCTGAGGAAAGCCTAAACTTATTTGATTTAGTGATAACCTAGTAGGTGTGAACAGCAGATAAAATTTAGGCCGAAACTGCAAAACAAAACGATCGCGATTGGGAAGTGTGTCATCTCGCCATGAAGCGAAATATTATAAAACAGCTGTGTGTGTGCATGGCAGTGTACGAGCTTCTGACTGCTTCGCTTGAATTGGGAGAGGTAGCACTGCCAGAGGAGGAAATTCCAAAACACGTGCATTCGACACAATATCAATTTAAAGTGTTCAAAGACGTGAATTGTTTCATGTCATTGCGCAGGTGCCATTTGGACAAGGCAGGGACGTTGTTGTTTCATAATAGACTATGCGAGGTTAGATGGGAAGTGTAGGCTGTTGCCTGTTNGAATCAACCCGCATTAGAGACCGACAGTGACATTGTTTGATACTTTATCATCCGTTTTAATTCTGAGGAGCCTACCTGCGNCACAAAGTGGTCTGTTATGACAGCCAAACAGAACCCCTGGTTATACCACATACTGCNATGTTTATAGCAGTACAGTATCATATTAATAGTATAGTACGTACATGCACTAAGAGTAGGACATGAGTAACTTTCCCCAATTTACCAGTGTCTCTACCATTTTTTGTGAAATATTTTGTTAACTCTAAACAACCAGTCAAACACCTAAACAATTGTGAAGCAAGCTTAGTGCACATAGTGCAAAAAATGTCACCACAATCACACTTCACAGTGTTTACCGACATGAAATCAAAAAACGTTTTCAAACCCAGTAACACATTCCCTACCAGTCTATGAAGATATCATACCTAAAATCAGCATATTTCAAGCAGTTTTCATTTGTCTTACCAACCCTGCAACTCGCCAGGTGATTGCGCTAGAGAGCTGTTCAAACCCTCAAAAGACTTGGTAAATCTTTCAGACTACAATGAAAAAAAATTTTGGTTTTTGTTTTTTTTATGAGTGACGTCATAAGTGAGGTAGGGTTTTGGGCATTTTGTCTCAAGTTACCTGGCTTAGGGCCCAACTGCTAGACCAGTGGTTCTCAAGGACTATTTTGATGTTTTGGCTGAAAGCTGTGGACCCCTAAAAATGTGTCTGTGGATCCCCAGATGGGAACCACTGCGCTAGACGGAAGTATTTTGCTCAGGTTTTCGTTGGATATTAGGCTAGAATCTGAGTCTTTTGAGCCTTTGATCGACTTTCTAGCATTTCTGTTTAAAAAATTCAGGCCTAAAAACAAGAAATTAACTATCTGGATTAATTAGTGGATTAATATTAATTATTTTCTTGTTTCTAGGTACTAACTTTTGAACCCGAAAAAACAGCAAGTCATCCAACATATCAAAAGACTTGGATTTTAGCTCAGTTTCCAATGAAAAGTTCAGCGAAATACTACCATTTAACAGTTTGGGCCCTGGGCCAGATGAAGTGGGCCGAAAAGGCCTAAAACTACTCCCACTTATGACATCACTCACAAAAAACTCCAAACCAAAAAATTATTTTCATTGCAGACTCAAAGACTTGCCGAGACTTTAGCAGGTTTGAACAGCTCTAGCACAATTGCCTAGTGAGTTATGCAGTTGGTAAGACAACCGAAACTGCTTGGTTTAGGCCAAGTCATACTGGCTGCGGAGGTGTTAAGAGACTCTGGCTTTTGTATGTATCAGCTGCACATGCACACGTCAATCAGCAGATCAAGAATCGAATGACAACAGGCTCCACATCTTACCTACGTGCAATTTTTGTAGATGGCCTTCTTCAGAAGTCAGTGTCAAAGAGCAGGGGTCTCCAAAATACAGCTTGTGGGTAAATCCAGCCCACAAAGCCATGTTCGACTCGGCCAAAGACATTTTGTCAATAACGAAAAAAGAATATATTTGGAAAACATTTGATGATTTGGTAAAATGTAACATATGCTGCAATATTCACATTATGCAAGGTGTCTGGCTTTCAAACTGCTGTGCAGTAGCCTATGTGACCTTGTAGCAAAAACGTTTTGGTGACTTTGTCTTAGAGCAAATTTTCTACTCAGTTTTGAATGAACATGTACTGGTGTACATCACAAGTAAATACAAAAAGTGCAATCATAATGGCAGCCATGATGACTTCTTGCTCAACGGAAATATTGGCTGCAAAAATCATTCTCCATATCATGCACTTACAGCATCAAGATGTTTACAAAGACTTTTGCAGGAAAATGCTATGATTGAATGGTGCCTTTGATGCTTAATTAGAAGCTTGGAACTTCACTGGAAACAAATCTTTAAACTTGTAAATTCAGTGAAAGCAGACTTTCAATTTGCCAGTTTTAATCTAAGCACAATTGCTCAGGAAAAAAAACAAACAAATGCACGTTTTATGGATCATGCTTTGATATCTAGGAGCATTGAATGTTTATGTTGACCCTTTGGTTATTAGGCTATTGAAACTTTTGGCTTCCAGCCTACACAAGACCTATGTCGAGACAGTCAACATGTTGTCCAGTTGTAAAGATGTACTTACATTTGCTAAACCAAACAAACCAAAGTAGAAAATTTTTCATTGCTCTTACTCTATCATTAGGTGGTTCAAATGAACACAAACTTACTCTTAGCAAGCTGATTTGTGCTACACAGATTAGAATGTAACGTAAGAAGAATACACATAAAATTATAAAAGGTTCCCATGACTGAAAAAGAAACACATGACGAGTAAAAGTTGCCATGGTGTGTAAAAGTTGCCATGGTGCATATCTTCATGTGAAGCACTTGCAAACACAACTTACTATAGTTTGGAATACACAGACTCCTAAACATACGATGTAGCTACAATTCCAATAACAGCAACACAACCTGGAACTGTTCACAAATTATTTTGACAAGGCTAATATGTGCTGAACCCATTTGAGTTACATGAATTCCAAGTTTGTATGTCTTACTCCAAACAATGGTGAAATTCACTTAACACTTCGAGAGCTGGCGTACGATATATTTGTACTTCGATTTCGGCTGAAAAAGCAGCAGGTTTCAGTGCCCCTACCAATGCCAGTGCTCCTCTGCCGATTGCACTAGAGAGCTGTTCAAGGGCTCAAACGGATCGGCCACTCTTCTAGTCGCACCCAAAAAAAAATTTTTTGGTTGGTGGGTTGGGATTTTTTGTGAGTGATGTCATAAGTGATGCAGTTTTGGGGTCATTTTGGCTCATGTTACCTGGCCTAAGGGACAGCCACTAAGCCAAAGTGTTTCGCTGAAGTTTTCATTGGAAACTAGGCTTGAGTCTGAGTCTTTTGAGCCTTTGATTGACTTTCTAGCATTTCTGGTTCATAATTTATGATCTAAAACAAACAAATTAATTAATTATCTGATTAGTCAAAAATTTTTACTAGTTTAGATCATAACTTTTGAACCCGAAACCCCAGCAGGTGATCCAAGAATCAAATGAATCAGTTTGTACCCTAGTGGCCAATGAAAACTTCAGCGAAATACTACCATCTAACGGTTGGCGCCCAGGGCCAGGTAACTGGGCCAAAGTGGCCTACAAGTTCTCCACTTGTGATGTCACTCACAAAAAATCTGCACCTCCAACCAAAAACATTTTTTGAGTGCAGAATAGAAGACTTGCCACATCTTTTGACGCTTCGACCAGGTCTGTAACCCTTACAGGAGCGGAGAAATTCCCACGCAAAGCCATGTGTTTTTTTTGAAAATCCCCAAAAGCAGCTGGACGCCAAAGAGTTAGCACTTTGAGAGCCGGGGTACGATATATTTGTACCTTGAAATTGGCCTAAAAGCGGCAGTTGTCAGTTGTCTTACCAATGCCACAGATCCTCCTCAGATTGCGCTACAGAGTTGTTCAAGAACTCAAATGGATCGGCCAATTTTCTAGTCTGCACTCGAAATAAAATCTTTTGGTTGGGGGTTGCGGATTTTTTGTGAGTGACGTCATAAGTGAAGTAGTTTTTGGGTCATTTTGGCGCATGTTAACTGGTTTAGTGCCGCTAGGTCAATGTTTTTCACTACAGTTCTCATTGGAAACCAGGCTCAAGTCCAACTGTTTTGAACTTTTGATCATCATTCTAATGTTTCTGGTTCAAAAGTTATGATATGAAATAAACATATTAATTAATTATCTATAAAGTAAACAGTCAAATTTTGTCATTACTTTACATCATAACTTTTCAACACGAAAGCAGGTCATCCAAAGTATCAAAAGACTCTGATTGTAGCCTAGTTTCCAATAAAAACTTCAGTGTAATTCTACCATCTAACGATTTGGGGCCCGGTGAAGTAGGCCAAGGTGGCCTGAAAGTCCTCCATGATGACGTCACCCCAAAAAAATCCTGATCCCCCAACCAAAAATTGTTTTTCGAGTGCTAACTACAAGATTTGCCGAGTCTTTTGTGCTTTTGACCAGGTTTGTAGCGCTTGCCGGACCAGAGAAAATCTTGCGCAAAGCCATGTGCGATCCGGCTGTTTTTGCACTAACTGCTTGAATCAACTCAGGTGTGAAACACTTTGGGTACCGGGTGGATTCCCTACAGCGATATCCATGGGTACCGGGCGTTCTACCTTTAAGGCCCGCAAGAGCCACTGTGTTGATAGAGCTTTGCAACACTTGTTATTCGCAAGTCTTGTAGTTCAAATGGAAAAACAAATTTGGTTGTGAGTGTGGGGTTTTCTTTGGGTGATGTCACAATGGGGACATATTTTCGCCCCTGTGGCCGAGTTTACCTGTCCTTGAGCGCCAACCAATGGGTCACATTTTTGGCTCATATTTTTTTTGGAATTTAGGCTGTCATCCAAGTTTTTAAAGCCATTGAATGGATTGGTAGCATATCTGGAGACAAAATTATGACTGCAAAACCAAAAATAGGTAAAAATTCTACCCCTGCAAATCCTAACCTGGGGTGTATTCCACCCCAGCCATATCACGCCAGCCAATTGAGCTAGGGAGTTGTTCAAACCCTCTAAAGATGGGGAAAGTCTTGTAGTTTACAATGAAAAAATATTATTTCAGATTTAGATGTCAGTTTTTTTATTGATTTTTGTATGATGGGAGTGTGTTTATGCTAATTTTGTTTACATTCAGATGACATCATCAGGACCTGGACACCAAACCAAGAGCCATTTTTTTGACTTGAGTTTTTATTGGAAACTAGGCTATAATACAAGTCTTTACATGGTTTGATCGACTTTGTAGCATTTCTGATGATAGTCAGTTTCCAAAAAACACTTGAGCCACAAAAATGCACATTGTTTTGGCTCCCAGGGCTATGAAAACGGGATTTTCATTCAGAACGTATATGACCTGGTAACCAGTGCATAATTTTTCCCACAGATATATGCGTGTGCCGGTACCCAAAGTGTTAACCAACTACCTCAAAACCTTGATGTGGTACTCATCACTATGTGACAGACACTTAACACTTTGAGAGCCGGGGTACGATATATTCGTACTTTGATTTCAGCCTAAAACCAGCAATTTCAGTTGCCTTACCAACGCCCTAGCTCCT
>JGI24159J19872_10012669_pt1 | contig 10992 bp, 8 predicted proteins | sample Ectturendosymbi4_FD_19872 | JGI IMG/M metagenome (IMG submission 19872)
AGATAGTCTTTAGGGGACCAGCCTCGAGGACCCTGTCTATAAAAAGTATAAGATAAACGTTAACTTAACTGAAGCGTTTAGCACAACTTGTTTTACACCGAGTTTCTCGTGGATGAATAATGCTGAGCTAGGACTTCGGATCCAGCGGGATTCGTCGGCCGTAAAACCTATTAAAAATCAACAGGAGTGGAAACACTAACGGCAACATGTGAAGCAACTTACTGCACATATCCAATGAAACGTTACGCGATTGTCGGTAACTGGATACAGTATTATTACGACACTGAGGTCCTAAGTCTTGCTTTGGTGTTTCATCATTTCACCTGTAAGATTTTGATTGAAAGTTACAGGGTTGAAAATGCGCAATGACGCGAAATTGATTTCCTAGTACAGTAAAACACTTTGTGAGCAGATTTAGCTGATTTGCTCTTGTGGTACTTGTCACTTAAATGTGGATAAGTGCACTCATAATCCTCACGTAGTTACCAAAGCATAGCATGACAGGCTGATTCCTCGGAACGCCCTGCTTCACTTCTGAGCAATGACAGGAAATCACTGCTAACTGTGCTTTCAAGAAATGTTGGAACTTTACTGAAGAAAAATTCCTAACGTACACAGATCATTTGCGTCGGCCAGTAATCCATTCCTGTGCAGGCCACGTACGACAGAACAGTGCTTTCAAATAAAGGCTCCAGTTTTTCTATAGGCTTCCCAGGAATCAGCGGACTGGGGTTTTGCTTTTTGCGATGATTCAAACTTGCGCATGTCTGTATTCAAGTAACTTCACTCCACAGGTGAAAGCAAGGAATCAATCGCAAATTTCTAATAGAAAATCGATTTCTCGTATCCTAGGAATCTATTTGAAAAGATGATAGGACTGACGATGCGTAGTGTTACGTGAAATCGATTTCCTATTAAAAATATGCGATTGATTCCTTGCTTCTTTCACTTGTGGAGTGAAGTTACTCGAACAGTGCTTTGTGACTCATTCAAATCGGCTGCTTCAAACCAATCGTATGACAATTGGTGCTAGTTTAGTCTCTCAGTTTTAGTGATGAAAGCGTAATGCTTGCGGCGTGCGATTTTTGAAGTACAGTTAGCATATTTTTCTACAATTTACGCTAGCTTAGTCTTGCAGTTCGCTAATGACTGCATAATGGTCATGGCGTGTATTAAACTACTGTATACAGTCGCGGGTTTTCTCTTATTCTAAAAGCCTTGAGCGCGTGTTCGAAATTGCAGTTGGTATGACTGCTAAAATCGTGCTTGATCATTTCACCTGCAAGCTTTTGCTTGCAATGTACAGGATTGAAAATTGCCGCGAAATAAATTTCCTGGCAAAACACTTTGCGAGCATATTTAGCTGATTTGCCGTCATGGCACTTTGTCACTTAATGCTGATGCGTGGAGTCAGAACCCTCGCAGAGTTATGAAAGTACAGCATGGCAGGCAGATTCCTCGAACGCCCTGCTTCACATCTGAACACTAAGGCCATCATGACACCACCTTTATGTCAAGGTAGCCGGCTTGTATTGTAAAACTGCTGCAAAATAAAAAAAAAATCCGCAATCCAGGCTAAAGCGCATCTCTTAGTTAGACGTTCATATAGAAACATTCTGGAAATCCCGGGATTAAAAAAAAATTAATCGTGAGAGCGGAAACCAGAAGTGGGTTAATATGCCGAGATTCCCTGCTATCTCAACCCCAGTACACCACAGGAATTGACACGAAATTTATTAAAATAATGTTTGTGCAACGCAACCCTCAGCCTTCTGATGTTGGTTCTACAGTCAAATTTGTGTGAACACAGGGTTCCTAGACGATTTTGAATATAAATTGCCAGACTTTTTTACGAATGACATATCCAAGTCAGATACAGACACTACAATACTGTACTTAACGCATTTCCATAACAAGTCGGGAAAATTATTTTCTTTTTACCGTACTAACAGACCAAAAAAGTTGTTTCTGACCATCCACGGCTGGAAAATTACCAAACATTTTTCCATGCTCCGTAGGAACCCTGTGAATGTATGGTAGATACACAGAACTATTTTCAAACCGGGACATCGCGCACTTTACCTTGTGAAACATTCAAACAATGCTACAGCCATTTGAACCAGCGTTGAAGATTTCCAGTTATTTCCTCGTTAAAAAGAAAGCAAAAAACAAAACTTGGTAATTGTTTTTTCCCGAAAAGAAAATTTTCACAACTGGTCTCCACGGCTCCATGTTGAAACTCTATTTTTCCTGCTTATTGCAGCGAATCTTATTTTCCTGAGCAAGCAAGCAACTGACCGCCGCGACCGGCAGCCCAGGACAAAACCCTCAAAAAGCCGGACGCATGTTCGTTTTTATGTGAAGACAACTTTTCACAGCTTAGGAAATGAGCAGAAGAACGTGCTTCTCTGTTACAGCTGCTATTTGATTATGTTATGCAGCTCTTCATCCATATTGAATTGAATTTTTTGAGGTTCTGTCATTGCTGAGCCGTGGTCAAAGTTCTTCATGTTTTCGAGATTTCACATTTTTCCTCTTGCTCTTGCGATCTTGCATCTTCTTCTTTCGTTTTGCTGCTTCATACATTTCTTTTCGCTCTTCGGTAGTAAGCTCGTTCTGCGAACGGGTATAACACAATACATTGGCAATGGCCCTTCACTCGTGTGGCGGAAGATACATGGCGCGAAGAACATTTGACGTGTAGATGTACATAATGCACAACACTGGCTTTTCGAAACGTGCTTCTAGTAGTAAGCCGAGATTGGCCAAACACTATAGGGTGTTTCACACGAACACTCACTATGGTGTTCAGATTCTACACTAGGTTATGCGAAGTTCTAACTCTATTAACCAGCAGACCTATTTGTGAAGCCACAGCGTGACAGTTAATGAAAGACCCGTAACTCGGTATTACAATCTACAGCAGGGGTATCTAAACTATGGTGCGCGGCCAAATGCTGCCCGCGAAGCCATTTCATTGGGCCCGCAAATACACTTTATCAATAATGAAAAAATAACATGTTGGTAGAATGTAACTTAGTTTGTTGTTTGGAAGTAGAATGTAACATAACCCGAAACAGTGACATTACGTCAGGCGGCCACGTAAATGTCAGTTGGCTGAGTTTTACTGCGCTGCATGCTGGTCTTTAACCTTAGATATGTTGCCGCAATTTGAAATCTTTGTTAATATTACGTACATCTCATCTGAAGCCTAATTTTCCCACTATGCGAAAAACGAAAAATAAATTTCACCATTCGTTTTAAAAAATGTACTTTTATTATTAAACAGCATTTGTTTTAACATTCTTTTATTTTTGATTGATACTTTATGTTCGGCCCACGAACTGTTGTGGAACAGCTGATGCAGCCCTCGGACAAAAATGTTTGAAGATCCCGGTCTACAGCAATGATGAAATTACGTAAAGAGTTTCTTAATGTGAACTCGCCTGGCATTCTTGATCAACAACGACCAACTATTTTGTTTCCTGTCAACTGCAGTCGAATCATGACATGATCGGCAGCATTTAACACCAAGTCGCTTGGTGTCACTTCCAACCATCAGCACCGTTCATTAACGACAGCATCCACTTAAGATCAACTCATTTACAATTTTGGCGTGTGACATACTAGATTTGAAACCTTAGTTTAAATACAGTGAGACCTCTATTGACGACCACCTCGATAACGAGACCAAACCGCCATCACGACCACTTCAATGCTATCCCTTCAATGCTATCCCAAACACTTATAATGTCAACGCATTACTTCTTGTTTCACTAACGCGACCACGCCGGTAATCAGACCGTGACCACAGTTTAGCTGCTACAAACTACTAATTGAACCCAGCGTAACACGACAACATAGTCTACAGCAGGAGTGGGAAAGTAGAGGCGCGAGAGCCACATGTGACCCACCACAGCGTTTTCAGTGGTCCGCGGAAGTATTCCGGAAAATCTTCAAATCTGAAATTACCTTCAACTCATCTCAGTAAATGGTAGTTCTGAGGCTTACTTGAACCGAGACTTTCTATTTCCATCGTAATCACTTTGTCCATCTCTAAGTACACTAGTTATTTTCTTCACGACGTTGCCTCGAACGATGACTTCACCCTCTAGCTCGGTATTATAGAGTCTATTATGAACGGCCCTCCGTTAAACGCCGCTTTCTCATAGTGCCCCACAAGGCAGATTAACTGTCCAGTGCCCACCTCTGGCTTATCGGTATCATTAAGCAAGACAACTGGTAACTTTGCAGAAGGAACCAGGGTTGCGGAGTCGGAGGTTTTCGGGTGGAGTCGGATTCCTACGAACAATAGGAGTCGGATTTTTTTTCCGACTCCGGAAGTCCATTTCAATTATTTTTTACATCGCACTCCTAAGTTAGGAATCCTAACACGCGTCTGTTGAAATGGCACAGTTTCTTTTGAAACTTTATTGAAACAGAGAATTCTTGCTGTGAACCGCGATTTCCATTGATTTCTATTCGCTACAAAATTGCTGACAGCCAAACTTCATCCATGTTATGTTAAAGAGTCGGTGCTGCAAGTTTTGGAAGGGGTGAGTGGGAGAATTTTGCGAACTAGGAGTCGGACATTTACCTCCGACTCCACCAACCCTGGTAGTAACTGCTTAGCTGTGCGTTGTGCTTTTGAGACCTACAGGGATTGTAGCTTGAACAATGTGTAAAAAACTACGTTCCTGCGTTCTGTATTTATTCGAACCTTTGTTGCGTGGCTAACAGAAAGGAAGTGATCGTGATAATACGTGCACGCTGTAGGAATGCATGTGTGGTTATATTTACTAAAGCGCTATCCCACCAACACGACCATTTGAGTGCCATCCGGTGGGTGGATGAGTTATCGAGGTTCATTCATGTATACATATCGTGATCTGAAACCGTTCATTCACTTGCGCACGGGTTATTAATTAAAAATTTCTTAAAGTCTTAAAACGGATTTCAGTTAAAAAATCTGAGTCGTGGTATTTATTCAATACCAAAAATTGAAGTAATCACTCATACACAAATTACCCGCTAAGTTTCAGGACCTTCTTGTCTCAATCAGTCGTTTGCGAAACAAGGTAAGAGCCCAGGGTGCCATGGGGCCGGAGGGAACGCGTTCACGCTCTTTTACCACAGGCACCTCACTTGAAGGTGTGCACATTTACTCAGATTTGTTGTGTTAGCTCCAGACTTCGCATAAATTAATAAAGGACAAGCTATCGCTTGCGTAGCACCCTAAAAAATTGAATGGTTTCGTTTGTACTGTTATTAAAGTGTTAAAATATTGAAAGTCGTTAAAATATTGATTGAAAAATGAGTTTGAAGTGCTGTTGAAAATGACTAGTATTTTTGATGCGTTCTCACACTTTATTTGATAGTCACACCCCTGTAAGAACCCAATTGCAATTACCAGCCTGATACCACTTCTCCATCCAATCTACTACCCGGGGTGAGTGATACACAAAGTACTGCGTAGCTTCGAACACAAAACATACCTCAGGATTTTCTTTCACTCGAAACGGGTTTTCGTAATCGGGATCTTTGTCTCCAATACCAAGTTCTTGTTTAAGCTGGAAAATAGCAGTGAAAAAATTGGAAACTTTAAACGCATAAAATCTCCCGTCACATGGTAGACGGCCACAACTTGCTGTCAGCAAACTCTCTCCAATAACGTGATTCGCGAACACCAATCACAACATAGTTCGACGAAGGACTACAAACAAATGACTTTTTACAAATCCATTCGTATAGACAAGTTTTTCCCGTAAACAACGTCCAGTAGAGCACAAAAAACAGTTGTATTGTTTGTGAGAACTCATGTTAACAACAACGTTTCTGACAAAAATCAACTTGGGTTGCACATGGCGGCAGGCTAAACGTATCTTAGGACTGAAAGTCTAAATCATGGAAATTTTCGAAAACTACCTCCGTTAAATGAGAAAGAAAAATGAAGGAAAGGAGTAGTAACTGATCGCAGGCCAAACTGTTGGCGGTAGGTTAGAACAAATACACAGGTATTCCCTTGCAGAAAAAGAATGAATGTACCAAAAAGTAACGCGTTTTCGGAAAAACTATTCCATACAAATTGTAGCTGATAAATTACACGACAGCTTGCATTACGCAAAACGTTATCAATTCTACTTTTTTCCGTACTTCAGTTAAACGCACTGGTTGCGCACGCGCCTCCGAAGCTGGTATGGCTCCGTTCACTTCCCGGTCGGGTCATGCCGAAAAACTGAAATACGGTACTTGCGCCTGTCCAACCACCTGCTCATCGTAAATGGATTTTGTAAAAATACATCTACGGCTTAACAGCCATGATCGAAACAAAGCTACATGATAATGTCGTTTGAATGAGTTAAATTCGCAGTGTCGACTTTCATGAACAACTTTTCGTTCTAGAAGCGTTTTCAGACGTGCATCTTGCTCTAGAACTTATAGTATGGGCAAATCAATCATGACTGATATGGCTACAGTAATCTTAACTTTAACTTTTATGGAGAACTTTGAAAGATTTGATGCAATTTGTGAAATCATTTTCGGAAAAGGAAAGGTAGTCTAGCAAAGTGACCTAGACAACCTCTATTAGGGAACTAAAACGCCGTAATTAGTTGCAAAACACCATGTTATAATTTCTTACACTATGTAAAATCCGAAGATGATCTCCATCGTAAACGCCAGACTTATGGCAGGTTTCTATGGCTTCTTCAAAGATCGGTTTCCACTGCTTTCGGCGTGTTTGGTAGAATGCATGTCCAATCGTTGGAAAACGCACGATCAAGTCGGCAAAAAGAGCCGTGTTTTCAACGACCTGTGCAAGCGCTGAGAAATGATGACTGTTAGTGAACCTACCCAACGCATACACGAACCATTTCTCATACAACGTAAAACATATGACAATATATGCTGCAAAAATTCTTATACATTTGCAGAAGCACACTAAATTTAATCATACTTATCGAATAAAAAAACTACCTCAAAACCAGCTTCATTAATCTGAAGTGGGCTTCAGTTCGTTCAAGATTAAAGGTTGCCANGTTGGGGTTTTTCGGGCCAAATTTCAGAAATCTGGCCTTATTTCAAGTTGGCTGGCCTAAAAACATTTAGTTGGCATTTTGGCCCTTTTATGGCCTCATCACAAGTTGGTTGGCATTAAAAAGTTCGTTTGGCTTTTTTGGCCTTTTTACGCTGAAGAAGTTTCTTCTGTAGAAAAAAATTACTATTCCATATTTTGGTAACCCATTTCAAAAATGTTTGTAATATATGCTACACCAGACCGACGCTCGCGTTCTGATGCTGGCAAGATTTGAAGGCTGCGTGATCCGAAATAATTTTTTTGCGTAAGCACTAGGAACATGTGCACTGTGTGGTGCAGGGTGGAGAACCAATTTACTATCACGGCCGCATGAATTGTGCATTATGGCAGGCGGGCCGCAAAACCAATTAATTTTATTCTAAATTCTACCTTTATCTGACTACGCGGAAAAGTGACTTCTCTTGACTTACCAAGTACCTGCTTATTATGAAGCTTCGTTTTGACGCTCTGTCATACTCTAACTTGGGTAACGAAAATTCTGATGCGGGCCATATCAAATGTTTACGCGGGCCGCAGGTTCCCAGACCTGGTGTATTGCAGAGGTGTGACCGGAGTCACTTTTTTTGACTCTGCTCCTGTTCCTAATAAAGTGACTCCAGCTCCTGCTCCGGAGCTCATTGGAAGTTTACACTCCGACTCCTGTTTACACTCCGAAACCTTGAAAGCAGTCTATTTTGCCACATGAGGTAAAATAACTGCTTGAACTATTTTGCCGTTAGCCAATATGGATGAGTATTGTCATGCTTTCAGTGCTGGCAAGCAGGTAGTGGTTTCTTGTCTGTGTTGGTCAACTGCGGGTTTTCCCTAACTGTTACTTTAAAGCCTAACTTATTTTGTATTTGCGTATCGTACATCTCATTTTGCCTCATGAGGCAAAATATCCACCATGCTACCAAACTTGAAACCAAGAAATAGAATCATAAGTTGTTCTCATGTGAACCAAACCTCATTTGACTCTTTCAGCTGTGACCTGAAATAAGTCATGTATAACTTCTTTTCTCTTTGTGATTTAGGCACATGCACAATGAAACAAGAACAAGACAACTACTATTTCTTTTACTGTATTTGAACTTGCAAGATGATAATGGCATGTTTAGGAATAGCCTGAATTGCATTTCTGCTAGCTTGACTGAAACTGCACTGCTGTTGGTGTTGCTGCACAATGTAAAGATACATATTACATGCATTGTTGTCTTCTACATTTTCTCTGAATTTGACAAATTGTGAATATTGCTCAAAACACGACCCAGCAACGAGGTAAAACTTCCAGTAACTGACGTCCTGTGATACAGCAGTTGAGCATAAGCTATGCACCAATCAGATCAGAACACAGACCACCAGTCTGTCACCCTCCCTCACCATCAACAGCCTGAACTAATGACTGACCAAATTCACCAAGAGAATAGAGCGAATGTATTAATCTAGCCATTAGCTGTTCAGAGAAAATTCAAATTTAATAAAATTAATTATCCGACTCCTGTGAAAACTGAAATTCTCACTCCTGCTCCAGCTCCGGTTTTCATTCAAAAATCTGACTCCGGGTCCTGCTCCGGTTTCGGCAAAAATCGTAGACTCCTTCCGGAGTCCACTCCGGCTCCGTTATCACCTCTGGTGTATTGTAAGCACTAAGCAGGCACAACGCTTGCACACAGGTCTGCGTCTTCGTGTTAGATATGCGACAATAACGTCGAGGAAGTGTTCTTATGATTCTGGTCGTAAGTACGGGAATGAATGGGAGATGATTTTCGCATGGGTGCAGAAAGCTGCCGATGGATCAATGTGCAAACTGGGGGACCATTGTACTCAAAGTGTACAATAATCTCACAATCCATGAAAAGTCAGAGAAGCATCAGTAACAAGCTTCAGTACAAAGCGAAGCAAGACTTAATCTCAATTTCGAAGGAAAAGTCTAATGATATTCTTGTAATTTAGATGTTTCTTTGTGAAAAAGGAATAGTAATACCAGAAACAAAATTTGGCTTTTTTTCTGGCCTTTAAACAATCGGTTTGGCCTTTTTATGACCTCTTTTTAGCACTACTTGGCTTTTTATTGAAATTTTCATCTGGCAACCATGGCATGAGCAAGCATTCGTATCTTAACAGAGGTGTCGTCATCGACAACAAAGTTTTTCAAATTTTGTTAATTTCTTTCATAGTAAATTTTGCTTGCTGAACTTTCACGGGAATTATTACTTTACGAAAATATTGTTTCTCGCTACTATTTTGTAACAATATTATTTAAAAGTTTTGTTAAACAATATACCTCCAACGCCGGTGGTGTCCATTTCGACACCAACATATTTACAATGGTATTTAACGAAATGAGGCAGCCTAATGAACCGACAGCGCGAGCCAGCACACAGATGAGGTTTGCTTTGCTAATCACATGCTTGAGAGAGATAGAGTTTATTGGCGCAAATATTAAACAATTTCATGCAAATAAAGTTATGGCGCTGGGACACCGAAAAAAACCTGTTAAGCAGGTTGTCTCGTCGGGCACCCCTTGACACTTTCATGAAATTTTATTACAATAAGTTAATGGCCAAATTCTTGCGAATGTAATAAGGTTATGTTTTTTGAAGAGGTTGCAGTCTGCTGGATGATCAACACAGTTGCGCGGGAGTGCTGGGTCGCAACCGGTATCTATCGTGGTTTGCCCAGTTGCGCAAGGAGCTGAGCATGGTAGAGAAAGTGCAAACCCAGCTAAAATGAAACTCGCCCGGGTTTCCATAACCATTTCGCATCCAAGCAGACGACTGTTGCTCTGCAGCAGTTCGTATTTTGGTGCCAAGAAGAGGGCAATTCTCCAACTTCCGCAAAGCCATCCGCTTTGAGGGCAAACAAAATTGATAATAGATTGTCCTTTCACAGTCTGATGTCCGGCGAGTGAAAGCTGTTTCAAGCGAATGCTTCAAACAGTTAGGTTTCATTTTAAAATTGTTTAGACGTAATGAAGTACTACAGTTAGCGTTGTGTTGACATATTAAGAGCAAAATAAAAAGAGTACGCAGTACTGTTAGTTAGTTACATTTGACTAGCTTTAGCAGCAAGACTTTCCGAGCATGCGTGATTATAAAATGTCCTTAAATACTTATGTTAGGTACCCGAGTTATGATGTCGCAAGCTGTGGGAAAAAGTGGCGCACGCGAGACTCAAAGGGTTACCCGTATCTCTGCCAGGGTTGACAAAAACCCGCGTTTTTTTTTGTTTTTTTTTAAAGAAACAAGATTTTGTTCTTTTTTTAAGGAAAATGGAAAAACCTAATTCTTAATTGTTTTTATTGCATCATGCAATATCATTATTTTCAGAATTACACAATAATTACTTGTTATCCCTATTATGCCATTCAAATTTGAGGGTAAAGAAATGTACTCCATATTTCTTTTCGCAAATTGTTGGTAAATTCACTCCAAAGTGGTAAGGCTGGGCAAGAATGCGCACAGCAAACAAAGAAAAACCATTTCCACACAAACTCTGCAGTTTCACGTCAAGTTTATCTGCATGCCCTGCTAATTCAGCAACTATAGCAGGGATCACCAACTTTCTTGAAGCTGAGAGCTACTTCTTGCGTGCCGATTAATGCAAAGAGCTACCATTTTGATATACTGTACACTTCTAAAATATAAATGTTGCTCAATTTATCTTTAATTATTTTAGTACAGTATTAACAATTAAGATATTCCGCAATGTGAAGACACTGATCATGCTAGTGTAATTTTTAGAGCAGGCCCGCGAGCAGGAGCGTAGCCAGGCCGAAATTTTTTGGGCCAAATATTTTGTCTTTCAGCGAGCAACAGTATTCTGTTTGGGACAACACCTCTCAAAGCACAAAACAACAAGAAATGCTAGAAATTCGGGAACCATGCCATTTGGCCCCCCTAGCTACGCCTATGCCT
>JGI24159J19872_10012670_pt1 | contig 10992 bp, 5 predicted proteins | sample Ectturendosymbi4_FD_19872 | JGI IMG/M metagenome (IMG submission 19872)
AATATTTCCAAACATTACCTAGGGAGAAATGGCGATCTTTTGCCAACAGTTTGCGTAGCATGCTAAAACTTGTGCATGAAGTTGCTTGGCAATTTGCTAAAAAACTTGTGTATGAAGTTGCTTGGCAATTTGCTAAAAAACTTGTGCATGAAGCTGTTTGGCAAGCTCCACAGTGCATGATGTTGCTTGGCAATTTAACAATTTGTGCAGTTGTGGACTGATGTTTGACCAGGTCATTTCCACAATTATTTTTAGGTCACTATTCAGTTCGATTCGGTTATCAAAGAGAACAGAACTAAGCTGAAATAGTTCTAAAGCATGATTTTTAAATCAAACTTCTACACTTTCCAAAATACTTGATAAAAGTTGCAGGAAAAGTTGTATGTAACATGAAAAAAGTCGCCATTAAAATTCCTGGAACCAGCTTAAAACATCGTACTACATAAATTCTGAGTACGTATTTAGGAAGCTGTAAAAACAGTTGCAAAAACTTGCCCTACTTATAACGCCTGAAGACAAGTCTACCAAGCAGCAAAATCAAGCTGTTCATTTATTTCATTGGCAACCAAAACTTTCCACAGATCTGATCTTCCGCAGTCAACAGATTTGAGGTGATAAAAAACACGTTTCAGTCCAGTTGTGACTTGTGACTAGCTGTGCATTAAGCGCTGTGAAGGGTTGCCAGACTGAATTATTCCGCACCACGTACGACGGTTGCATAGGAAAATGGTCAATTGCTCACCACAAGGCAAGAGCCTGAGCTGATGTTTCGCAACAATGGGTTGTTACATCATAATGTTATAACTGCTGCGGGCCTACTGTCTTGCTGTCAAACAACTTTAGTACATCCACGTGTTTTGCGATTTTTGAGCTGATTAAGTTCATGTGCTTTGGCTCAACACTCATTTGTCCGCACGAAGAATTTCTCATCCCGCACCCGCCCCGCACCCGCATGCAAAGCAGTGCGGGTTCCCCAACCCGCCCCTTAAATGCGGGTACCCGCAACCCGCGCGGGTTAACCCGCCCCTCGCAGGACTCTAAGTCTAGTACATATCATGTTTGTTTGCATATTGTTGAAATGTCGATGAACCTGAAATCATCACCGGCTTATTTCGATAAATGTGCACTCCAAACGTATATCTAAAGAAGAACAACAGGGAGAAAAACGAAAGAAACGAAAAAGAACGAATAAAAAAATTACGTACTAAACAAAGTAACGAATAATATTAACATGCACATGCGCAAAAGAAAAAACAAAAAAGTTACAAACAACCAGAGTTGCTAATAACTATTTCGAAAAGCGGGCGTTTCGACAAAACAAACACTGTATGAATAGGAGCACAGATACACTATGTCTCTGGATAAGCCTGGATGCCCGATTAGTAATAATTTGGTCGCGTGAGTGTTACAACCGTGCAAATGCCAACGTTGCTTGGCTGGCTAAGGTACAAGTTAGATATCTTAGAGCGGAATTGGCAAAAACTTAATGCGCAAAAACCGTTGGGCAGTAATTCTAAAGTTGAAAACTCTTTGCGGGAAAAATGAATTGTGACGAGGTTGAGTTTTGCGTGAGGATAGCCGTACATTGAGAAGAAAACACGATGAATAGTTGGAAAGATTGTTGAAAAATTGGTTACAAGAACAGAGAGGAACGAATGGCAGGCTCAAAAACTGTGTTGCGAAATACAATACGATTGTTAAACTGACTACAGAGATGCAGTGGCGTCACGTGAGACCTAAATCATTAAAGCTATTATCGTGTGACGTGGTCCTGCGGCAACCAAGGATAAACTTTGCATCAGCCGTTTGAACGCTTTTGAGAAAACTGGCATTTTCCTCAGAACAGTAATAAAATCTTCAAAGTCAAAGACGGGCAAAATATACGCACGATAAAATATGAGAGGTGATTGGGGGATAAACAGTTTTCAATTTTTTTAAAGCATGGTTCATTAGCATTACTCTACTATACAACTTTGAGATGTGCAAACCAGGGACCGATGAAAGGTAAACCCAGATTTTTGTCGGAAACAACTTCAGTTAATCTTTGCCACGAAAACCTAATGGAGGATGAATGGATTGGTTGAAAGAGTGAGAACTACAGTTTTTGCAGCATTGAAAGTATCTCTGTACAAGCCAGACCAAACTCCAACTGATTCAGATGTTTAGATAAGATATTATGTAAAATATCAGGAAGTTTGGAAGAACATATTGGCATAGTGTTGTCCACAAATCAAGAAGTTTCGAACATGCATCAAAAGGAGTAATGGACCAAGCACGTAAACCTGAGGCACGCCGCAATTAGTATCCAACAGATTGGAATGAGAGTCTCATAGATGGACATACTGCGACCTGTCTATTAAATATGGCTGCATGATGTTAAGAAAAGAGCCTGTGTCTCCAATCTGGTGCAGTTTAAAAAGACGAGCGGCGTGATTACCTTCGCTAAAATCCTTTGAAATATCTATAAACACAACTGAACAAACACCGTTTTTAACAAAAAGTAGTTTGTAACTTATTTCTAGTCAGCTAGAAGTTACCACTGATGGCGTGACTCGAGTCACGATTTTTACTGAATGTCTCGAGTCGGAGTAACTTTTCACAAAATGTCCAAACGTCTTATTAACAAGCATAGTTACTTTGCACAAAAAGAAATGAGCTGTTTTGCTTCAAATTTTCTGTTGTGGCGCAAATTTTCTGTTGTGACTGTTTTTCCTAGAGGTGTTATGCTAGGTTTTCAGGATCAGGGGTTCCACCTGACATTGCGCTAGAGCGGAGACTTTGCTTCTCATTGAGGGCCAGCAGCACACATTACATTGCACAAATTATTATGGTTCAGCGTAGTATTTGCATGTCGTGATCGTGGCAGTCGGCTTCATACTTTTAGTTTAAGTCTTTGTTGGGGCAAGTAAAGGACATGGACGTATATTTGTTGCCTCGGGGTTAGGGCAGACTTGTGGAATTGACTGAGAGTGAAGGAGAGAAGTGAAATGAAAGCTAAAAAACTACTTTCACCAAATGCTTAGATCCAAGTAGCATGGTAACAAAAGTGTTGAAACAATATTGGGCACCACTTTGTAGCTATAAAAAATACACAGGGAAAGCATTAACTTTATTGTCTCGTGCTTGCAAACTAATGACTCGAAGTGACTCGACAGTTCTTGTCACCCGACTCGAAAAAGTCATGACTCGACTCGAACAAGTCATGACTCGACTCTGACTCAACTCTAAAAAATTTTAGATAACTCTGATTCAAAATGCTTTTGTCTCGACTCGTGAATCGACAAATATGGCTCGACCACATCACTGGAAGTTGTATATCGATGTTTATGAAATAAAAAATTGCTATCAAAACACTTTATTCGATTCAAGACTTGTACAAAGGTGATTAAAACCAAATTTTCAAAGACTTTTGATACGGAAAGATTTTTTTTTAATTTTGCACTGCTTCAGCACCCATCAACGATTCCACTTAAACAATTATTGATGTATCGCAGCAAACACCATAAACACCCCTCACCAGAGTGGCATTATTTTGTTTGAGCACGACCTGTAAACAGAGCTCGCTTAAAACTCTAAGTCTGGCGTGCGCCACTTTTTTGCAGAAGTTTGCAACACCATAATTCGCCACCCGATTGAGCTAGAGAGCTGTTCAAGCCCTCTGCGGATTCGGGAAGTCTTCTAGCGAAGATTTTTAAAAAATTTTAGTTTTGGGTTTAGGATTTCCTGTGGGTGACGTCATAATTGGGGCAGGTTTTCGCTTTTTTAGCCGAGTTTACCTGGCCCTGGGCGCCAACCCAACGAGCCATTTTTGGGCTCAAGTTTTTTTGGGAAACTTAACTATGATCTGAGTCTTTAGAGCCCCTGATTGGCTTTCTAGCATATCTGGAGTCAAAATTACAACTCAGAAAGCCAAATTTTGGCAAAAATAGAAACGTTATACGAAAGGTGTGATTTGCCCTCTCAGGGCAAATTTTGGTCAGCCATAACTCAGTAGCAGATTGAGTAAGAGAGCTGTTCAAACCCTCTAAAGACTCGGAAAGTCTTGTAATTTAGAATTTAAAAAAATAAGTTTTGGATTTCGGCTTTTTAGTCGATAACGTCATAATGGGGTAGGTTTTGCATTTTTTGGATGACTTCATCAGCCGATCCAATGAGCCGATTTCGTGACTCAAAGTTTTATTGGAAAGTAGGCTATAATACGAGTTTTTAGAACCCTTGATCAAGTTTCTAGCGTTTTTGGTGCCAAAATTATGACCCAAAAACTGCAGAATATCTTAATATTCCCTAGCGGATTAACGGGGATTTTCCTAAATAATCTGTGGTTTTGTGGCCATAATTTTGGAACCAGAAACGCTAGAAAGTCCATCAAACCCTCTAAAGACTCGTATTACAACCTATGTAGTTTCCAATAAAAACTCGAGTCGAAAAATGGCTCTTGGTGTTGGCGTTCAGGGGCTGATGACTTCATCCAAATATGCATAAACATACTCCCATTATGACGTCATCGACAAAAACCCGAAAGCCAAAACTTAAAACTTTTTTTATTTCAAGCTACAAGACTTTGCGCATCTTTAGAGGGTTTGAACAGCTCTCTAGCTCAATCGGCTGGCGAGTTGTGGCCTTTATCCAAAATGGCCAAGGTTACCTTTTGTGGGACTTGATTGTTTACTCAATTTTTGGTTTTTGAGCCATAATTTTGGCTCCAGATATGCTAGAAAGCCACTCAAGGGCTCTAAAGACTCGGATCATAGTTTAGTTTCCCAAAAAATCTGAGCCAAAAAATGGCTCGTTGGGTTGGCGCCCAGGGCCAGGTAACCTCAGCCAAAAGTGCGCGAAAACATACCCCATTATGACGTCACCTACAGAAGACCCCAAACCCCAAAGTAATTTTTTTTATCTTAACTGGAAGACTTCCCGAATCCGCAAAGGTTTGAACAGCACTCTAGCTTAATCCGCTGGCGAGTTATGGAGTTGTAAAGTGACAGAACATTATGCAAAAAAAGTGACGCACGTGGGACCAGGGCCGTAATCAGGGGGAGCGCAAGGTGAAACCCTCCTTGACATTTTTTCGCCCCCCTGGAAAAATGTGTTGGACATAGTTTACAAATATTGGTCATCGTTGAAAAAATTGGGGCCCCCTCAGAAAATTATTCGCCCTCTGGTGTCCCAAGCTGGTTACATGCCTGCGCGGGCTTAAAGGGTTTTGAAACGAAACGAATAGTTGTACAATGAAACTTTATTTCCAAACGATTACTGGTGTTAAGTGAAGAATGTAAAGTATTTTCATGCTGAGCGAAGGCCGTCACCTCGTACATGTCACTTAACGTGAAGCGCGATCACCTATTTTGTTTGAAAAGAACGATTTGGTTTTGCGTGTTGTCTGTGGCAGGGGTGCTCAATACGTCGATCGCGATCTAACAGTCGACCTCAAAGGTACTGTGGGTAGATCGCATAACATTAACACCTTCGGTGCCGGTGGACAAACATATCCGATCCTACGTGCCATTGGTTGAGCACAAAGACGTAGCCAAGGGGACCATGAACCCTCTCCAAACTTCTATCATACCTTGTCGTTTTGTGCTTTGAGAAGCGGTTCCCCAAGCAAAATACTGTCGCTCGCTTAAAGTCAAAGCATTGGGGCCCTTCCCAAATTTTGGACTGGCTACGCTACTGGTTGCGCGCCGTTGGACGGACATATCAAAAAACGTACAGAGTTAATTTTGTTGTGTTGTGCAATGTTGGCTCATGTGAGTGTGGAAGCTACATCAAAATAAATTGTAAAAATAAGTCTCAATATGTTTATTAAAAAATTTATGTTTTGCATTTTTGCAGCAGGTAGATAATTTTGACTTGTTCGTTTCTATAAGTAGCTCGCATGCATAAAAACTGAGCACCCCTGGTCTACAGGATAAAAACGCAGTGCTGAGGTTGCCCGTGGCTGAAGATTTTTTGATGAGAGTTTTTCCGTTGGTTTTGTTGTACAGTTTTCATCAAGCAATCCATTAATTCTTTTCACCATGCTTTATTCAACATTTTTAACTGATTTCGTTCTTGTGCAGTGAAGTTAGCAGTAATTCCTTGGGGTGGAATTATTGCCGCAGCTGTGATGGCCATCATAATTTTGGTGGGATTATTAGCCTTTTATTTATACTTCAGAGCGGGAAGAAAAGTAAGTTGTTTGCAAATCAGTAAAAACAGTTGAATAATGTTTTTCAGTTGATGTGTTTTTTTCAATAAGATTGTAAAATCTGATTTCTGAATACATAGAAAGCGTTTTTATTATGAAAATGTAAAAGTGAGGATATAAATACACTCTTTGTATACTTTTTATGATTCTACTCGTTTTCTGCAAGCACTGTAACCGTTAAGGAATAAACTTACACATTTATTAATCGATTTATGAGGGCCCAATACCTGTTGGCCACTATGCTTACCAAATGTTTGTTCTCTACGTGATTTAAGGATGAAAGGCATGTTCTTATAATACCAATGTTAACTTTTTAGAAGTTGTACTAATTTATCTTGAAATCACACAGATATAAGCGTTAAAAGTAGAATCTCAATCTTTAAGCAAAACTCAAAACGAAGCATGCGTGTTGCTTGGAGGAGAATGTGCGCAAAAGCTTGCTTCAGTCGTATGAGTCTGTTTCAGATATAGAGACGTTTTCGAAGAAAATCAGCACTTGCTGTCAAGTTTGAGCAGATAAGAAACAGTTTCTCCAAAAGTAATGGTTTTGCTAACAGCTAATAGTAAAAAGGTATAGGCCAAATAACTTAGAACCTTTCATATTTGTCGAATTCTTTACCCCGCTCAAAATTTTTTGCTTCGTTTTGCTGACATGTTTTAGAAGCTCTCTGGCTTAAAATAAATGTTATTGAAGTCAACGAAATGATTCTTGACTTACAATTTCCTGAGTAAGCATGGAAACGCCTGCAGAATTATCATAAATATCTTTGTAGAAATTAAACCGACTAGATTGCGTTCAGTTGGTGGCATAACTTCAAACGTTATGTTTTGGTGCCTAAAACACTCATTAGAATTGAAAATAACCGATGAATATATATTTTGCAGGGCAAGTATATTCTTAATAACACCAAAAATCCTGAAGTTGCAGAAAAAGTCAGCACATCAGACGGAACTTTACGTACTGTGGTAGGCACAAACCTGAAAAACGGATCTTTTACATCTGTTTCATCCAATAGGAATAAAAACGGTTTGCCACATGCCAACGGAGAGCAAAAACCTGGCGATGAAACTCTGCGAGACTCTGAAAGCATTCTTTCGTCAAACGGATATGCCTCTGACCCTCGCCAATACAATACGACAGACCTGACGCGGCACGCTGAACCTGTAGGAGATTCGGTGGCCGTAGAAGCAGACCCTGCAATTTGTTTGACTGAAAATCCTTCATCCCTGAACGGTGGTAGTATTATATACGAAAATATCGGTGAAGCACTCGACGAAGATGTCTCAAATCGGAGTCAAATCCTCTAAGATTTGGATTGTCTCATTCTGTTGTACTCCAAGCTTTTTTCATAGAATACACGTTTCTCTAAAAAATCATTTACATTATCTCATCCAAAGATAACGTACTCTACAGTTTGGCAACCTGCAACAGAGACACTTCCAATGTAACTCCCAGATCAAACTGCAACTGGCTACGTACTTTTTGCCAGGGCGGCAGAGGTTTGCAACGTCCCACATAGCATAAGCGTTTCGGTTGTGACAAGTTTGGTACAGCGGGTGGTACAAGGACTGAAGCAAATGTTGTTGTTTGTAGCAACCATCCACAACCGTTTTGTAATCAATAACAAATTGTTGATAAATACAAAACTTCTTGCTGGCAATGCTGCTATCGACAGTCATTTTATTTGCACATGCTATGGTGTAGGCGTTACTACTGGTTATTGAATAGTAACAACACTAGGAAATCTAAAATTTTTATTTTCAATTTTCACTGCTCATTCAACACTATGATAAACCTTTGCTTCGATTCACTGAGAACTTTTCAACAAGAAACAAATTAATCTGCTAAAGTTTGAGTTACTACATTTGTAACAATGGAGACGTCTTCCAAAATATTGTAAGGTATATAGGTTAGGACAAAACATTTCAAACAGGTCCTCACAAAAACTCAAAATTATAGTCTGTAAATAGGCTGCAGTATCGTGTTCGGAAAACAAAATATATTGTTTCAGTTTTTGATAAATCATTCATTGGTACCAGGGTTGAGGAGTCGGAGATAAAATGTCCGACTCCAACTCCTAGCTTCCAAATTTTCCGACTCCCGACGGAGTCTGGAGTCGAAAATGTAGTTTGTCTGTCAACAATAGCAAAGAAGCGAGCTGAAATTATTTTAGAAGTAAGCATTTTGTTATTGTCGCTAGATACATGAGTTAAGGCTTTGAATGAAATCTGTTTATTTAAAGAATACTTACGAATGATAAAAATTCATTCTGTTTAGTATGAGTAGCTATTATAGCGTGAATGAATTAAACACTATCCTTTATCACTCAGAATAATCTGGGCAGTGTCGATTGAGCAATGACGCGTAAAGTGATTGTGGTTACGGGTAACTATGTAAGCATTAAGCAACTCACACTGATGCTTAAGACAGGGATGGGCAGGTAACGGCCTGCGGGCCGAATGTGGCCCGCGGAAACATTCAGAAAAATCTTTAAATCTGAAATATCCTCCGAATCATCACAGTAGACGTAGTGCTGAAGCTAACTTGAACCGAGACTTGCTTCTATTTCAGTTAGAAGGTACGGCCCCCGCTCTTCGTGGCCTTTTCAAAGTGGCCCCTGAGCCAAATTAATTGCCCACCCCTGGCTTAAGAGAGAGTGTTCTTCCTATGATGCTGGGTTCTTCAAGCGGAAGGTAGCTAATTTTGTAGCAACTAACAATCAATGGAAAACGTGATGCACAGCAAGAATTCCCTGTTTCAAAAAAGTTTCACAAGAAACTATACAATTTTAACAAGCACGAGCTAGGACTCCTAACTTAGGAGTGCCATGTAAAATTGGACTTTTTTTATTGGACTTCCGGAGTCGGATAAAAAAATCCGACTCTTAGTGTTGTTAGGAATCCGAGTCCACCCAAAAACCTCCGACTCCTTGCGACTCCGCAACCCTGATTGGTATCACCTCTGATGAAGAAAATTTTAGAAAATTCGTCAAAATTTCGCTGAAACGGGACACCACAAGAAGGTTACAAAGAGGTTTTCATGAAATCTACTATAACCGTGGCAGTGTTGGCCACTGTAATAAAAAATCAGTTTCTTAGTTAAAGGTCGTGGTTTTATAGGTTAATTAAACAGTCATCATGCTTCAGACGATTGTTATTTCTAAATTTCTGTAAAGTAAATTTGGTTATGACTGTAGCGCAATCTGCACTTCGAAAACGTCTGTCTGTTATTTGACTTGCCTGTTCATATCTTTTGGTGGATTTTTTCAGAAGAATGGCTGTAATTTGGACCTTAGCTTTTTGTTGCGGCTCTGCAAAGCTATATGTCAAAGTCTAATGCAAGCAGAACGCAGACTCTTTCCGTCACCTCACGTTTAGCGCATTGCATCGCTTACAACCTGTATTTGCTTCAGAAGTAAAAGTTTGTAAAGTAATGCTGCTTTCTGCCTAAGTTGCTTTCTGCCTAACAGCTGCTTTCTGCCTAAGTTGCATGAAATTACTTTGCTGTGGTTTTTCTATACAAATATTTGTATCAAGGGCCAAAGTCCAAACCGTGTTTGCATAAACTGTCAACGTTTGCATTTTATTACATTAGTTCAAACAAGACTTGGAGTCTTAATTGTTTACGCTTTTATTAGCAACATTTAGGAAATGTTTGTAGCGTGTGTTGTGATATTCGGTAGACCATGTCATTGTGTGGACAGCACCAGTTCGGATTAATTGCTGGAATACTTCAATCATTTCAGCAGGATTAAGTCGGATGTTGCAGTAAGCTAAGAAACTTGCTCGCGGTTCCACGGCTGAGCGACATGAGACAGGGTGGACGATGTTTTGATCCCTTTTTCAGTTATATGGCCGACTCATGTTTGTCAAGTCGAGTTGCAAGCCCTTCGAGTCAAAGTCGAGTCACCAGCCCTTTAAGTCAGACGTATCGAAAAATTTTTCGAGTGGAGTCAGAGTCGAGTCACGAGAACCATCGAGTCATTGGTTTGCAAGCCCGAGTTAATGTCGTGTCAGATAAAATTGAATATTTTCCGTATGTTGTTGTTTGTTTTGCTCTAAATACAAAAGTGTTCACACAAAGTTGTTCCAAATAACTTTCGCTTAACTCATTTCAATAAAAAAGTGAGAAATATATGCATTTAACACCTTCTTTGCCGAATGACGCATATATGCGTCATACGTTCAAATGCACAGGGTGCGGAACGACGCATATATGCGTCATTCAATTGAATATGCCGGTTGCGGATTGACGTGTATTAACGCCAACGCGATAACTTTTCGCGTACTTGTTTGTTTGCCACGACATTTTCCATAAATGTTCTTCATATCAAGACACGCTAATCCTGAAAATTTCATACAAATTGACCAAAAACTTTTTGAGTTACGAAGTTTGGTAGCAAACCATCTTACTAGGCCTAGGCTACAAGACTTTTTCAAAAAATTTAGGTGCGAACAGTTGTTTAGTAACACGCAATAACATTTTTTGTACTCATTTGGTTGCAATGAAAATTTGCAATAATGTTCTCCATACCTACCCGCATAATCTCTGAAAATTTCAAGTAATATCACCAAAACCTTTTAGTTATGTTGTTTGGTATCAAGCAACAGTTTGCTAGGCTTAGGCTCCANCACTTTTTAGAAAACGCTTAGGCCTGCACAACTCAGAAAGCTCGAAGGGCCAAATTATCACCATAAATTTCCCGCTGGCGGCAGAAGTCTCTTTCATTTCGATGTAAAGATTTCGTTGTAGTATGGAAGAAATTCTGTAACGACAATTACTTATTCGAGGTCGAGCTTTCGCA
>JGI24159J19872_10012671_pt1 | contig 10991 bp, 9 predicted proteins | sample Ectturendosymbi4_FD_19872 | JGI IMG/M metagenome (IMG submission 19872)
GCTAATTCCAACTGAAACATTCCATAACCGCCGTGAAATATTTCTGTCGAGGGCGCAGTCTGGTGGTAAACAATTTCCGCTGTTAACCAGTTGTCAGTTCGAGAAGTCGTGAGCGCGTCATTACCAGCGCTGTTCTCGCACAAGTACGGTGAGCAACAGCTGGTGACGTGTGCTTTAAAAAAAACTTGTGTGCGAATTGATCGAGAGGCAATGTTCATGGGGGCAGGCCGTGTGTTCCCGACCGTTCGCGCGAATTTGGCGGTTGTTGATCGTGGCGATAATGGCGGGCGTCGCTACGAATGAGGATGTTCTGCTCTATTTGCGTTGCAAAGCTTTGAAGTCGTTGATTTTAGGAAGGTGGTGTTGAAAAGTGGCACAGTGGATCGCTCTGACGTTACACGAGTAATATTTTCACTGTGATCCGAGCAGTTGCCGCTTCTGTTTTCAGGTGAAAATCTTGAACCCTTACCAGCAACACCTGCCATGGCATCCGCTTCAGATTTCGAAGAACGGCTCATTCAACTCTGCTACAAAATCAACGACGCGTGTCGGACCAATCAGCAACCAGAAGTGAAGGTAGTGAGCTGGCAAACGACGGCAGTGAATTTTGGCCTTTTGCCAGTAGCAGCAAGTAGCCGGCGAGCAGATAATTAGTGAAACTCTGTTAAACGTTTTGCACTTACACTTTTAAAATAGCAGCTCATCTTCCGTCACTGCAGACGTGATAGGACACATCAAATGAATGCTAAATTCGTTTGCTTGACTAAATTTCCCAGGATTTGCTGTCGAAATTTAATGAGAATTTCGTGATGCTGAACAGCTCGCGTTTCGCCTACTTTTCGATTAGTTGTTTCAAATAACGCTCTATACCGTTTGGGGAAGTTTTCTTATGAAGTGAATTCCCTGTCAGTGTTGATTTTCCCCGGATGCCTTTTTATAAAGTGAAAGGTCAGTCTTTGATCTCCGTTTCGTATTTCTGGCGCCAGTGCTGTAATTAACGCGTTCGTCTCATTGAAGAGGAATCTCGCCATCGTGAGCAACTAATGGTGTGTTGCAGGAGAGAGACGGCAAAGCATTGACCGTGCTGCATTACTCCGCTGCGCTTGGCTACTCGCGACTCGTCAACGCGATGCACTCGTTAAGGTATTTTTGAGAGAAACGCTTTTGGTCTGTTTTACGCTTTCGCTGCACTCAGCCTCACCATCTTTATCTGATGGGTTGCAACTGGCAGTTCGTACTTACTAGATAACGTTTGATTTGAAAAACAAAGTTTTTAGTGATCTACGTCGAAAGCCAAATGTTCCCAAAACGACAAGTGAAAAAAATCAGTTGTGAACTTGACTAAGGTTAAATTGAAAAGAAGCGAAAGATGGAAAATTTTCCTCAGTCTTTTTTGCGGCGTAACCTGATCTTACGATAAATTCAAACGACTTGACGTGTCTGAAAGTTCTGATCTTAACGATGGTTAAACCATAAAAACACATAATCGCAAGATGTTCTGACTACAATGCCAAAGCTGTCGTAGCCCTGTCGAGAAAACCGTCCTGCACATGATGCAGTGCATTTATTACAGTTGTTTCTGTGCGTGTATTTGCCAGGCTGCAATCCGACAACGTCTTCCTGCAATCCGAGTGTGATCCTCAAAATGTCGACAAGTTCGACTGCACACCATTGGTCAGTGGATGCGCTGTTCGCTCGTTGGTCGCGAGCTTCTTTCTGTTCAATGTTAATGCGTTTTGGTCGCGATGTCCGAGTGTTAAGCGCCGACCGAAAGTTCGACAAGATGTTCGTTTCAGTGTTGACTGTGATTCCCGATCCATACCGTTTGCTTTCCTGTTAAATCCATCGCAGTTGCCTCGCCTCCCACCGCCAGACCTTCTTCGCAACTGCAAAAACAGAAAGTCCGAACCATCGCCGAGTGTAATTTGCATAGTCGCGGATTTTCGACAGACTTTTGACAGCGTATTTTCCTGAGCTCCGCTTTTAAATTCTTTGGCGCAGATGTGGGCGAGCGCGTGTGGACAGCTGGACTGCGCGGAGTCGCTCTGCAATTGGAGCGCGACAGAGCTGCGCAGCCTCGACGTGTTGGGGAGATCCCCGGCAGCTGTCGCCCGGCAACGAGGTCACATGCGGATATATAACAGGTCGGACTGAAAGCCTGGCAGTGATCTTCAATGAAATCTTTTAATGCCTGTGTGTGCGACTCATCGCTTCCGTGCTGGCAAGCGCGCAAGGACCCAATGACCGGATCTCGGTTTGTTTGCCTAACGTGTGCTTTACAGCCGTGCACGTCCGCGAGGCAAGATTTTTGCTTGTTATTCTTCGCTAGATCCAATATATGGGATGCGGTGTTGGTAAATATTTGTCCGGGTCACCAATGCCCGTCAAAACAGGGTGGAACCATTTGTGCTTTTCTCTCGTGGCAAAGTAATTCAGTTTCCGCGTGTTCGAGAAAATCTTTAAATTTTATTGGAATAAAATTTTTGCCGCTTCGATTTCTTTGCTGTCTGTTGAATGCAGGGATTTTATTTTGCGTCATGTTCGAGTTCAGTGGGCAACGTTTGGATTCAGTAAAAAAGCACTCACGCACGGTTCACTTTTGTGTACAGGTTGGAAGAATTGATCGAGAGCAGAAGCAACTTGCGCGATGATGACGCTTGCGAAGAAGATGACGTCGACAATAGTTCAATCGGTCAGTCGTGTCTGTTTCATTTCAGACCTGGATAGCGATTTGTCGAAACGCATCGAACAGTCGCAGTGTTTTACAATCTGACCTTTTTATTGATTAGCCTGTTGTGCTATTCATCCACTTTGCTGCGCACAATTAGGGCGGTGTGAAAACTTCGAATGTTAAGCCATAGGCGTAGCCATGGGAGGCTAAGCGGGCATGCCCCCCAAGATATAATTTCTAGCAGATCTTGTCATTTTGTTTTTCGAGAGGCGGTGTCCCAAAGCAAATACTGTTACTCGCTTAAAGTCGAAAGATTTCCCCCTCCCAAAATTTTGGGCTGGCTACGCCATTGTGTTCAGCGCGTTTCAACACCGTTAACAAATGAAGCGACTGTGTACCAGAGATTTTATGAGATCGCTTCGTCAGTTGTCATTTCATCCGACACCATAAACAAGTCGCGCTGCTGTTGCGAACGATCGGGTGTTGACTGGAGTGATCAACTCGTGCAAATTAACATCACAGGCGACACGACTGCATCGGGGACGCTTGATAGCCTTGATTCAGGAGAAGACTCCATGGAGACCGACGACAACTTTTCTTCCGACTGCCTCCCCCCCACTCCCCGGTTTGACATGCATCTCTTTCCTGAGCTAATCGCGGACAACCCCCAAGACGGCAGCGTAAGTTGCTTTATGTTATATAGCCACACTAAAGTCTCCTCCACAGTGCTTTTAATTACTGTTTATTTAAGCAACGCTTCGCTGTCGCGCCCTGCAACCACAGCTTCTCCAACGATGAACTAATACCGCTCCCAACGTCAGGAAGATTGATGTGAATAGTTACGGGGCGTTGCTGTACTTGTCTCTTTGTGTCTTCAAAGGACATCACAAAATTCCTTCGGCCGACGGTTTTTAACATAACATCAAAACATACAGTAACATCACAATGTGAGCAGAACATTGAGGGAAGCTTTCTGCGCAGCATTCTCAATCGGTATCGTGCCCATTATGGTCTATCGGCTAATTCAGGAGTGTTATAACAACAGCATCCATCTCAAAAATGTGTTTGATGATATACTCCGATAGTTACAGCAGATTGTAGCCTCGCTGCAATGTAGTAATGTCGTTCTTATGAGACCCCACGTAAACTATTTGAGTCTGATGCTGCAACTGATCGTTATGCAACGCTACATCAAGTTTAAAATGATCGAACCGACAGCAGTACTTTTGAGTATTCCAAGCTTTGACGTGGACCTTTGGACACAAGCTTCTTCAGGGCCCCGTATGTGAAGCAGCTGGCCGCTAACCATAGGTCTGCAAAGGCGGCTTTTCACAAAATATGAAGACTTCGTTATGTTCAATTCAAATAAGGTAATTTGTTTTTGAAATACGCAGGTCAACTCCGAAAGTTCTGCTGACAACATGAGCTCACTGTTACCTGGCAACGGCGCTAGTGGATTTGTAGCATGCGGAGATTTTTTGGGTAGGTACTAGTTTTTTTTACATTTCGACCTTTTTATTGATTAACTCAGCACTTCCGTAGAAGCTGCTTGCGCCGGTGACTGATTACGTTTGAACTCTCTCCCGCCTGAAACTCTCTTTACTGTCGCTCATCGCAAGCGTTGTGTGTGACTATCCGTGTCGTAGATTATAGTTCAACGATTTTTTTTGAATCATTGAGAACAGAGTAGGTTGCTCGCGAACTTTCTATCGGTCGCTGTAACTTTGTCAATATTTTCCGACCTTCGCAAACAGCGAGACTGCAACGCAACTTTCACTGGTGCGCAGCAAGTTCAGCTGCTAAACGCCTGACTGTAAACCCTGCCCGCTCCTGCAGTGCGCTTCACGTGCTTCGCTGTCTTTCTTCTCTGCAAGCCGTGAAACTTTACTTGGCAACAATGAAAGGATTCGTTCAGCTCGGGATAGACGTATTATTGTTTAAAACACTTTCCTATCTATAAATTAGGTCTGTATTGTTTTTGAAATGCAGAAAACCGGGACAGCGTCGCGTCACTCGCAGAAAAGGTGGTTCAATGCGCTCCGAATTACGTCAAAGGAAAGGTCCACAGTCGCGCAGGTCCTGACAGCTCCGCTGCCGAAGGTGCGCTCGATAGTGTTAGTGCTTTATGCTGCTGCGTTTGTGACGCTCTGGCAACAGAAGAAACGGAATGGCGGCGATGTCATGGGTGTTGACAATGCTTCGTTGCCGGGCGGAAAGTTTTACGCAAGAACTGATGCGATAACCTGTTTACGTTTGAATGTTGGGCGCGCGTCTCGTCCGACAAAGTTCTGGTGGTTTGTGCAGAAACGAATAAAACGCCAGGGCAGTCGGTCTACTACGGTATTTCAACCTGGCGTGTGTTGGATTTTCGCATATTGCGCAAGAACGCAAAACTCGATTTTTACAACTTGCCAACGCAATTGTAGGCCGCATATATAGACAATGCGGGCGGCAAATGCTAATTACAGGTGTGGCATGATTTTCTCAGATTGCTTCGCTACAGCTTCGTTCGTTCACACAGTATGTCCCTTGTCATTTCAGACCTGACCCTGCGCAGCCTTCCTCAGTTTGTCACTTCCCACTGCGAACGGAGTTACTTTGGCAACAGTGATTCCAATCAGCAGGTAACGTCTTCCTTTGCTTTTGGTCGTGAGAGAGTTCTTGGAATCACGCTTGTTGTGACGGTAAAAGCGTGCGTCGCTATCAGCGTGCGTCTTGAAATAAAGACAAACAGTTTGGAAACTGTCGTATCGCCGGTAACGGTGATGTTTGCGATCGACAACCTACTTGAGTCGAACAGAGAGGAAGGCAGCATCCTGGTGCTCATGTAATGGACATGATTCCTCTGTGACCGATCGAAGCTTATTGACGTTTTTTGCGTCACTCTTCGAACAGCACCGACAAAGCGAAACACGGACAATACCGAATACGTTTTCGGCGTTGATTTTTCCGCCGAACAAGAAATTCTAAAAATGGCTAGTTTCGCCCGCATCGACCGCCTCGCGCAAAGCATGATTGTTTGCCACCCGAGAGGCCTTCTGTGGATCAGTAAGAGTGGTTTGAAATGCGAAAAGCTTGTAGCGATCACTGAAACCACTTATTGCGCACCGTACCCGTGTCAGTCGACCTTGAGCATTGCGCATTTGGAACCATTCGAATGACTGACGTCCACGGATGGGGATTATCTCTCAGCACGCGCTTTCTGCGCCTGGCGGATTAGAACCAGTCGACATTTCGATCTCAAATTAAAATTGCGAAGTGCAAAGAATTTTCGCCGCTGCGTGTCGTCCTCGTATCGAGTGCTTTGAATTGCGTCATAAAATAGCGAGGTGTTGACAACGATAAGCACCCTGAGCATCAGCTTGCTCTGGGCTTTAGGTGAGGTTGTCAGCCTTTGTTACAGTAAGATTTCGAAGACTTCGTGTGAAAACTTCAAGTATAACGGCAGATTGATATCACGGCCAACAAGAACCTGACAAGTCTTTGGTCGGCGTATGTTTGTCGCAAAGATAGTTTTGATTACCCTGTTTTGCACAGTGCGTGTTCTTGTCGAGAGTGCAAACTGAGGCTTTCGATAAGTTTCTTGTATCTGACCTCGCCTTGCCCCGCAGAAAAGCGAAAACGCGTTGCACAAGGAACAGATACACGACACGACGTGGAGCTCCCCGAAAACTGAACCGCCTACTTAACATCTCACACACCATCTCCTAGTGCTCGGGGCAGACTTAGCCGTGATCTCATTGCGTGTGAAAGTGCTTGGGCATGCGTCTGGCCATTCTTTTAGTGTTTTCACTCCCCAGCTGTTTTGACCTTTTAACATGGCCGCTGCAGCGCAAAATAAATGGGATAGTTTCCCTTTACAGTGTTCAGAGTTCGGATCGTTGTTGGATTGGAGCGACTTCCTCCGTCAGCCTCCGCGAAAAATGGCGCCCTCCAGCGGCTACCGTAACGCAGTTGAGCTGCAACTCGACTCGTTGCGGTTGACCGAACACGAGTACTGCCAGCTGTTCGTGGCTGCGAATACGATATTAAACGCTTATCACTGCGAGGTCAGTCATATGCTGCTTGCCTTGGTGAGACGTATGTATGTCACTGTGTCGACGTGTTTGTGATTTTCTAAGTTTTTTGCTCGTTTTGATCTTTCTGTTGCACTTTTTAACGTTTTTCCTTTTGATTTAACATTCAGTAAACCTTAAGAATTAGAGAGCTATGGAGATGCGGTCATTGCCACACAAAACTTCCAAAGTCAGGCGTACTTTTCGTAATTCCAGTCGTGTTTGATCAAACTTGTTCCTCTCGTTTTTCTTTTTAGCTTCTCACGTTTTATCCCAACTGTTTTCCTTTTCATTATTCGTTTGTGCAGATATTTTCCTGATTCATTTTCTGGTTCTACAACAGAAGTGCTTTTCTAATCATGCACGAGGATAAACGGACTGAACAAACCGCAGCCATGTTTGCCCGTAAAAATTTGTATGCCCATTTTCCGATTTCAAGATCAAACATAACGCCATCTGCTTTACTTCAGGGCTCGACGCTCAGCAACGAAGTGCTGCGAGCCTATCTGCTCATACAACACTGCTACGCTAAATACGAGAAGGTGAGAGATGCCGGTTCACCAATCTGGCAATAGATTCGTCGGTGTAGGCGCGCACGTTTAATTCTAGCGTTTTGTTCGCAAGCAGGCTGGGGATTGGCAGCACGTAAGTAGGAGTATGAGTATGTTGTCGTGGCAGACGCGTGCGCTATATACTGCAATGCTTGTCGAAGTTGGTGATCACGTTCGCGGAGATATGAAATGAGCCGGCGGGTGGGTTTGGCTTAAAGACTAGCGTCAGGAAATATTTTGTATCGATGTTTGTGAGGTTGAATGCAAACGTCTCGTTCCCTGACATATTTTACTGCGTTGTACCCATGACAACGGCACAGCATTCATACCGGTCGAAGTTAGTTCACTGCCCCGCCCTGAAACAAAACTTTGCAATAAATCGTTGCCTTGCACCGTTTTATTTGAAATCCTACTCCAACTGGTGGAGAGACACGCACGGACCGCTACATTTCATCGCATTTCAGTTCGCGCTGAGCAAGAAGATGAACGAGGCGGCGGTTTTGATCCAGAGCAAGTTTCGTTCCTACCAGGAGCAGAAAAGATTCCAGCGCAGTCGCCATGCCGCCATCTTGATTCAGTCATTCTACAGAAGTTACAAGTGCGCTCGGGCGTGCAAACCTGGTGGTAGCCGATCGTCCAAGCACACAGTTAAACTGATCGAAGACGCGCTCAGGTTGGTTCGACCTTCCTCGCATGTTTTGAATTTGCATGGACCCTAAAACTTGTTGCCATTCAAACAAGCAAGTCGTCAAAGTTTTTTGCGCTCGTTAAGTCACGCCGGTTGCTTAAGGAACGTTCTTTCACTACCTTTGCAGTTGCCATAAACGGGATCAGACACTTCACAAGTGTCTTGACCACTTCTTGGTGACTGCATTGAAATGCAACGGCTTAGTTTTTAATCCCAAACACTTCCGCATCGCAGCCGTTGTTTTTCAAGCGCTACGTTAAACACGGAAGGTTGATTTTTTGAAGTTATCGAGGGTGCTTGTAACAAACGTACTGGGAAGCTACAGGAGCAGGGGCGGGTCCAGGGGGAGCGATTGGGGCGATTTCCCCCCCTAAAACCTTCGAAAGTAATTTCATTCACCATGATTTTGTGCAATTCGGAAAACAGCATTAACGATATAAGGCATTTTTGCTGTCCGTTCTTTTTTCACAGCAGTGTTGTGAAGTGTACTTTACAATAGTGAACCCGTAACGATTCTTTACTACCGAATTTTACGAAAATCGCCCCCCACCCTAAGGTAACTGGCTGGATCCGCCCCTGTACCGGAGGTCCACGCTATGCTCATCTCGTATGTGAAAACTGCGTACACGTCATTACAGTTCGAAAACGACCAGCAACAATGCGAAATGGGCTCGTATTTACAGGGGTCACATGACCAAGAAGAAGCAGCATCAGGCCGCACGGAAGATCCAAAGGTTTCTCCGCCGTTGTCAGCTGAGGTGAGTTCTGTCAAGTCCGCGGTTCGGCGCTTGCGTTCGGTGCATGTCATTCAAAACCGGACCGCGTACCGTTGGTTGCCCGCACTTTTTCCGTTTTTGAACCGGAGCGCGCCTCAGTTTTGCATCTGTGCCTCGTTGCATGCAGGTTACGTCGGCAAGACATGGACGACGGCACGGACAACATTTCGTCATGCATGAGTGGTTTTTACGCTTGTTGAAAAAGATCCAGACCTGAGTTTGTGTTTGGCTCGCACTGTTGATTCACTCGGTTGGCGGGCAGCCGTCGCGTGTGTGTATGAATCGTTGTGATCGTGTTTGAACCTTCGTCGTGCGCCTAGGTTTGCACTCATCAAGCTAGCACGTAGTTAAACCCTGTTGTGTTTTGCACCGTTTTATATCATAGTGAGCTGAAAACTGTCGCCGTCTTAGCGGTTTGGCAGAGACGGTCAAGTCTGTCCCCCATATTACTTGTGTAGCGTGAATTTCGAAAATACTGCCTTCGATGTTGCGTACTTGATTGTGAATATGTTTGTTTACCACAACGCTGTTGCAAATGGCTCAATACCACAATGCTGTTGCAAATTGGCAGAATTTATCCCCTTTGTTGACCGCTTGTGCAGAAACTGTAATACGTGGTTGTAGCAAAACACTAAATATTTCTGCTTCTCGGTGATTCGGTCTCGATTTGGACGAAGACAATTACTTTTTCAAACAAAATTGTCCCAGTATGTCGCAGGAACATTGCAGAGGTAGAAAACAGTCATCCAGCCGCCATTCCTGTACTTTAAAAACCGTTTCATGCAGTCGTTTCGAACAGAGTGGCTGGTTTCAGTAAATTCTTTTTTTTTATTTAGAAACGTACACGTACGTAACTTTAGACGTTTGCTTAGTATTTTTGACACGTCAATATTTAATCAAGTGAACATACCCTTTACGTGCTGGTCTTCTCGTTGTTGCACCCACCTCTGCGGTGGGAGCAACTATTGATTGATGAGCTCAACAAGCACTTGATTTTACCACCCGATTCGTCGGAGGCATATTCGCACGTCATAATTGCGTTTAAAAACACGTCATTAAAGCTTTTCTGATGCGTTCGTGTTGCAGCAGCACTCCTGGTTACCCCGGCGGCGTGTGCAAAAACAGAACTGAAAGCAACTGCGCAAAACTGTAAAGCACCAAAATGAGCCAACGATCCGCAACTTTTGCTTGGCGTTTGACCGAGGTGCACTCATGCGGAACGATCCCCTGGCGCCGTTCTGCCTCCGTACATGCCCTGTTGCCGGCGCGACATCTTTTGCTTTCTGCTTCGGCAAATGTTTTTACACTGTGTTGCTTTTGCACTATGATTAACGTTCATCAGGTGTGGTTGTTTCCCTGCTAAGCACTATCCCATACTGACCAGATACGAGCGACTGCAAGCAGGAGTTGAAAGAATTGACGGTACCGCATACGTTTGGTTGTAATCAGCCATTTGCCCAATAACATGCGAGTCAGTCTGCGCAATGAAGTTATTCTAAGAACACATGCAAAAATTTCTGCATACGTTAAATGTTTTGGGCTTTGGTATTGTTTTATTCAGTGACATTTTTGACATTTGTAACCGTGCGGTGCGAAAAAAACTTGGCGATGTCAGACGTAGAACCCAGTTGAACGTAAGACGACGTGGACAAACACAAACACTGCTGATTTATACTTTCTCGAGCTCCTGGCGTGATTGCCACTGGTCACCCTGTTGGATCGTGCTCAACGTCCACCCTCTCACGAAAGTTCATTATTGCTTTAGAACGAACTGTTACGCCACAAATCACTCGTGCATGCTTGAGTCGTATCCAGTCTGTTCTGTATACACGTCGTACCTTAGCAGCAAACGCTGTTTTTGGCTTTGCGCAACCCATTTTTATAATTATTTCTATCTTAAATCGGAGCTATATTCATTTATTACAGAGACTTTCCCGTGACCTATTTTTGTTTCTCTAATTTTTTCGCGTAAGATTTCCGACCTTGATGTGAGTTGTTTTGTTTTCTTTGGTGCCTCGCTTGAAAGATACCCGTTCCTTCGGTTTCGGAAGCAAGGACTTTCATAAGTATCGCGCCGTGGTGCTGGTCGAGCCGAGATTGAACACGTTGTCGTTGCTGAAACTGTATATAGACCAAGACATTTTCTAACTTTTGGAAGGTCCCACCTCTCTTGCCCACATGAGAGTTACGTTGAATCGATCGCAGTACACTGGTGACTTGCTCGCACTTAAAATATTCCAACACATTTCC
>JGI24159J19872_10012672_pt1 | contig 10991 bp, 9 predicted proteins | sample Ectturendosymbi4_FD_19872 | JGI IMG/M metagenome (IMG submission 19872)
GAGTGATGTGTGATTTTGTCTTTTATCGTTACATTGTGTTAGATTAGGAGCCTCAAACACGCAGGCCGCATGTTGCCCACGAGGGCATTTTGTGCGGTGCGCGATGCTCGTTCGGAGATTTCATGTGATTATCATTTACATTATTTATGTAATAGTTTATTCACTTGTGTTCAAACGCGTTCGGCAAGCCAGTGAATAAGTTCCTAACGAACGTATATACGGCAAGAAATGATTTGCCTATTACTCATTTCCTTCTGCAAAAAGTATTTATAACTTTCTCATTTTATTGCACCACTCTAAAAATACTAGTAGGTTTATGCAGTCTTCCTTCATCTAAAAGTTTCTTGTTAAGGCTTTAATTTGGATCTTGTATAAAAATTACTGCGCAGTAGTAGAATTATCTGTTTTTTCAATTAGCCATGGCGGACGCTCAGATATTGGCAACCACTTGGAAACCAAAAAAACACAAATATTCTGATGAGGCAGCAATATCGTCATCTCGTGTGATACACTTCTTCAAAACAGCTCATTCTGATGAGTCCTACTCTTAGCAGCGAAAGAATCCATATTTATGTATCATGCCACAATTTAAATAAGTCTTTCAAAAGTTCTGATTGCAACCTCTGAGCTTGCTTCAAGATTTTCGAACCTAAATTTGCCAATGCATCAACAAAATGTAAATCAGTCATTGTTAATTGCATTGCCCCGATGATTTCTGCTGAACTACTCCAAGAATTAGATAAAGTGAACTGTGTTTCCGTTACTGTTGGTGGTTCGAACAGAAAAGAGCAGGGACCCCGGAGAGCGGGGACACTGCCCCTGCCCTTTCATAAGGGGTACAACGGGGGTGGAGATGCCTTTTCATAGAGTATCATAGGTAATTTCATGGTTTATCAAGATCGACTTGAATCACAGTTAATGCAGTTATTCGCACACCCGGAAACTTCAGAGTAGTTTTTATAATTTATCTGTTGATATATTAGAGGTTAACATTATTGCTGAACAGAAACAAGTATTGTTAGTAATGATTTTTTGTTTTTTAAAGTTTTCATTGCCTTCAACACTTTTCAATGCACCCCTGCCAAATCGCTGTTCTGGCGTCCCTGGAAAAAAGTGTAAAATTGTTCGTTCTGGTTCGCTACTTGTGCCTGATATCGGCGTGAAAGTGAAACTTTTATAATTTAAATCGCTCCAGGTGATACTGTTGCAATACTTAGCGAAAAGAGATACATGCTCCAAGTAAGATGTGAACCACATTTGTCTGATAAGGCTCGTTGTTTTGAAGCGTCCCGGTTTTCAATCACGAAAATATGGTATGCCTACGTATATGGACAGGTTGAAACAAACTGCTTCCTTGTGGGTTAACAATGAACTGAAAGGTTGAAACAAACTGTTCCTTTGTGGGTTAACAATGAACTAAAAGGTTGATACAAACTGCTCCTTTGTGGGTTAACAATGAACTAGAAGGTTGAAAGAAACTGTTCCTTTGTGGGTTAACAACGAACTAAAAGGTTGATACAAACTGCTCCTTTGTGGGTAACAATGAACTAAAAGGTTGAAAAGAAACTGTTCCTTTGTGGGTTAACAATGAACTGGAAGGTTGAAACAAATTTTTCCTTTTTAGGTGAACAATGAACTGAAAGAAAGAACGTCGGTATTGCAACAGAGGCTGAGAAATCTGCATGTTATGATAACAGTTTGAGGTAAGATGCTCTGACTGTGGGTTTCGGAGCAGTTGAAGTTCAAACAACAACAGCGTGTTTTGCAGCAAATCCACACCTATCCATGTTTTGCTTTAACGACATTGCGCAAACATTTAGCCTATCTATCATCCTCATTATTGGCCGCGGCCGTAAACCTAGTTTGCAATGCGTTGTTAAAAGGCTTGTTTGTTAAAAGGCAAAGGCTTGTCAGTTTTAGGCTGCACAGGACAGGTTCTCATATTGCGCGTAGTGCTGAGAATACATGCCTTGCTTTTATGATATACTGTACTCCTGATGGAAAACTATGGATTGGCCATCAGCACACGTTTTGACAAAATACAATAGAATACCAAGTTGGTGTGGAACGCAGCAAGGTATGAGTAAGATTAAGCATTTCTAGAGCTCTGGGAAAAAAGCGTCGCACTCTCATATTTCACCTACTAAGTCGCATGACATTAGCCATCCAGAAGAAAAGAAACGTTGCGAAACACTTATCGTAGTCAGCAGTTTACTTTTTTGCCTTATAACCATTCTAACGTTTTCATGAATCTAGGTGCACCGAGAACAGTGAAGCCCAAAGTAGACATTTCATTGCAAAAAAAGAAACGTTGCCAGTGATGAAAAANTTCAACGTTCAAATCAAAGTTTCGAATTTGTTTTCATGAAAATACTCGAATGAAACGCCTAGTGAAAACTTCCATTGAATATTTTCCATTGAATGGTTAGCGTTCTCTTCGTTTTTTCTAACAAATCGTCTTATAGAAATGAAAACATCTCTTTTGATCGGCATTTCGTTTTTACTTGTGAAAAGAGAACAAAAGAAAAGCGGCAGCCTCAAATTTTGAGATCCTCTAGCACGTTTCCGGAATGTTCGCTCTTCATTTCTGACGGAAACGTCGCGAATTAGCGTAAGTTGCGTAATTAGACATATGGCCAAGTTTTTTTATGAGTGGAAAACAATTTGATGATGTTACAAAATCCTATCACCGCATTCACAGTATTACACCAACACAAAAGTTTTTCCTTAGCCTGAGAAATCACTTAGTTTTTCGATTTCTTTTGCGTTTTCTGCGACGTTGACATATCGCTACATCCGACCTTTACTTTGTCGTGTGCGCTGGCGGAGCTCAGCAAAAGATGCCCTTTCAAGACATTTCGTTTTTCTTGCCACATTTCATGAATTCATCTTATTTCTCGCTTAACTGTTGTCAACCTTAGCAAACTAAGTTATTTCTTAAAGAAAACGTAGGCCTATGCCGTAGAATGGGATCAAATAATAATTGAATGAAAACAAAAGCCAGTGGGCGTTTATTTACCAAACAAATGCTTTGCTACCATTTGAAATCTTCTTAGCGGACACAGTACGCTACTACCAAATCAAATTTATTCAAATAAACATTTTGACAAAACTCAGTCAAGTCATGCCAAGTAGGATTAAAGTCTGCAACCAAAAACACACGCAAAAATAAAACAAGATAACGTTCATTTCCATGTCAAATTTTATTGTGTTACAGACGCAACCATGCAAAGCTGAGTTTGACTTTAGATTATTGCTTATAAAGAGATGTAACGTTTCGCCAGGGTAATGACAAGTAGTGATTGGAAATCTTATATTTTGAACAAATTTTTTTGATAATGCATTTGCTTCGAAAATATAGTAGTTTTTACAACCAGCGTTCTTAACATGAGACAGTCAGCGAATAAACAACAATTTCAACCACACGTTTAGACGATTCAGCGAGCAATTAGTATTGTATGATGTCTTCACTCTCACACGCAAAGAAGTATGCTTATGCATGCACGGCACTAACAAGGAACTAACAAATAAATCAAAGAACACGAAGATAAATATGTGGCGGTTATAGAAAAGTATGCGCTTGATGGCACTAACACAATTGCTTTGATGAAACACAAAGAAATATATGTGATAGTGGTAAAGGTCGCACGCATAGATGGCACCACCATCGTTGTTTTAATATAGTGCTGCGATGACTTCCAAGCAGGCCGATTTATGTGGGTGAATGGGAGGCAGCGAAAACACGGGGTCATTTTGGCGGAGAACTCCCTAGGGCGAAGCTGCTTACTTATAGTGTAAAGGGAACTGTTTATATTAGTAAGGAAAACATTTAATGCAGCAATGTAAGCAGCTTTCTTCATGAACACAAAGGACCTGCTGAAGAATTGGATTTCCGTCGCGATTATTCAACTGACTTATCGCAGTTAAAATTGTGCGATTATTTATTATCAAACCACCGCTGCAAGAGTTTTAGACTTGAAGAAGGCTTTCGGCATATAGTGCAATTGCGAAAAAATATATGCTGTAGTTCATACAACAAAAAACAAACAAAAACATAAAAAATACATAAGCATACAGTTCAACAGCACAATTGAACTGTATAAGGTACAGACATATGTAAGTGTGGATTTTCTTCAGAAGTCTCTACTTCTGTATTTTTTATTGTCATTTGCACCAAATACTACTTACCTATTGCACTGCTAGCGCAACATTGTTAGACAGTTTAATTAAACTGAATATTATAGCCACACGAAATACTTCCAAAATTCACAGCAGTGAATAAACAGCCATAAAAATGTTTTTTTTTCCCACCAAACGTTTTGAGATTAATCATTTACACTTGCGCAGGATCAACAGCATAATTCGGGCTCATCAAGCAACTTAGTCAGTATTGGGATTATAATTTTTTAAAAACAGGTTAACTTATTCCAGGAACCACTAACAACAGGTTTTCTCATTATCACAGTCTCCAGTGGTAAAACATGCTGGTTGGCCCGATATAAGAGCAAAGGTTGATCACTCTGTTGCCAACTGGTACAGTCTAGCAAGGACAAATATTGATTTTATTTGTTTTCCCCAGTTTAAATCTTGTTTTTCACTATTAAATGTTGGTAACAGGTCTATTATAGGTTTGCCAAAATAAGTAAAAGATGTTCATGGGGAAAAATTGAGAACCCTGACTTAGGCCGACAAACCGGTTCTCGGGATTAAAGAAAGTCCAAGAACAGATTCTTTCGAACCGGTCAAATCCTATCATTGAACTTAGCCTATACTGACTCTGAATGCAATCGTTCGAGACTTGCACTGATACTGAAATTTCCATAATTCTGGCTGGCACTATGGTTGCTCTGTGACGTAGTTACGTAACAGTGAATGAGAAGTTCTCCTGAGAACTCATCTATTGTGAAGTAATTACGTCACAGAGAAATGGTAACGCCAGTTAGTCCTCTGCGCACTAGGCTCATTCATATAAGCTCGAGTTTCTGGAAGATTTATCGTTCGCTTGAAATTATTCTCAAATGGGAACTGTCCATTAGATTGGAATTCAAATCCAGTTTTATGCAAATCCATTGCTTCCAAAAACATCAATCAGAAATGAATTATATGAAAAAAAGTTACGTAGGTGTTTGCCAGTCACTAATACCTGACATGGGTCATTTGCTGCCCGTGTCGTTTATATATATATATATAATGTTGATCAAACATGCAAAAGACTCCGATTATAGCCTAGTGTCCAATAAAAACTTGCGTCAAGGTATTGGCTCTTACGTTTGGGGCCCAGGGCGCAATGACCATGACCAAAAAGGCCTACACCTATCCCACTTATGACGTCACCCACAAAAAAGATGCCAAAAACTTTCAAAATGTTTTTTAAAATGCAAACTAGAAGACTCGCCACATCTTTTGAGGGTTTGAACAGCACTCTAGCTCAATCGCCTGGCGAGTGTTGCCACTCTGTTTTTATGGGAAAGTACTAGATTTCATGATAAAAGCAAACAGCAGAATCGCAGAAAAAACACTAAAATACAAATACGTGACAGATTTGTCAGATTACAAGAAATTAGGTGCTTTACTTAGGAACAGACCGATGTTTGATGAACATTGTATTTATTCATGTATTTGCCTCAGGCCAGAGATTGCAATGCTAAGCAGTGCTTATAACCTATGATAACTAGGCTATACAATATTAAGGCTGAAAAATACTAAATACTATTTATTAGTCTTCTAAAGTAATTCAATGCAAGTTAACTGTGACCGCAAAAGGCAAAGTTACAATGAAAATGGCCAGAAGATGAGTTGCAATGCAAACAAAAACATTGCTTGCACAATTCACTGCAAACAAGAGACAAAGAAAACGGGAGATAACAGCAACGCTTGTGTTTGTTTGTACAGGTCACTGAAACTTTTAACAGATGACCACAGTGACTTCGTAGCGGTTTAACTCAAAACAGATTATATGCTCCTGTGTAACTTAAGATGTAATTACGAGTACGCAAAATTGCGTAATTAAATACATTCAGCTCGCTCATGAAAAACACTAAATAGCTATGAAAGACCTCTGGAACACTGGATGAAATACAAAAACACTGGAATGGAACCACTGCTGGAGAGTTACGGAGTTGCTAAGTGACGAAATAAACTTGAAATCAACCGGTTGGAACCTTCATAAGCGGCGATGTTGAATTATTTCTTATATATTTATAGAAAACGTTGTTCTGTTGGTGGTGCGCACAGCTTGTCAGTGTTTTACATCCATCAAGGGTGTCCAACGCGTTTGGTTTGCTGGGCTGAAGTTTAGACATGGCAAGACTGCAAGTGCCGAATACACGACATCACAAATTCGGTGGTGACGTCACAACAATTTGACTCTGCCCAGCTAATCAGATCGTTGGCCGCACGGAAACACCTCGTGGGCCGCATGTGGCCCTCGGGCCGCATGCTTGACCTCGCTTACTCGTAAGTCATGCGCTTCGAAAAAAATGTTGCACTATTCCCCAAGATATGTTGTTAGCGACCGTATTCCTTTTTCGGGAAAAAGATATTTTTTCCTGTAAAATAAACAAACGCAAGACTTGGTGTTTATGAAAGCAATGCCAACGAGTAACTTGAGGAATACATGGAGTGTCAAAGTAGTGGAGCTATTTGATATGGGCAATATGCACTTGTAAAATTTATCTCGGCTAGCAACCCACATGGGAGTTTAATGGTTTTAATGATGGTTTTCAAACTATGATCATGATCGTCAACTCAATTATTCTGTTTGAATAGAATTTCAGGACTATGGATGCGTAGTGTTACGTGGAATAGATTTCCTATTAAATAATTTGCTCGAAATATTCGCGTGTTTGTCACCTTTGTGGAGACTAGTTACTTAAAAAATTAATGCAGTTGATGGATTTCATTCGTATATTTGGATCACAAGTTCAGCATAATGCTAGTATTATCGTTGGAGTGAAAAGTTAGCTTCATACTAACGCAAATGGGTCAGATTTGAAAGCGTTTACCTACAATAATGTATGGTTGTAAGTTTTAAAAAGATGACGAAAAACACGTTGCAACAAGCAATTTGAAGTTGGTGGCAGAACTTGCTGTTTTAGTTTCAAAGCTTACTTCTTTGGCAAAACCAGATTTTTTTGGGCCAGAAAGACCCCATAACCCAAACATTTTGGTTCCCGTACGCCTATGGCTATATAAGTTACCACAGTTAAAACATTCTTTTTGGGCCATAACAGTTTCAAAAATAGCCGTGTCAGCTATTTGTTTGCAGAAGTAACTAACAACCCAATTCATTTAATTGTTCATAAATGCAAAATCGGGAATAACATTTTATTGAGCTTTCTTTATGAGAGTTTGAGAAGAGCCAATAGTTTATTTTAATTCATCAGCAGCTCAGCGGTCCTCGTTACTAATTGGGGTAAAAAAAGAAGAATGTGTTGCATTGGCACAGGCTTTAAAATGGTTACAAATTTGCAGCTGACACCTGTTGTACAATTATAACTGTACTTTGAAAACATTACGTAATCAAACGTCCAGTGTTAATCATTTGAAAAAATTACAACGGTGATTATCCTGTGTTAAGTTTCAGACAACTGTAATGGGGTTGCCCTAAAAATTGCCATTGTGATTTCACTATAAAGACTGTGATGCTCGCACCAGACTGAGATGACGTAACAAGCGTTTATTACTAAGAAACGTTAATTAATCTAGGACAAAGGAAAAAATCGCCCATAATGTAAGGCTTGCGTTCTCGATGATCTGCTTACGAATGTCTGAAAACATATCTTCAGGTTATTGAGACTGTTTCCTCAATTTTCACGGGTACGCACAAAGGGATATTACATTTGAAACTCAACCAACCGTGAGAAGCTACAACATTGCATCCCGCTTACAGCAAACACAAAGCGCCATAATTTGAAATCATTTTCAAATTGCTGATGAACAACGACGGTAATAACATGACTTGCATTGTGATAGTTTGCATAACCACGGCCTTGATTCTGAATTAAGAAATTTAGTATGACATCAGCTGATTTAAGCAAGTAAACAAATTTTAGTTGTGTGTTTGGGAATGGGTTGAAATAATTTTTCTCCTAATGGAATATTTCAGATATAGGTTTGTGAAGACTATCTCTCTTTCACTCCAGACAATCGTTTTTCACTCAACCAACTCAAACTTGACAGAAGGATTTCGTTCTCACAGAAGTAGGAGAAAGGAAACTCCAACCGTACATACTACAGTAGTTCTGAAAGAAATTGTTGTGAAGAATAGGAAGCTCTCTTAAGTTTTCAAAAAGAGGCAAAATGTTTTTTCGAGACTGAAATTGCGGAAAGAGTAGCTGGATTTGTGGTGTTAGGAACTTCGGATATTGCCACGTGGACCTTAGACCGATGCGGGTGACTATTTTTCCACAAGTTTGTAAAATGTCAATAACATTCTTATGTTCTTTGTCTTTATTTTCATGTCAAAATTATCAAACATCCGTCAAAATTCAGACGATTTGCAAGTACTTTGGAAATACAATGTCACAAGGAAGGTTGGACATTGGGGCAGCAACACATTTTTCCGGGAGAACTGATTCTTCCCGCTAAAAAACGCTTTTCCACACCTCAGTGATTTTCTCCATCACAAAATAAAAGTCACCTTTTCTATCCCAGTGATCATCGGGCATTCGAAGTTGATGCGACAGAATTTCCACAAGTCGTAACCTCATGCTTTGTTCAACACGTTCATGAAATTAGACCGCAAGGGTTTTTCAACAGCTTCAAGTGTCTTCAGTTTTTTTTCAAAATCGTTTAGCGGGCTTCGCTTACCAAACAAACGCATTGCTTTGAAACAAACGTGAACACCGTAAACATAGGGCCGGATTAAATGAACGTGAGGCCCCGGGCAAAGTCGTGACCGCCAGGCCCCCTAAACGTTTAGCGCAACTGCGTAGATAGCGTTTTCACATGGCCTTGTTCACTTCAAGCTGCGGTAGTAGTCGTTTTTGCGCGTGTAACCAGGGCTCCCACTGCTGGGTTCTTCAACCCAGATCTGCATTTTTAGTCGACCTGGGAGTCTGACTTTTGTGAAAATTTGCGTTAAATCTGTTTTTTTTTGGAAGTGATAAATTAATCAGCAACTTGAATATGCTCGGTAACATACAGATGACTTTATATTACAGTGTTTACATGCGCACATCAAGTGAGAAAGTACGCATATCGGATGAAGCAGAACGTGTGCAATCTGTTTCATATCCTCATACAAGATCATTGTCGGGGTTATATATATACTGTTATTGTCTCTAATGCCAACTGAACAAACTGGTGAAACAAGGGTTAAGACTGATTATTTAAATTCCGATATTTCCCTATGCATACAAATTTGAAAACAAATTTCAAGTGGAGGAAGAAGGCACTGGGATTATATTTTTTATGGGATTTTTTATCCCGCTACAGTTCCAGATTGCACAACATTTCCTAGTTTGATAACAAATGTGCCTCTGCAATAAGTAAGAGATATCATCAACGGAGTATGTTATGAGGTTATGAAAAATGTCTTAAGCAACAAAAAGGTCGTCCAAATGTTAATGTTTGCGTTGCGGAAGAAAATTTGGAAGAATAGCCATAAATCAGTATTCGATTATCGTTTCAATTTAAATAAGTACATTCATATGTTTTTGTTCGTAACACAAGGTTTCTGGGTTTTTATTGTACGAATATGCTCTTTTTTCGTGTGCGCTCCAGATTTATTTGAAATCACTGAATGGCAGCCCTGCATGTGGTTGCTGAACACAGACATCTTGGCAGGTAATGCAGCGAGACAGTGACGCTGCTGACAGCGGTAAGCCGCGTATAGTTTTATTCTGAGTGAAAACAAGCATGAGCAAATCTGTAGCAGTGCTTCCACATGTTTGAAAAATCCGTTGTTAGTGTGAGACTGATCAATGCGCCCAAGTGCATAGCTTAATCAAAGAATCAAACGACTCTTATGCAGGCTTCTTTTCACCCAGTATAAAAATACGTGGCTTGTGTTAGAATACGTCTATGCAGGCTTGTGGGATATGCAGTACGTCTTTCTTGCTAAGGTTGATTTCTGACTTCTTAGTGAGCACTAAGTGCAAAGCTATATTTGCTGTGGCGAGTTTTCGTAATTCATCTGCTCAGTTTTAAGGCTGCGTGGTGTTCTAATCTAACCTCAGTAAGTTGTTCGATAATCTTGTTAACATGTAGTTCTTCTACTTCTCATTGCTTGAAACAGTTTTGCGAAAGTGTCTAACTTTCTTGTTTTTTTCACCGTTCAAGTTGTTCTAACCGTTGATTATACATAAAATTATGACTTATTTGTAGAAGTGCTCAAAAATGGATATTAGGCAGTTTATGAAAAAACGCATTTCTTATCGCCGATGTGTAGAAAACATTTCAGACAAAACATTGAGATTGAAGTTCAACGAGCAGTCAGCACAGACTGGAAAGGTAAAGCGTTTTGTGAACGTCGATTTGCAATGCATCGTCAGCAACCTGAAAAATATAACGAAAATTGCGACGTGCTCCCCCTGGAAAAATTTCTGCTGACGCCCGTGGTTGCACTGATTTCGATATAATTTTTGAGTCATAAAACGTGGTGCTGTTTGCTTCAATTATTTTAATTCACTCTAAAACAATATCCCTCATCTATATACTAAACGCAGTAATCAAAAAGTTCAACAATTTTGACGCTTGGTGAACAGCCTAAAAACGTGAAAATCCCGTCAAAGAGTGTTCTGATATTCAAACGCGAGGTCCCCAAGAGCGCGAGACCCTAGACCAGTGGTTCTCAAACTTTTTGAGACCGCGAACCACCTGATGTTTTTTTAATGTTGGAGTGTACACCCCTGGTTTCAGAAGAACGTAATTTACTCCAATGTACTTAAGATTAATATAGCAAATAAACAAATTAGCAACATTAGCATAACACACGAGTGAATTATAACACAGAAATGAATTAACAAAGCTTTTCGAATATGGCAGGA
>JGI24159J19872_10012673_pt1 | contig 10990 bp, 5 predicted proteins | sample Ectturendosymbi4_FD_19872 | JGI IMG/M metagenome (IMG submission 19872)
TCTTGTCAGGTTCTAATTTCTTTTGTTAAAGTCGTGTTCGGATAATAAGCGTTTCGGATAATAGGCGTTCGGATAATCGGAGTTCTACTGTATATCACATGTTTTTTAGCCAAACCGCCGCTGCAAGAACAATTATTTCGTACGTATCGCACCATTTCGTCTAGAAACAGAGCTTGAAAATTGTTTCAGAAAAATAAGACATACATTTTGGTCAGCATTGTACAAGTATTTGTGGTCGATAAAACCCCAACAGTTGTTGTGCTCTGGATACAAATTTGCGACGTTGAAACGCCATTCAAAATTTTGTTGTTCGTGTTTCGGAATTAATCGCGTCAAACCGATCCCTGAGCGTCACCTGATAATAACTTAATCCAGCCATATGTTCTCGGTAGCTGCAAGCATTCGCTATACTATGAACCAAGGTGCAACGAGGACAAACTCTGCTTAGAGGTCCAAAAACTCTACGGTTCTTCTGCAAATGTCAAAAAAGCGTAATGTAAGTTGAAGTGACAAGAAAAAAAACGAAAAAAAAATCGTTGTATTCCTCCTAGAAGACCCTTGCGCTGTTTTGTCTAAGATTTCTTTTCTACAAAGGTGAAGACTTGCATTTCTGGTATTGGCAGCGGTTGAAAAAGGTGCATCAAAATAAGGTGTTATGCCTCTGAGCAAGAAATCTGGGTGATTGTATAAACGCATGAGAAAGTGGACTTTAAGGTTGGATTTGATAGATCTCGCGAAAAAGCAGGCTTCCTTTCATGTTATGTTTGCGGCAGACATCACAGACAGCTGAATCTAGGGCACGCTATTGATGGTGTCTTTCCTTAAAATGTCTTTAACGAGTTAACAGAGAACAATTAAATTTATATCTCTAGTTGTTAAACAGCAACCGCCTTGAGCAGGATATTTTGCCAATAAAAACTGGATGTGATTCGGAAAATATGTTAACTGTAAACAACGCACTTATATTTCTAACCAGCTTCGGTGGTTAAAAGTTTAAATGTACTATTCGTCTAGAGCAGCTATGTCCAACCCGCGGCCCAGTCAAAGGTTTCGTGCGGCCCAATTAAGGTTTTTGCTGTAGTAAAAGTATCCTACATACTGACAACCTGTCCTTCTTCATAATCTTGAACTTGACATTTTTGATACAGGTGGTCTTCAGTGCCTCTTTATCATTCCTGGAACATTGAAGTTAGGATCAGAACGCTTTCAGTACATTAGTTTAAGCTAAATTTAGTTTGCCAAGGTCAAAGTAAGCCATCCAATATGCGGCCCTCATTAATATGTCACTCAATGTGCGGCCCTGTTTAAGACAATGATATAATTTTTGGCTCAGTAAGCCGTTTGGGTTGGACATAGCTGGTCTGGAGCAAGGTCTCCAAACTACGGCCTGCGGGCCATATCAGGCCCTCGAAAACATTTTGTCAGTAATGAAAAAATAATATATTTACGGAAAATTTGTTGATTTAGTAACATTTCCCGAAACTATTGCATTACGTAAAATGTCCGGCTCTCGAACTGTTGTGTAATAGCTTATGTGCCCCTCGGAAAAAGCTCTGGAGACCCCTGTTATAAATCAATCATAGAAGACTGGTGTTGAGTTACTTTGTTAAGGTTTATAATGAGAAATTTTCGAACACTGCCTACATCTGCCCTGATTCGTTCTTAGAAACATGTTTTACTTACAGATTACAAGTGTGGACCGTTACATTGCTGTATGTCACAGTTATTGTAGCATGCTTCAGAGATTTCGCCAAGTTCACGTTGCAGCGATATGTACAAGTGCGATATGGGGAGTGTCTCTACTTTTCTGCATTCCAGTGATGATGTACAGCACAGTTGCAGGAATTTACCCGAATTGCATTTGCAGGTGAATAAGTAGCGAAAATCATTTGGGAGTAATTTTCAGAAAGTAATATTGAGATACTAATGAACTCAGAGTGTGATCCAAGCACGTAACAATTTTACAATTTATGCATTACAGTTGTTTTGCTAAAGCAGTCAAAAACACAAGAGCTCCACCACAAAGAAATTTTTCACCAGAAAAAAATTTTGACGTACAACTTGAACTGCGAGTGTTTAACTTCAAATTTTCTGGTTTGAAAAAAAGCGAATCACGAACGCACTGTTGAGTTCTGCTAACGAAATCCAAATCAATCAATCAGTTGGTATTTTTTCACGATATTAATATATGACAACGTTCAACTAAAAAGATTACGAGGATTGACGAATTGACCACGGCCTACTTAAGATAGGCCGTGAATTGACCGCAGGGTCTACAGGTCAGCCAACCTATGAATTTCCCGAAAAAAAAACAAACAAGAGTTTTGGCGAAGAACAATGTGTGAAAAATCAGATGGTAGAGTAAGCTTCAAAATTATCTAAAAGCGAGCTCCAAATACACCATATAGTACTTTGGCAGAAACAAGGAAATTGATATTAAAAATAATTATTGTTGTTCAATAAAAGTTTGTCAAAACTGCACAACTTGGCTTATTAATGTGCCTTTGACATAAAGCAGGGGTCGACAACGTGGTGGCAATGGGCACCAGGTCTCCCTCAAGGACCAAGGACCACGTAGGTCGCCCGCGGACGTGTTCTAAAAATAACATTAGCATGATCAATGCCTTCATTTCAACGAATATCAACACTAAAATAATCGAAAGTAAATTGAGCAAAAATTTTATTTCAGAAGTGTGTATCAAAGTAGTAGCCCTTCGCATTAATCGGTACACATGAAGTATCTCGCAGTTTCAAAAAGATTGGGGACCCCTGATATAAAGCAACTTCTATCAGAACCTATATTTAGTATTGGTGTTTCAAGTTACATTTTTCTAATTCTCTTCAGCTGGTAAAGATATGCTATAAAAGCATGCCTACTTGTCAAGATTTGATTCCGATACACTGAGTATTCATTAAAAAAACAAAATTAAACCACAAAACGTTATTTTTTCATTTAAAGCATTGGAAACATTTAGCCATGCTAGATTTAAAGCCTGACTCAACAATTGCCGGTTCCCAAGTATAACAAGAACTTTAACTCTTCCCGGCGAAAACAACGAGGATTGAGATTAGCCAATTAGGACTAACGCTAAAGATCCTCACTTTCGACGTAATTTGCGTTTGGATTGTGTCCTTTCCGAACGGCCCACCAATCTAACGACCTATAAATCTACACGTCTCGCTTGATATAGAAGTTATCGCCGCTGCCAACAGATCTCATATTCGCGTTAGCAAAAATTTAAACTTTACGCGATTTTATCAGACGCCAAAGCTTGGCCATTGCGTCCAAGATCAGTGAATACAGACACACCAAATGCGCTCACCACATCATGAGATTAAAAGGGCCTAAACGTGAATTAGCACAACGGTCATATAGACGGACAGAAATAGAGCGGAAACGCGAAGTCAAACGAAACTACCAGCTTTCATGTCCAAATGCAGGCCCGGTTTTAAGGTTTCGGGAGCAAAGTAAATTTTTAGGGGGGAAAGATTTTTGTTTTTATTATATGTTTAAATCAAATTTTTCTGAACACAACAAAATTCGGGGCACAAAAAATTGGGAGAAGTGCCCCTGAATGCCCCCCGTGGCTACGGGCCTGTCCAAATAAGGTGGACATTCAAAACAAGCATACTTGTGGCATTTCTGCCAGATCTACTGTAGACGACGGGATGAATACACACATCGTGACCAACTACAACTATCTACACGAAAACAAGAATTTAAACTGCTGTGACGCTGCATGTCTCAATACCCTCCAAATTTGGACTGATGAAGTGCAGGTGTGTTATCAAATGTGTACAGTAATATCCAACAGAAGTCACAAAGTGTGGGTAACCCTACCAAAACGAGTTTTCCACAAACAGTAACGATTGTGTGTAGTTGTCATCAGCAATAACAGCAACCATGCCACCGACAATATTGTAGTGCATTTATTCATTCTTTGACACTGCCAACCCCTAACTCTATCTGAATCACTTTTTAGCTCGTCCGGCCGAAGGTTAGCAGATGCAGCTTCGGCGTGAGATGCATCATGCTTCCGTTTGTCTTCACAGCCAACGCTTCAACATCAGTGAAATGACTATCATATACCCTGCAATCGATTTCTTCTGCTCGTAATCACAGGTTCATCGTGGTCTGGAAAAATGCAACATCACAAATCCTATCACAAATGCAGTACACTGTTCAGTCTCCAAAGTAAACCTAGGTGGTCCTAACCGCGAAAAAGAAATAAATGAATCGAAAAGAAATAGCGTGATTTTCCACTGGTATTCACACACAGTGGATTTGCAAAGTCATCACAAGCACAAAGAGCAGTCAAACACAACATGGATAAGTTTTATTATTTTGGTTTTGCCACTGGTGTTGAAAACTATACCTATGGAAGTCGTGAGGGCAAAACTTAAAATTTTTATTTCACTGTCAACAAAGCGTAAGTTATCCAGTAGATCTATTCATTGCTTACAATTGCAATCAACAAGACATTCGATAAAATTTGAAGGCATTTAAAGTTTAACGTGTGAATTATTTCAGCTAAAAAATCAGCCTGTGTCAAAATAATATCTCGGGAATTATAGTGTCACCTTTAATAAGCAAGATATTGTTGATATTAGAATTATGTGATACTTACGCAAGAAGTCATAAGAAATGATGGCTAAATCTTACAGCTACATTTTCCCATCCAAAAATCTCCAAGATTCAACATATCAATCAGGCAACATTTCAAGAATATGCGAAGAAGAAGGCTTTAGCAAAGATATGTGCCAGCGCATGAAGACACCTCTCCTGAAACAAAACAAAAATGGAAACTGCTTGTAAGCTACTTGATTTCAAATCAAAAATACAGAAAGAATGATTTAGTTTTTAAATAAGTAAATATTTTTTGGTTATGTTTACATTTTTAATTTATATTTATTGTGCTTGTTCACCAGTCCACCGGTTGATGAAGACTTCGGTTTCTCAGCATTTTATCCTAGGTGAGATATTTTCCTGAGTCTCTTATCTTTCATTCTGCATGATATTGTGTTGATTTATACAAGGAAAGGAACCGATTAAAACTACAGTTCATTTTTGTAGTCAGTTTTTTGTTTGGCATACGCTCTTGTAAAAAATAATTCCTGCATTGCTTAACCTGTTGTTAAGGAAAGAAATATCTTGGTTTGTCTACAGCAAGTGGTTTAACAGATTTGTACATTGACTACCAAAAATTTAAGTACTGGTGTGCTTTCATTTATGAGTGACAATTGAAATATAAAGAAGAACAGTGGTGATCCAGATAGAAAATATTGAAGACGTTTTGAAGTATAAAATCGAAACAATCTCGAAAAACCGAAAAAGTACATCTGCCACTAAAAAAAATCCTTCTCTCCCTGTCCTGCGTTGGTAAGAACTCAATACAACTTCAAAACGAATAACAAACCTTTTTCAAAAATGTTTCAAAAAATGTTCATTTTGCTTTCGTTATTATGCAACATAACCTACACATGGAAACCAATTATTCAGATGACATTTAGCAGGAAAAATAACCACTTTGAGAACGATGCGTAGCAGTATGTAAATACAAATGATCATTTAGCAAATACTATATCAGACATATTCAAAATAAGTTTTAAATTCACCTTGATGATCCAATATCTAATTCCCAAACTAATGATGTCATCAAACGTTCATACATACTGTAAGACCATTTCATGAACATTAGAAGGTTGGAAATCTTGGCTTCTACTTTCAAGCACAGTGATCTGTTAATTAAAGTCACACTGTAAAGACGAGAGCAGCTACACAAGAACAACTTAGAAAAATTTCCATTAAAACATAAGCTACTGCCTTGCTAACTGCATTTGATATACAACTTTTCATGCACTCATTGCCATGAACATGTATAATGATTTGTGAAAAGTGTTTTATGTAGACCACGGAGAACGTCGTTTACCTAAACCAGTAATGGATGACCTCGTTGGTGACTCCGCGAGCTATCAAATTTTCGTCCGCCAGTTCAGTGCACATATTGCAAAAATGACTCATTTAGATGAGGTACGATTGCTGCTGCTCCTGCAACATTGCGAATCAGATGTATGCGATAAGGAAACCACGAAATAAACAAACAACAAAATTAATTAATTCCCTAAGGCAGCGTTTCTTAACCTTTTTACACCTCAGCACCCATTTTGGTCACGCCTAAGCAGTCCAGCACCCCCTACGTTTGTCCGAATGTATTCCTTTTACTTTTGACCGCCACATTAGAGGTGGCCGAAGTCACTTTTTCAGACTCCGACTCCACTCCTGTTCCAAAATTTTTGAATCCGGATCCGGGTCCAGCAATTTTTCAAATTTCAGAATCCGACTCCTGTTCAGACTCCGGCTACAATCATTGATCCAACCGCAATTTACCCATGTTTTTACTTCAGAAACGCCCACACAGACTCCTACTACTGCCGAAATTCAAAAGTGACTCCGGGTCCGTTTTTTCCTGAAATTTTGACTCCGGATCCGGATCCGAACGAAAAACGCAGAATCCTGCCGGAGTCCACTCCGGTAATCCGGATCCGGTCCCAACTCTGCGCCACATATGTGGCATTCCCCAGCGCCCCCTGAAATTGATTTCAGCACCCCCTGGGGGTGCTAGCACCCTGCCCTAGGGATTTATTATTGTAATTTGTTGTTTTTAAACCATAACGTCCAAACCACAAACGATAGAAAACAAGGGCTCTAAAGAAGCGGATTTTTACCTAGTTTTCATTTTAAAAAAACAAAAAACACCCCTTGGGGTTGGGGACCAGGGCCCGATGAATGTAGTCCAAAGAAAAGCATTAACCTAACTCCATTGTGACGTCACCCAAAAAACTCAAATCTAAAACTTCCCAGTTTGTTTTTAATCGAAACTACAAGACTTCCCGAATACGTAGAGGGTTTAAACAGCTCTTTAGCTCTATCGGTCGGCAAGTTATGACTAGACAAAGTCATAGCCACTGTTGTAGATTTTTGGTCCTTAGTGGGATTTAGGCATGTGGCTTCAGCCAAGCTTTTAGCAAGAAGAGAAGTGGAACTCTTATCAGATTTTTAGATTTGTGGCACTGCGCATTGGCGACCCTGACTGATGACATTTGCAAGTATCGCCAAATCATCTCTGAACAACAGACAAATTTGTATCATTGCATACACAGCAAAGCTTCACAACAGAGATAATGCTGTGATTGCAAAATTTGTACATCGAATATTGTTCTAAAAGTCCAAACAAATTTTAAGCGATCATTTGAAGGATCTGATTTTGACGATATTTACCTGCTCTTACTCCCATGCTTCAGTATTTAGTTTTAACTATAAGTTTAAATGTTTCCTGTATTTTTTATGATGTTGTGCAGCTTGGAAAGCACAGGACAAATGAGTTACTCAGATAGAGGAAATGGAATGGACTTTAACGAAGTTGCTTATCGGGATTCTTTTCAAACTTATCCCACGTACATAAACAGCACTGCTGATAGTTCTCATCACTACCCTCCCCAGGGAAACCATTTGTTGAATGCAAAATATGAATTTTCAAGTGACTGCCTTTACCAAACAGCTGGGAAAAAATGGACGAGCTTCATATTATTTAATTTTGTTGTCATGTTTGTCTTGCCTATCATGGTAAGTGTCGCATATAATCAAAAAAACTCTTGTGCTTAACACCAATGATGCATTTGTTATTTTTGGTATGAACACAATAAACTAACAATATTAAGTTCAATAGAGAGCTGCTGACAAATTGGATTAAAAATGTGTAAAATATGTAAATTCATTGCATTATAATGACAGTAGTATAGCCATGTAATATATAAAGACAACAAAACCACTATATTTTAGTTACAATATCATACTCTCAGTTGCGTTTCCATTTTCGTGGAAGTCACACAATTTTGTCTGTTAGTGACCGCTGTAAGTTGACTCTAAATGTCCTGTTTGGTATGCTTAGACTCGACCGGCTAACTGTGCAAAATTGCTGGCAATAAAAAGGGTGGTATTCAGAGTGGCTCAACAAAGAGAAAACTATACCTATTTGACCGCCAATCATTCCTGCATGTGTCATGTGAATGTCTCGGCGCCAGGAGGCGGATGGAGATTCCTCACTTTATCCTAAAAATGTAGGCTATGCAATGCACACCTTTACTATTTCATTTATAAAAATATTTAAGCCTCTTACGAGTTGAAGTAAATATTTGCTATATGGAAAATGCAAAACACATAAAAGAGGTGATCACTGGGGCCATTTTCAAATTGTGTTCATCAAGCATGCGCAAAACGTCTTGTGTTCTATCAATGAAATACATAAGGGGTCTCAAAAGAGCATTTTGTGACCCGCGATGCTTTTAGTGAATTTTATAATAATCAACACTTACGTTATTTAGTTTATTCACCTTTGTTTAAATTGCACGGCCAGCGAGCGAAGAAGTTCCTTTCGAACGGTCGTAGAGACCACTAGAAATGATTTGCCTGTAACTCATGATCCCTTTCGCAGGAAATAAGATGTAAAACGGTTTCTGGTCAAGTTCAAGTACAGCCATTGTTGGGTCAACGTCAAAATGAGGCCAAAATGCGGCCCTCGAGTTACTTAATAAGCCCTCGTTTGGCCCTCGGGGTAATTTACGTTTAAGACCCCTGAAATACATGTTTATTCCTTTTCAGACCATTAATACCGGTATGCAAAGTCTTTTACAGCTGATCTCCGAACATGCAATTTTGCACATACATATTAGGTAATGGCAGCGAGCTACGGATTGATAATTCGCCATCTTTCGCGGTCAACAAAACGTTTTGGAATCAGAAACTCACCTGGTTCAACGAAGAAACTGGCGACCACAGATTCGAAAATAATTAAAAGCTCCAAATCAGACAACAATCGCAGACGCATCACGTGGACCTGTGGATCTCTGGTCGCGTGTTTCGTTTTCTTATGGTTGCCGTTTCATGTTGGGCATTTGGCAAAATTATCCGGAATTCCCTTACCAAAGGAAAAGGTACAATTTGTAAACAAATCCTGTGCAAAATGCATTTAACTCAATCATATTTGTTATTAAGTGAGAGTTACTGCCTTCTTAAGGAAATGTTCGTGGAGTTTACAATTACAGCTGCTGCACGCAAAGATAGATTTTGATAAAGTTTGATTTCCTTGGCCAACGATGAAGATGACTATTTGTTTTAAAAGCAAAGCTCATAATCGTCTGCTTCCAGAGATACATATGTCGCAATCTTTCCATAGCTGGAGCGTTGATGGCTTATATCAATTCAGCTTTCAATCCATACCTGTACAGCTTTTTGGGAAACAGCTATAAAAAGCGGTTTTTGTAAGTACTATAGGTTGTTTGTGTTTGTTTTAGCTTTCATTTATTTTCATTGCCTTTCAGTTAAAAAATTAAAGTCTTTCACACCGTATGAGTTATGTGTACATCATTTTTTAATGTTTCTGCCAAAAGCTTTGTGCCATTGACTAAGTCAGTCTTGGATTATGCCGTCATGCGCCTGGGCTTCTCAAGCCACGTTCCGCAAGAGGTATGTTATTTTTGATGCTTTTGTATTACCAACAGCTTCGTTACTTTTTCGACTGTTGGCTTAATTTACACACAAAACAGGCCGAAGTAGCCGAAACACCCAATAACGAAAAGCAGTAAACTTGCAGCTCAGTGGGAGACTTATTGTTTTTACTTACACATGATCTTCAGAAAAGTTAGGCTATTTTTATAATTCAGGCCGTTTTCTTCATTGTAGATAAATCCTTGCAAAGACAAGACTAAGACAATTGTAAATGCAGTATCAATGAAACGAGAGTAAATTTTGTCAAATCAGAGTCTAAAGAAAAATGTTTAATATTTAAATTTTACCCGTTTGTTGATATATACGACAATTGCTTCAAAGATTGCAGTATTATTTACGAAAATTTGACTGCTAAGGTGTCTCTCTGCAAATACGTGTATCTGCAGGGTGTTCCATGAATATATGATCACTGTGCGATCTAATCTGAGAGAAGAGGTACCAGTAAGTATTTTGAAAATTTAAAAAGCTGACACGTCAACGTTAAATGCACAAGCTTCAGATTATTCGTTTTCCACACTTCGCCTCTGACTAAAATATTCGTGGAAAAGAGAATCTTTTGTTGTTATAAATCTGCAGAAAATTACACTGGCCCGATGTTACCTAATCAAAATAGCAAGCTTTCAGAACTTTCACCAGAATTGGCAGACATTCTACTGAGCGATCGTTTCAAGTTCTGGTCAAGATTTATGTTTGTTGAAGAACCAGCCAACAGCATAAAAATAAGAGGTCTTTACGCATCTGTTGTAAAATTTATTAAAAAGGACACCGACGTTTCAGCCAACTGACAGTAGCTAGGCTTTCATCAAGGCGAATGGCAAGGAGGATACGAGAGCAATAGATTCTCCGCACCTTTAGGTTAAGTTTTCGCAGATTGCAGTTTACGTCTATGACCATTGCGTTCTATTTTGTTTTTAGCATGTTTCCCACGGCCTTCCGAAGAGCTGCTTGATGGACAGTCTGAGTCACTGTACGATGATTGCAGTGATGAGTAATTTCAAGTGCGATGCCTGCCTGGCCTTGATTTCCATTGGCAACATTAATATAATGCAGTGCCGGATGAGGCTTTTAGGGGCCCTGAGGCACAGTTGTTCGAGGGTCCCATCTTTTCAATAAAAACCAATGTCGCATGGTGTCCCATAATTCTCGTGTTCATCAAACGAAATAGCACACTCTGCAACATCAAATGAAAAGGGTAGATATGCAATGCGAAAATGAAAACGTTTGTCCTATCATAAACTCTGGAATGCCAGAATGTTCTCAGTTTTTCCCACCATGTACACTCAAACAATAATAGTACTCTTCGTGCTTTTTTCAAGCAAATTCATGTAACATTTCGTCAAAAGTTTTGTTTCCGTAATAGATCGCTCCCAATACTCATCAGTAGGGCAAGTTTTTGCAACTTTTGCAACTTTTTTTACAGCTTCC
>JGI24159J19872_10012675_pt1 | contig 10990 bp, 4 predicted proteins | sample Ectturendosymbi4_FD_19872 | JGI IMG/M metagenome (IMG submission 19872)
AGGCTAGGTTAGAGCGCTCAATGACAGCGTAAATTCCAAAACAGCAAACCTAACCGTAAAACGTAGCCTACATGTCAGGTAGGCTTAAAATGAAGCACGCTAGATCAGCTGCAGCCTATGCTAAAGATGACTACTGATTAGCATCAGACCTGCCAGCAGGGATGTAGTGGGGTGGTAACGGCGTTCCCACAATTTTTTGCACTCGTAACATTACTTGAAGATTTAGATTTTTCATTTCAATTTCTACGTGTAGCGCCTGGAGAAGCATGAATGAATAAATGACAAGCTGTCTCGTGCTTAGCACCGTAGCACTAAAGTGGAACAGGAAGGCCAAGTCCGGAAATTCTTGTAGACGAATCAGTCTTCCTTTAGTTTGGTGTGGGAACGGCGAATACATACAAAAAGCTACAATACAATCATCGAATCAAGGAAGGCTGAACAGAGCACAGCAAACAAAACAGGTGCATTTCCGTGACGAGTTTCTGTCTTTTCTGTGTTGTGGAACTTCATGGTTTAAAAATAACTTTTCATCACAATGTCAGAGAGAATCTGTTTCATTTTCAACCAATATTCCCGCATTTTTTCGGTGTATTGGCTTCCCAGAGACCGATATCGTTGCCTGTAGTGATAGCTTCAGCAATCTCATACATCGTGTTTTTCGATGATACTTCTTGACGTTCTTCTACTACTGCACCACTGGTTAAACTAGATCTATTCTCATCGTTACGTAGATCTAAGTCTGTCACAGCATGTTCTTCGATTTCTGTCCTCCTGCAGGCTCCGCAGAAATGTCTCCGTTGGACTTCACTGCCGCTGTAAAATGGTAACTTCGATTTTTCTTGACTTAACTGCAACTTCTTCCTCTCTCGTTTTTGCCTCTTTTGCTTTTTACGTTTTATAAAACCACTTGAATTAGCTCTACACTTGTAAAGGTGACGATCCTCCTTTCTTCTGTCCATGTATATTTATAAGCTCAATATGGCTGCCACATATTTTATTGCAAAAAGGGGAAGACAATTTATGACTGTCCCTATTATCTACACTTAACAAGTCAAATAACAAGTCAGATCAAATAACAAATAAGCCTACTAATAAGTTGTACGCATTGAAATAAGACATCTAGTGGAACGATGTTTCAGTNAAAACACACAAAAGAAAATCCGTATTTACTTGTCCTATGTAGCCCGTGNATATTTTGCAGTTTCCTTAANTGACNATGTAGAATCGCTTTTAACAATATTATGAAACTGCTTGCATTAAAGATGNTTCAAACTGCANACCAGCTATNAGAAANTGGTTCAACTCGAAAGATATATCTTTCATTTAGGCTTGTGGCTGCATCAAGAATAAATTGTTCCGCATNAGCGTAATGAGCCATAACCCTGAAGTAAAACTGTGCAATCTTTATCAGTTCGCTGAAGCATTCAATGGTATTGCAAGTTGCAAAATATTTTGCCTATCTTTCATGTTCCATCATTTTACAGTAAATTGCATTTAGTTGATGCTCTTCTTGCACGAACACAAACAAGTTTGGTATTGGTCAAACAGTTTAGTTAGCTTCATCAATAGAAACGTTTCTGTCAAGCAGATACAACTCACATGGTTCAACATTTTCCCATTCATTTATTTGCAAATGGGGGGGATCTAGTGAATGCATTTAAATTCAGCAAATAAAGGGGTCCATTTAGGCAGATGTGCATCACAAGACTTGTACAATAGAGATACAGTAGACATGAATGAATCACAGTCATAATTTGCCTTCTCTGAGTCTCCTTGGTGCTGATTTAACTTGGCTTGATATGTACATCTGATTGTCTCTCTTGAATCCTTGCCTTCACAGTGGCGAAAGACGATACAACCTCAAGAATTGTCTTAATGTCTTAAACTGGGTTCGCACGGAGAATTTCCAAAAAAAGTTTCAGAACAACAGTTGCCTTCTCGATGGACATGAAGTATGAATCTGTAACTGGGAACAATTGAAGCATCCTTGGCAAGCTAGAATAAAGTGATAGCCACCTGATTGCGCTGTGAGAAATACGTTTTTGGTACTCGATATCTAAAAAGTCACAACAGTCTTTTACTCTTTTTTGCGAACTGTGCAAATGCAACCACACGTAATTCACTCAGCTTCAAAACCATTTAGTCCTTTTCTGAGAAAAGGATACTTCTGACGTATTTCTTCATTCCTGATTAGCTACAAGTACTAGGAATGACTAAAGTAAGCTATGTATCATTGATCACCGTATTACGATTCCTCAGCAAAGCTAGTACAGCATAATGGGTTAGCAGTCCGCACTCTAATGCCAAAGTCATTGAGATACTGTAAAAAGATTTACCACAGATACATAACGATAACGATTTTAAACTAGGTCCAATAGTTTTCAATTATGATCAACACATTTTTCCTGGAGGGGGGGGGAATTTTTGTCAGGGGGTCCAAGCCCCTGGTTACGGGCCTGTGGAGGAGTCCAGATAGACTAGAGGAATTTATTGTTGCATTCAACCATAACGTCATAAACTTGTATTTTACTGAAAATAAGAGCACTATGTATGCGAGTTACCATGATAAAGTATAGGAGCTTCTATGATAGAATTTTCACCTGTTTGCATAATTCGTCACTTCGCCTAATTCGTCACTTTTTTCTAATCCCCTTGAGGTGACGAATTAGCCATATTCTACTGNATAAGCTGTTTCATTTACATTATAAGTAGCTTCTCCCAAGAGAGGTCTGCAGCCTAATGACCGCTGGTCTTTTGCAGCCTGTCACTCCCCCACGCATTTTACAAATCGGTCTACTACTTGGAAATCATCTCAGCACTATACTATAACAACTGTAGTGGCTTCTCTCTGCGCGTGACTTTAACTTGCATCACATCTGTATGCTTGTGTTTCATCAAAGTAATTGTGTTATCGCCATCAAGAGTATGCTTTTCTACTACCGCCACGTATCTATTTTCGCGTTCGTTCATGTATTTGTGTGTGTGTTCCTTGCTACTGCCATGTATGCGTAAGTCTATGCTGCGTTGCGTGTAGGAGAGAGGAGGTTCTACAGTAAGCTACATAAGTGTGTAAAAAATCCAAGTTTTAAAATTAAATGAAATGATTTGCAGTAGCCTAATTAAAACGCAACAAACGCATTGTTCATCAGTAATAGGTTTTCGTTTGATTTGCTAGTCTCCAAAAAGCCTGGACGATACATTTTTAAAGCTGTGGAAATTCATTTCCAAAGTGTACATTTGTTAGAGTTGCACGATGTTTTGATTTTACGAACCTAATTACAGAGAATAAAAAATTAACAGCAATACGTCGTGCTAAATACAGAAATGAGTCGTACTCGGTATTTTCTTTCAGAAAGCTGTCGCCTGAACTCAACTGTAGAGTAGCCCTGCCAAGAACAGAGTGAGCCCGGCTTAACCGCCTCCGCACCGGTTTCGTCCGTTTCCACTCGTGCTTACACAAATGGGTTGTGGCCCCTTCTGCGGTTTGTTAGTGTGGTGCAGACCATGGGGCATCCGCAGACATTTTTTCAAGGGGGGGGGGCAATGTTGAAATTTTGTTTATCCTTTTCAGATTGCTGACAATGCAATGCAAATGGACGTTCAAAAAACGCTTTACCCTTTCTACTCCACCAGTCTATGCTGGCTGAACCTCATTTCTCAATATTTTGTCCGAAATGTTTTCCACACTTCGGCTATTAGAAATCCTTTTTTCTTTTCATAAACTGCCTAATATCCATTTTTTTCGAGCACTTTCTGCAAATAAGATGTAATTTAAGAATATTCAACGGCCAGAAAAACATAAGCGGTGGAAAAACAAGAAAGTTAGACACTCTCGTAAAACTGTTTCAAGCAATGAGAAGTAGTACTATATGTTGACAAAACTATCAGACAACTTACTAAAATTAGAACACCGCGCAGACTTTACAAAACTGAGCAGATCAATTACAAAACCTCGCCACAGCAAATATAGCTTTGCAGTTAGTGCTCAACAAGAAGTCAGAACTAAACTTTAACGATAAAGACGTATTCCCATAAGTCTGCATAGACGTATTCTAACAAGCCACGTATTTTTATACTGCGCGAAAAAAATCCTGCATAAGCGTCGTTTGATTAAGCTATTCACTCGGGCACGTTGAGAACAGTCTCACACCAGCAATGGATATTTCAAACTTGTGGAAACACTGCTACAGATTTATTCATGCTTCTTTTCACACAGTATAAAACTATACGAGGCTATCAGCAGTGTCACTGTCTCACTGCATTACCTGCTAAGACGTCTGTGTTCAATAGTTACATGCAGGGCTCCTATTCAGTGATTTCAAATGAAACCACATTGTACACCAAAAAAAACATATTCGTACAAAAACAATAAGAAAACAAAGCTTGTGTTACGAACAAAAGATATGAGTGTGATTATTTGAATTGAAACGATAATCGGATACTGATTTATTGATAGTTACTCTTCAAAGTTTTCTTCTGCAGCGCAAACATTAACCTTTGGACGACCTTTTTGTTGCTCAAGACGTTTTTCATAACACTGGTAACGTACTCTGTTGATGATATCTCTCACTAATTGTAGGATTTCATTTGTTATTAAACTAGGAAATTTTGTGCAATCTTGAACTGCAGCGGTATCTAAATTCCCACAAAAATATAATTCCAATGTCTTTTTCCTCTAATTGAAATTTGTTTTTTAATTTGTACGCATGGGGAAACATCGACATTTGAACATTCAGTGCTAACCCTCTTTCACCAGTTTCTTCAACTGGCATTAGAGACAATAACATTATATATATAACCCCGACAATGATCTTACGAGTATATAAGTATATGAAACCGATTGAATACGTTCTGCTTCATCCGATATGCCTACTTTCTGACCTGATTTGCACATGCAAACACTGTAATATAAAGTTATCTTCATATTATTGAACACATTGAAGTTGCTGATGAATTTATCACTTCAAAAACCACAGATTTAACGCGATTTTTCACAAGTAAACCTAGACACCCAGATCGACAAATGGAATAACGTCTAATACCGTGACTTTAAGTGAATGTTTGAAGATTTATTACCGTGTTATTGTTACGCCACACAGAACAATCCGCTAGCAAGTTTCGCAACCTGCCTCTGCAGGCAAAAGAGCGGGCATGAGTGAATTGCAATATCATCATTGCATGACACCAGAACAGTGAAACTGTTGTCTCTTGTGCAGTGTCAGTGTTATACCGGCAAACAAACTGTTATTGCAGTGATTCTCAAACATTTTTTGGTTGCGACGCCTTCGGAAACGTTTGCTAGATGTGCGACGCACCAGCCATAAGATGTTAGTAATTATCAAACTTTTATTTATTGATGAAACAACAAAAAGAAATATGCATCATTTAGTGTAGTGGTTATTGACCTTTTTTCTACCACGCCTCCTTTAAGTAGGCTAATTGTCCTTTGTTTCAAGCCCCTGATTTACAATATGTTTTAAAAGCCGATGTATTTATAGGTAAACTTATTGATCAAACTGTGTATGTTGTGCGCTGCAGTGCGTAAAGGTCGAGCCTCCCTGGAAATTTATTGACACCCCCTGGGGAGGCGCTCCACCCGGTTAAGAACCACTGATTTAGCGTGATGCATGGGCTTGCCTATTTTAACAACGTTTGTCGAATCTTGGAAGAATTTGTGAAACTGCCACCCCACTCGCATTTCCCTCTTCACGCTTATTCGTGATCGATATTTGGTTTTAATCATGGCCGTGGCAGAAAATCCTGCTTCGCATAAATACGATGCAACGAAATGGATAACCACTCGTGGCGTGTTTTTTGCTAAAGCTGGGTGTTCGTCATTCAGTGAAAGCCAAAAATTTGTCGGATTTCCTGAATAAATCTTCCTTTTCACAGACTTATAACAGGTAAGGTCAATATAGTCCTCTTTTTCTCGTTCTGCAAAGGACGATGGCGCAGCTTGGACAAAAGGATGGTGAATACGCATGAACTTGATAAATTCTGCGGAAAGTACTGAGGAAAATTTCGACTCGAACTTAGATGGATGTTGCAAAAATATACTTCCTAAATTTGAAGGCAGCATCATATATTTCTTTACAAGCAAATTATACAAGAAAGTGAAACACTGAGAACTTCCAGACACGTTCGCTATATCTTCCTTCCACAAAGATAGTTGTTTCATGAACGACGCAATTTCATCTAAAACGTCAAACGTATTTTTATCCGGCCTTTGCAAAGAAATGAGTTTTTTAATTCAACCAAATTTAGATAAAACTTCGTTGCAAGCTAAGAAATCAGCAAGTTGAAATTTTTTATAAATGACTACTGCAACCTTCATTTGTCTGACGCAAAGCAAATTAAAATTGTGCAGTTCTTTTATCAGTAAACAATGCTTACTAAACAATAATTGCAGTCACGTAGACATGAGATAGTAAATAGGCTATCTACTGTCAGCGCTACTGTACTTGAACAACAAGTTTTCTTTGGTGAAGTTACACTACTGCACTGAATTTTACTGTAAAACTGCACTGAGTTTACTTTTGTGCGACGCCCTTAGAAAATTAAAACGACGCACCACGGCATCGCGACGCTATGGTGTTATTGCAACAATTAAATTATTTAATTGGAACTTAGCTGCTAACTTCAGGTTTTCTAGAAATTATTGGTCTTAGTCCCAAATTCCACGGGGGCAAATGTCCGTTTTGCCCCCCCACTGCGGACGCCCATGGCGCAGAGGAACAGACCGTTGACCATGTTAATCTTCGCTATCCAATCCATCGTCCTCTCCATGGAGTGAATGGCCTGACTAGGTTGACGGTTCTGAATGGCGAGACAATCGAATGGCTGCTCAGCAACCTGCCCTGAGATCTAGTGCGGCCAAACAGTGGATTGCACCAACTCACTCAAACCATGAAGAACTGTAGAGTGGCATTGACTAAAATTTTTAAAGCCGGATTAACTTGCATTTCGGTCAGTTTCATTTCCACAACAAGTTTGTGACAAACGGGTGGCGAAGCAGACAGCCATCACTGACTATAAGTAGAATGAATTTACAAAAAATGCAAGCATGGATTTTATTCCTGCAAATAGTCAAACCTGGCTTGGAACTCCAACTCCTCCAGTAGTCTTGCAATGTCTGATTGTTTTCTTCCACTTTGTGGTCTGCAGTTGCCTCTTCGCGAAATCCACTCGTTGCCATTCTGACATGGGAAAATGCAGACAGAATATTTCTGACAATGTGTCTTTTTGAAAAATTTTAATTTTGTTCGGAAAACCTAAGTAGCCTAATTTGAGCTGTGGTTCACGGTTTTTGTTATAAAATCGCGCAGACTCTCTGGTAACTAACCTTACGAACTAGAGTAAGCACATTGATAAACAATACAACCATTGAATATGAGGCGACAGCTCGCTATCAATTCGAGATATTGCTAACCAGTCAGAAGATCCACACAAACATGTCGGCGAGCCGCAGTTTGCCTACCATTGGTATAGATATTGGACGATAATGAAGAGACTTATTACCAGATTTAAATAATGGAGTAACTCGGGCCAACTTAGGAACATATGGAAAAGCTCCAAGTGCAAAATACTTTTTTCCTAATTTTGCTAACCACGTTACTGTTATAATTTTACAAATTTTTAATATCAGAGCCGAAAAACCGTTAGAATCTGAGGCGTTTTGAATGTCCAAATTAAGTATGAAGTTTGTGATTTCATCTTCACGGACTGGTGGAGGAAAATTTTTTTGCGCTGGCTGGTGTCAGACATGTAATGGGAGAAAATGGAATTTGATAAGGTCAATTTAGCCGCCATTTTTGGTGCAACAGACACAAACACTCGTTGAACTCGTTACATATAGTCTACTTGCTGGATGTGTCACATTCTGGTTGTTTTGATTAACTACAAGTTGTGTATTGTTATGCACCCCTTTTAAAACCATATAATATCATGTATGGTTGCCCAAGTCCTACTAGCGTTCTTTTGATAGGCACAGAAAAGATGTTGGTAATAATTTTTCTTGGCTTTGCATTTTATCTTTGTGAGAAACTGCTGTATTACTTCCACGCAACCGTAGCAGATGGGGTGCGGTTTTTGCAGGTTATAGAGAAAAACCTGTTTTTATGACGATTGAAACCAGGTTTGGCTTGATATAACCCAAGTTTTTTGAGCAAGTTTTCGTTCACGTCTGGATTGCCTGATAATAAAGGTGTATGTTTTTCTAGTATTGTTTTCAGAGTACTGATTAGCGCAATAAAATTGTGATGTACACCAATACCATTGTGAGAACATTCACGTTGTAGCATGTCGTACAATTCATTATTGAATTGTCCATAGTCAGTTTTGTTTAACGCCTTCGAAATTTATACGATGCCGGTGAGTATGAAGATATGAAGGAAAGAATCAAGATGAATGTTGGAAGGTGATCACAGAAATCGCTTTCTATTATTCCACTCGTAATGGGAGTTACTAATCGTAAAATGGGGTCAAGCAAGACAGGACTTATGCAAGGAAATTTTTCAAGCTGTTGTGTTTTTTTCCGAATAGCAAATCTGAGATCCTCTGTTGCATGACTTCGAATGGCGCCGACATAAATTCGTTACCCTATGTTTTTCACCAGTTCAATATATTTTACACCAGTGATTCTTAAACCTTTTTTCCACCACGCCTCCCTTAAGTCATTTTCCTTTGTTTCAATCCCCCCTGACTTTAAATACGCTTTGAAAACAAGTGTATTTATTGGTAAATGTAATGATCAAACTTTCCATGTTGTAGGGCGCGTAAGGGCTCGCGCCCGCCTGGAAGTTTATTGACGCCCCCCGTTTAAGAACCACTGTTTTATACGATTTATGCCAGTTGCATTTTTTCATTCTTGCATGGGCTCGTGCACCTAAAGCTCACGTAAAGTCTTGCTGGGACCTATAAAAAAGCAACACTTTCGTTTGAAAATACAAGCAACTACTGATGTAAAAAGCTCTGAAACATGACGTGATACCAAACATGCTGTCATGAGATACGTGATAACAGCAGTTCTTTATGTGCAACGGGGTTAAAATCAGTAGAGTAGTGCCAAAAGTTAGTGAGTGTGCGTCTTTTTTATTGCCAAAACACAATTCAAGCAGAATTAGGTGGTTTACCCTCACTCTCAAAGAAACGTTTCTACTGGTGGTTTTCGTCTTATAATTGCCGTTTTTCTGTTTTCGGCAACACTAAGCTTGCTAATAAACATTCCTGGTAACTTTCCATCAACTTTTAAAAAGTACCGTAAAAAATCAACTGATAAATGCTTTCATTGGTAATACGGTAACAAAGCCCACATGTTTGTGTAGCAATAATTGTGGCGCAATAAAGCGTTGCGCTGAATTGCACCTGGCCCAAACGCAGAACAAATAAAGGTATGTACGACGCACCAAGACTTAAATATATTCTTTGCTACACGAACAGAATTAATCACCGCAAACGTGGTGGTGAGGGCAATAGGACATCGGTTGAAACGCTTCCCTACAAATTCCTGACTATCCCCAAATAGCACTGACGATTGAACCACGCTGGATCAATGATTCAAATAAAAATTGTCTTGAAAAGGTCAACGGTATGCGTTGTATTTCAGTCTTCCAGCCCGTCCAAACGCTAAGCTCTGGGCTTCTTGCCCCCTTTCCCTTCGGTATGTCATTGGCAGACAATGTGTCTTTTTCTTATCAACGTTTGAAAAGCGCCGTATTTCATTCACAAAAAGTAATAGAAACGTGCTTATACTTCAGTACTTAGCGACCAATGAATTAAAGTTTCGGAAGAGGTGAAGTCTACGCCGAATACACACAGGCCCGTAGCCAGGTTTCAAGGTTTGGAGAGGCAAGATACATTTTTCGCGGGGAAAGATTTTTGTTTTCGTTATATGTTTAAAATAAATTTTTCTGGGCGCTGTAAAATTTGGGGAAACAAAAAATTGGGAGGAAACTGCATGCGAAGGCTACGGGTCTGACTATGCCGCGATGTTTCGTCATGTGTTCATGTATGCCCATGTGTATGATGTGGCTCTTGGCGGTAACAGAGTAAGAAATGTTGCTCTTGGTCTCTGACTGGTTGGCCACGCCTGCTATATAATAACCTCTTTTCAACCTCTGCAATAGAACCTAAAATAAATGATGATGCTTATGCGGATCTTATGCTGAGACCACAGTGGTTTTGCCTTCCCATTTTGTGAAACTTTTATACAGCAAATATTTTGTTGGGAAAAGTTTTAGAGAAAAAATGATGGTACTGTTGCAGCTTAGTTGCGCATTTGCTTTCACGCTCGATGACCTCTGGTCTGATTGGCCAACTGCTTGTCTTGGCGAAGATGGCAAATTTACGTGTGTTTCACCCAGTACAAATCTTCCTGCTGCTACTTTCCAAACTGCTCTCTGTGGCAACAGCACTAACTTCCGAAGTACCTGTTTTCGACAAAGCAGTTATTGAAACACTGCCAAGCCAGTGCAGAGTGACAAACACTGTATCATCGGAAGCTTAAATCAAGATGCAATCACTGCTTTACTTTATTGACGAAAACAACGAGTGATGCAAATTGAGGAACTGCTGATGCTTTCAGTTCATGGGACCAATGAATTCACCATCTTGGAGCATCTTTAGAGATGAGCAGCCTGTAACAATGATTGCCTGGTTGTGAAAATAGTTTCAATAATCGCTCACAATAGCAGAAATACTTTATTACCCATTAGTTGCATTGTGTGTATGAACTCGTCCTTTGTCATTGACAACATGTTACGCACTGAATCTTCACCCTGCAACACGACATTGAGGATGAACTTATTGAAAGCAAGTCAAAAGACCGTTGAAAAAATTCTTACACCGCATGCCAAGGCCCAAATAGGAAGTTTTGCGAGAAAAACCGCCTTGGCCCCCAGAGCCAACGCTTTCAGAACGTCCGAACCAGAACGTATCCCTTCATCCAAATAAACTTCGCACTTCCCATTCACCGCCTGAACAACTTCTGGCA
>JGI24159J19872_10012676_pt1 | contig 10989 bp, 12 predicted proteins | sample Ectturendosymbi4_FD_19872 | JGI IMG/M metagenome (IMG submission 19872)
AATCCGGCCCGCGAAGCCATTTCATCCGGCCCGCGTAGACATTTTGCCAATGAGGAAAAACAATATAACAAAGGAAAATTTGTTGATTTGGCAGAAACATTTCCTGAAACAATCCATTTTGTAAGATGTCCGGCCCTCGGACTGTTGAGTAACAGCTAATGGGGCCCTCGGACTGTTGAGTAACAGCTTATGTGGCCCTCGAACAAAAAAGTTTGGAGACCCCTGGTCAAGATGATGATGCTGAAGTAAATAACAACGAAAAGGCTCCTGCATAACTGCGCTGTAACAACGCACTACGCATCATGAACACTTTCTTCCAGCAGAGAAATTTGTACAAGTGCACCTGATGCAGAGATGCATTGGGTCAACTGTCACTCATAATTTTCTGCATAGTTTCAGCTGATTTGTTCTAATCAGTGTTAGACGTTCGCGTCAAAACGAGTACAGAACTGTCGACCGATCACCGCCTCCAGGTGGTCTGCAACTTTCGTCTTGACGAAACAACAAAGCCTACACAAACTTGCAGGTCTAGGAGGTCCTATCGAATGATGTGTGAGGCCCTGGTGGACAAGGATGTAAGAAAAAGCTTTGTGGACAGCGTATAGTCCTTGAACCAAAAACTTCCAGAATGTACAGCATATGTTGAGTTGTAGTTTCATCTTGTTCGCGACGGGTATGTGAACGGCAGCGACTCGCTGTGGCGAATAAAATGAGAAAACAAGCGACTCCTTGGCGGAACCAAGAGGTGAATGCTGCTATTCGAGCAAAGAAAGTGGCCCACGCGGCAGAACAAAGCCCAAACTTCTTTGCACGCGCGGCGCGCTGAGTGTCAAAATCGGCGGCCCTCATAATGAAACTTCCGAAATGCAATGTTGGGGAATTCGGACAAAAGCTAGATTCCAAGTACTGGCAAGCCAACGAAGTGTTCTGGCAAACATTTTGGTCCCTCCGACAAAAATGTAACATTGTTAGATACACCAAAAGTCATGATGATCTCATTTCAGAAATGAAGAGGTTATTCTCAGCAAAGGGTGTGATTTTTACTAAGATCTTAATCCTGTCACTCGTATGGCATTCAACACACAGGTGGTACATTTGGGGAAAGAAAATACTATCACTGCAGCCGAAGTAACACTGAAGGGTGACAAAGGCGCAGGGTATGATGCAATCCGACCTGAAATGCCCAAAGCGTTGAATCGACAAAGAGTTCTTTGGCTGATTTGTGTGTGTCAAGTAGCCTGGTGTTCTGGAAAATGATCGAATAATTGAGAATTCGGAGTGATCATCCCCATACACATGAAGGGGCATGTCTCTCTTCAATTTGCCTGGAAAAGTGTATCTCAAACGCCTTGAAAAACGATACTACGAGATAATTGAACTAAAACTGGATGATACCCAGAGCGGTTTTCGCCCCGGCCGTATCACTACAGGCCAAATTTTCACTCTCCAACCAAATTTTCTCAAAATTTTGGAGTATGCCACAGACGTCTACACATGTTTTGCCAATCTCAAGAACGACCTGGTTCTTCGTGAAAAATTTTGAGAAGTGCTGCAGAAGTATGGTGTTGACGACTGCCCGTTACTGGCCGTNATATCATTAAACTTCTGTCTGTGTCCGTGTGGGCGAACTTAATTCANAACCATTCACCGTGAGTGTTGGATGACGACCAGGGCTTGTGCTAGCTAGAATGTCCCAGGTATGATCGTCGAGGCAAATCCTGCTGGTTTTACCCACACATAGTCATTTCCTCAAAAACCAGTCTTTCAAATATCTGAATTGGAGAAATTTCTAATATACTTAACTTTCAAAATGTTGCTTACTATCAAAAACAAAGTTTAAGAAAATGTTTTGAGTATAAAATCCATTGCTCTGACCTGCAGGAGTGCAGACTGCATCCGGGAACCACCGCTGTTTAAATATGCAGGTTGAGACAGACATAAAGAAGAAGAAATAAATAGGTTGAGCACGTGAGCGCTATAACGCTTAGAACCCCACCTGCAACAAAATCAAGGTGAACCTCTTCCTATACCCGCTCCAGATATTCAGAATGAATTAGACAATGACCGCTTTAAAATCAAGTGTTCTTTCGTCGGCTAATAAAGTGGAAAGAGAAATTAGAAACAACCGCATTATTTGCTGCTTTGTGAAGACACTGTGAAAATAGCCAGATTTCGCTAAAGCCTAAGCAACCAAATTCAAAATCATTGTCATTCGGTCTGACCATAACCGGGTTGAACCGCATCACACACGTCCCTGTCTCCCGTTTGAAGACAATTTGCTATTTTTTAAGATGGGGATAGATGGCGCTTTGCGACAACGGCAGTCTTGTAGCGTCGTGGTAAATTGTTGTTTGCGTTTCCTAGTGACGGTTCGAAGACGACTTAAATTTGAAACGCCAAGATTACATTCAGGGTGACGTCATGTTTGCGCTCGGGGCGAAGCTATTGGGAAAGATATGACAATAGAAACATTCGATGCATCTGCTGTGAATGACTCAACAGGTAATTGTCTAGTTCCAGCTTCGGAAGCTTTTGCTTTATGAAGAGCATTAGAATGCATGCGTCGTTCGAACTGACCTTTGTCCATGACCTGCATATGAATCAAATCGCAAGTGCTTGAACGAGGCAGTTGGTGCACTGAAAGAGCAAATGTGAATGGTATAGTGCGTTCTTTACCAGGTATTTCGCTTGAGAACGGTGCCTCTCAGAAGTAGAATGAAAGTTTAGAGAAAGAAAGGAATGTTCATCGGAAACAAATGAATTTCCGATGGTTTCTTGTGTGTGCAAAATTAGTTACTTGTGAGCAGCACAGTGTCACTGATGCTCGGGCAGGCGGATTTGGTTTCAAGCTAATTGCGTGAAATACCACGTCAACTCCTATTGTCGAGCAGCAATTGCTGAAGCTGTAACTTGGCCAAAAAATAATTTTTATGGCCCCTAACGCAAAAACAGTTTATAAGGTCCTACTCCAGAGCAATAAATGAAATACAGCTTAGCTCATCGGTTGAATTTCGAATACTGTGCAAATCCCTTAGTCATAAACTGGTTATTGATAAAATGCAAAGGACTTTTAAATTACCACACTCCCATAAACCCCTTGACTGTGTTACAGTGGTTGTCACGTTGACAAATATTGTGATTATACCTTGATTCTGAGGCTGGAAGTTTGTGGATAGTCTCTTTTTCAACTAAATTTTGTAGGCCTTCTTGAAGCACCTAATCTGTTTGTCGAAAGCCTGGTAGTTTATAAATAAATGATAAAATCTATGGCCTATGGATACATTTGCCTAAAACGATATCTGCCGCTGAATCAGCACCATCATGTCTTCAGGTGCGATCGCCATCAGATTTAGTTAAAGATCACTCCGAACAGTCACGTGTATCTCCCCCACAGTAGGATTTGCTTACATTCGCGACACTTTGGAAATTGATTGGAAACCTGGTTGACCTTGGCATCATGGCTGAAAGCTCAGTTTTTTGCTGCAAAGGTCAGAGGCGGACTTTTATGCAACAGCCATCGGTTTATTGGCCGATAAAAAACGTACAGTACATTAAAAAACAAATATTTCATTTTTGCACAACTAGCGATGATCTTCCTTGCACTAATGAAGCCAGCAGAGAGAAAACTGCATTCCAAATCTGCAAACTGAGATACACTTTATCACCTCATCAAAACACAAATAGCGCTCTAATGAAATGGAATTTTAGAACATCATCGAGGACGTTAGGAAAAAAGTGCGAGGTTTATCAAGCGGCTCGCACCAGTGAAAATGTCAGAGCAAAAACCCTTATTTGCTCAAATAATTTTGTCGTCGCATATCTCACAGACTCCCAGGAAAACGATTAACCATTTTTTGACTTATTACAAATTCTTTGACGGCGTATAGTTGGTGAATTTGAATATACGTTCGGCAAATTCTTCGTTGACTAATACTTAAAGCAGTCTAGTGTCTCAAGACAAAATGCTTGATTCCGCTGCACACTCTAATAAAATAACAGGATTGGTTTTCAAATTTTTTGTAAATACATTTTATCATGAAGTAAAGGTTCTAAAATGCAGCTTAATGTATGTGGTTCACGATACCGAAAAAACGTTGAAACAGCGCAACAGTTTGGAAAATTTTCTTAGGTGGTTAAAAATTTAAAGATGTTTTTCCAAATTTGTTTTGCCTGCACTATGAAGCGGTAATCATTGGTGCATTGCCATTTGCTGCTGAATGCTTAGAAACATCCGCGACGCTGGACTTCTCTACACAACATTCCGACGATGCATATTTTATGAATTGCAACATGAACTGGTCCTACTGGTATAACTGGATTACGAAAAAAAGGCACCAGTGATCTGTGCGCATGAGCGTCGAGAGTGGGGAAAGGGGTCAAGGCCTGCCTGGATTTTAAAATTTGACATTTTCCTATCACACTCCTATCAAAAAAAGTCGTTTTCTTAGTTTCGACAGGAAAAATTCTATTTTACCATTCCCCCCTAAAAGAACATCTTTGGCTACCTCTGGAAAAATCCACTGTTGGCCATCCCCTGGAAGAAAATCTTTCCGACGCTCTTGTCTGTGCGCATTGGAGATCATACAGGATATCGAAAAGCAAATTTGGAAGATAATTTTGTTAGCTGTGTGATGTAAAACGCAGTATATTACATTTAGTTGAAGCACAAGAAATTTAATCCCTTCTACTTGCCGTGTTCAACTTACTCTAACTCACATCAAATCAATCTTTTTTCGTTATCATATGCCTCATGCAATCACCACACCGCGTTTCGTTTTTTCGTTGAAAAAGTTTTTTTCATAAATTGATTGCTAAGTTTGATTTGTCTGTTGAAGAAACGGGCCAACCTAACACGATCTTAGCCTTTTTGTAAAATATTTTCGTTATGCATCGCTTTCTGCAATATTCTCTACCTTTTTAAGCAGCCTGCGTGTCAAATTGCAAAACGTTTCTTTAAATTTTCTAAGAGTGATTCTAGACTCGAGGGCACTTCGTGTAAAACGTTTATGCGTAACCCATTAACTACAGCGTGCGCCACTTTTATCATAATTTTGCACCAACATAACTCGCCCGGCGATTGAGCATAGAGAGCTATTCAAATCATCTACAGATTCGGGAAGTCTTCTAGTTCAGATTTTTAAAAATATTTTTTCGTTTTGGGTTTGGGTTTCTCTGTGGGTGACGTCATAACGGGTGCAGGTTTTCGTACCTTTGCAGCTGAAGTTATCTGGCTGTGGACACCAATCCAACGAGCTATTTTTGGCTCAAGTTGTTTTTGGAATCTAGGCTATTATCCGAGTCTTTAGAGCCCTAGTCCTAGGCAAATCCTCGTAGCAAGCGACTCGCTTGCTACGGCTGTGAAAATCTCGCACACATGCCTTAATACGGATTTCAACAATGACAGCATAGGGGAAATTTTAGTCTCATATCATTTCGCGCGACGGTTTCATTGCGTTCGATTCTTTGCAGTGTGGAAGAGTGAAGTAATAAACACACGAATCGTGAGTCTTTGCAACCATTTGGGTGCGTTTGTGAGTTTTTGCAACCATTTGGGTACCACTGCAACTATTTGGGTGCATTTCACTTGACGCATTTTGCAAGCAGCAGCAACTTTTGATCATGATTTAAGAAACAAAAAGCTACAATGATTGAATTTATAAGACTGAACATAGCACTGTGTAAACAAGGTTTTGTCCTGAACAAAGGCTTTGTCCTGACTTTCGTCATAGAAAAATCATATGAGAATTCATCACAATTTGTTTGCCAATTTTGCAACTTTCAATACACAGAATGCTCAATGTAGACAGATCCTGGGATATTGTGACCCATTAATTCATTTTCTATTCTTTTCAATCTTGAAAGAGACTTTTCTCCAGAGCAGGTAGTGACCATCAAGCGTAAGTTGATTCATTAGGACCACACTGTGCTCATGATTTCCATTTATTTTCAAAATAAAGAAATTCTAATGGTCAAATCTGTGTTCGTTAAAAAGTCTAGGTAACTGTGGTAGGTTGTTTTAATTATATTATCGATACCCTTCCGATAAGAACATGAAACTTGGACATTGACGAGAAAGTTTTGCCGTAGTTAAACCTGAATTATACCGAATAATGGAATAAACTATACACACTAGTCATGACTTCAAAATTGATCAACGACATGTGAGCGTTATAGAAATTTATATGTTGTGCTTTCATATTATGTCAAATTATGTTTGCTCGTAAATTTCCGTATAATAACATGAAAGAGAATATACCGACCGAAGATGCAGATGTTTCAAACAAGCAGCTTTTTTTGTTTTTTCTTAGCAGCCATTTTTGCGGTTACTTTTGCTAAATTTTTGCTACACTTGTTTTGGGAACTTGCCTCTTCAAATTTTCAAATCTTGATTTTGACAATTTTCAAGTGATGATTATTACCTTTTCAAATTATGTTCCTAGATATGTCTTAAGTAAGTTATTTTTACCTTGTTTCTTCTATCTGTAAGCATCTGTAACCGTAACCTCCTGCACATTACTTGTTGCTGGATGATGTTTGGGTCACTTTACTTCTTAATCAGGCAACAACGAAAGGTTTACCTGCTGGCTACCATCACTGCTTTCTCATTTATGACTATATTCATGTTCTCTCGACGTATTCAAGTGTATGATCTGAATATGCTAAAAGAATTTGATAGTTTTCAAAAGCAATGCCTTCAAGCAGCTTCACGGCAACCACGGGCTGAAAACATTAGAACGAATTCGAGCAGCATCGTTTTTACTGTAAGAACCTGTAAGCGCAATCACCGCACCAGGTTGGAACTTATCCTGATGACTTGGTTTAAGGGTTTAGAAAAACAGGTGGGTGGATATCTAGTTGATTTGGTTTGCCCCAAACTTGCGTTAGTATTTTCTCGTTAACTTGAGTTAACTTCTATTTTCCATTTTTTTACAGAAATATGACGTTATTTTAACAGTATTGTTTATTTGTTGTTTATTTTCGAGACAGTATTTTCTCAACGAAATGGAGACGAGGCATGGTGAAGCGTTTATTACAAAACAGAAATTTTCATTACTCTAAGATTTCAAATTCTAGTTGAAATGGTCACTATTTTAATTGCAACTTCACTGTTTGGTAGTAAGTTAATACTAAAAAAAAAACTTACTTTTCAAAATTAAGTTCTCCATGAAGCGTTTTCCTTGCGCAGATTAATTTCATAACTGATGAAGACGACGCAGTTTACAACAAGAAGACAGGTAATTTCTTTGGTACTGAAATTTTGACACCAAGTTTTAAAAACTTTTATCAACTAGCAGCTTTCAGCACTGTTCATGAGCATCTTGCTAATTCGTAAGTATGGTTTTCAATATCTGTTCAACAAACTGAAGTTCTTACGTCTCATTAATTTTGTACACATTTATTTCATGTTTTTTGCTGATTCTGTGGTTTATTTTAATCCTAAATACGTTTCTGGCCGTGCCGCAAATGTGTGTGCTTGCGCGAATGTATGTGGATCTGCAGAGCGTGTCTGGCGTTTTGCTAAGTGCTGTAGCTCATGATAACACACTTCGCACATTTGGCATAAATCCTTTATTGTGTTTCTTGCATGATATTTGTTTTAATCACCACTTTGGTGACACGTTTCTTCAGTGGTTGAGCATTTTGCCAAATTCAAATTCGGTGCTTCTTCTTCCGCCTACGTTTTCAACCTGACAGCGGAATGAACTACTTGGTCATTTATTGAGGCAGGACCGTAGCAACGGGTGGCATTCGGGAGCAGTGCACCCCAAATTTTTTTTTGCCCAGAAAAATTTGTTTTAAACATAAAAGCAAAATAAAAATCTTGCCCCTCTCAAAATGTATTTTTCCCCAAAAAACATTAAAACCTGTCTACCGGCCTGTTGTTAGGCTATCGTCCGATAAATGAAAAAAATGACTTTCCTTCCATACAGAAATTTAACAGAAGGTATATTTTAGGGCAGGGGTCGGCAACTTTTTGCTAACCGTGTGCCGACTTAGGCTTTCAAATCATTCAGTGATGCCCAATCGCGCTTGGGGCATCACCCGAACGCGTATACTCTGATCATGCCGGTTTCAGACCATTGCGAGTCGGTACCGAGTAGCACGCTGTAACGTGAACAGTTCGTTCGCTTAATTACTTTTGTTTGTTTTTTAAGCTATGTCGACTTTTCAGTTTAGCAATAGTCGATAAAGACATGAAACTCTCGTAACAATTTACTGAACTGATAAATGTAAAATTGATAGTATCACGTTGGAGTGATTATGGAGACAGCCCGGTGCGAGAAGCCAGCGGAGCTGGATATAGATCGACATTCGGAATCAGCAGCAAAGCTTTGGAAACACTGGTTGAGGAATTTTGAAAACTATATAAAGGAGCTGCACGAATGCAGTCCTAGGCCGGCTGACAGCTCCGTTCCCCCTCCCCAAAATAAATTGCTCATTTTGATAAGTTATGTATCAGCCGACGTGTATTAGCTGCTTGAAGATTGTCGCACGTACGACGATGCGAAAGCAGTGCTAGAAAAAAACTTTAACAAGAAACCTAACGCAATCTTTGCACGTTATCAATTGACTACACGCAAGCAGAAAATGGGAGAAACCCTCGAGAATTTTCTGCTGTGTCTGCATTCATTAAGTAAAAACTGTCAGCTTCGTGCGGTTACAAAGGAGGAGTATCGTCAGGAATTTGTTCGCGACGCCTGCGTGAACAACTTAAGTTCCACTGCCATCCGAATGCGATTATTAGAAAAAGATGAAATGTCGTTGGAGTAAACGTTCGACCTGGCATCGACGCTCGAGAAAGCGCAACGAAATTCCGACGCCTATTCCCTCCTTGTCCTCGTCAAGTTTCGATACCGCAGGGGCAGCGTATGACTCTTCACAAGTTAGCGCTGGTAAGACCAGTCCTACTGCTCGGATTCTGAAGATCAAAGGCCTACTCCACAGGAAAAGCAGCCGCTTCAGTTTCCTTTCGCAAAAAAATGTTCGCACTGTGGATATTCTTACCATGAGAGAAAAGCATGCCCAGCTAGGAATCTTCATTGCTTCAGCTGTGGCGAGAAAGGTAACCTCGGAGCAGTCAGTCGTTCGAAGAACCAATCACCACATTCAAGTGCGTGCACACCTGCAAGTTCGTTCCTGTGCGGCATACCTTCTAGCTTCCCGCAATGCCTCAAGGCGGCCGTTGCAAGCGTCACCACAAAGGAACATCACTTGCATGCCTTGCTGCATTCCGGCAGCAAAGNAAATTTTATAAATGACGTGATTGCGAAAGCCTTTAATCTTCCCATGGTTGCTGTTCAGAGCAATATGCAGGTGGCCCAATCCAACTGGAAGGCACAAGTGACAGGTAAGCGTACCACCGATCTCATACTTAACAAAAACAGGTACGAAAAGTGTTCTTCGAAGTTGTGGCAGGTTTATGCTGCGATGTCTTGCTTGAGCAGGACTTTCAATACAGGTATAAACGACTAACTATTGAATATGGGGAAGATTTGGAAGATCTTATCCTTTCTACACGTGAGAGCTTTTCGTGTGCACACCAGCAGCGGCTGTTGAAGCACTATCGCTTTTCCCGGACTTAGCGAAAGCTGCAAACCGATAGCTGCTATGTCCCGGCGGTTTACCAGCGATGAAAAGATATTCATTGCAGGTGAAATAGCAGAATGGTTGCGCAATGACATCATCGAAGAATGTCGGTCACCGTGGCGCGCACAGCTCGTAGTGACGAAACCGACGGAGAATTCGAAACGAAGAATGTGCGTGGATAATTCGCAAACGATTAACAAATACACGGAGCTGGATGCTTATCCTTTTGCGAGAATTGAAGAAATGGTGCACGACCTAGCTCGTTATAAATACTTCTCGACATTCGACCTCCGATCAGCTTGCCATCAAATTCCCATTCGCCTGGCCGAAAGAAAATATACAGCATTTTAGGCAAATGGCAGGCTTTTCCAATTCAAGCGAATGCCATTTGGAGTGACGAATGGGGGTGTTTGCTTCCAAAGAATAATGGACAACCTCATTGCAGAACAGCAGTTGGACGATACCCATTGCTACATGGACAATCTCATTGTTGTCGGTCTATCTCAGCAGCAGCACGATGATAACGTGCAGAAATTGCTCGATGCTCTTCAACGCAGGAAGTTCGCGCTGAATCATGCTAAGACAATTAAATCTGTTTCGGTTATTAACGTGTTAGGTTATCGAGTCGGTGGCGGGGTAATTCAACCCGACCCCGACCGTCTGCGGGCCTTAAAAGATATGCCTGTCCCGCGAAGTCCGAAAGAAGGAGAAAGGGTTTTAGGAATGTTCGTCTATTACTCCAAGTGGATACCGCGTTTCGCCGACAAAGCGCTGCCTCTCAGGTCATCCTCGTTTCCCCTTGAGACATCAGCGTGCAATGCCTTTGAATCGTTGAAGCGACAACTCGAAAAAGCGACACTTCTTGCCATCGACGAAGCACGACCTCTTGTGGTCGAATGTGATGCGTCAGAATTTGCCATTTCTGCCACCCTTAACCAACGGGGAAGACCAGTCGCTTTCCTGTCCCGAAACGTCCAGGGAAGTGAGCGTCATTACGCACCGGTGGAAAAGGAAGCGACGGCCATTACTGAAGCGGTTCGTAAATGGAAGCATTTTTTGTTACGTCAGCCGTTCACAATCGATGCAGATCAACGTTCCGTTGCATTCATTCCGGGTAATAATACCAAGTCTAAGATTAAAAATAATAAAATCCAAAGCTGGCGGCTGGAATTGTCATCACTAAGTTACGATATCAAATATCGATCAGGAAAACTCAACGTGGCTGCAGATTGTCTAAGTCTGTGGTTCTCAAACTTTTCTGCGCGTTGACCCCCAATGAATTAAAGTATACAATTTTTGTAGACCCCGTGGCCTAGCCCAACAGTTACTAATACAAGGATAGTATGTGTCAAAATAAATTTGAGTACTTTTTACTTGAAATGCATGATAAAATAATACACA
>JGI24159J19872_10012677_pt1 | contig 10988 bp, 5 predicted proteins | sample Ectturendosymbi4_FD_19872 | JGI IMG/M metagenome (IMG submission 19872)
TAGAACTGTCGTTGCGAAATTCGTCCCAGGCAATTTCGGTCTGTTTCGGTGGAAACCCTGGTAGCCACTCACGGAACCCCGAGGTTCCGAGGAACCTCAGTTGGAAAACACTGCACTACTGAAACACTATTACGCCCGTGCAAGCAACTTTTAAGTATGCTTCCGCCTGTAACTTCCGAACCACTGTGACATCGTTGTTACGTATTTGAGTGGAAGCCCCGTTTTTCACGAAATGAGAAATTGGTGGTTTTTATTGAAATAGCTGCGGAGCGAAAACGAAACACGTTGTAAAAAACGGTTCTTTTGAAAAAATGACATTCATGACGATAACTTTTTTTAAATAATTGAAAAAATGTAAATCTATTTTTTGGGGAAAAGGGTGCAAAACAACAAATTTAGTGGGTGATCCATTTTTTATTCTTTGATGATCAACTGTTCCGATTCAAAACACAGAAACATCTGAAATTACGATACAGGTTAACATGAGGATTTTACAACATCCTTCCAAGTTTCAAGTGAAAATATTAAGAGAAGAAAAGTTTTGTCATTCTTTATCTGAGAAATTGGCCATAGATTTACAAATTATCTGCAAAATTTTACAAAATTTTGAGAAAAAGTAGTCAAAGTAAGTGTTTTGACAACAACGTTTTTTATTTGATTTTTGCGTTCTTTTCAATGGTGCTTTCTAAAAAGCGCTCTTGACAATCGGTGAGGCGAAAGAAACAAAACATCAATTTTTTTATGATTCAGAAAAAACCCTTTGTTCACCGAAACATTCTCATTCCAAAACAACGATGAGTTATTTTGGTTGGTATTTTGAGTTAGTTGGAGTCCTCACAAGTAGTCTAAACCGAAAAACCACTTCAAGAAAGTTAACAGGTAAACGTGAAAGGAATTTTTGCATGGAAGTGCGCATTTAAGTGCAAAAATTGACAAAAAATCGATTCCGAAAAATCAAAAATTTCCATTGTTTTCAAAGTTTCAAAATATACCTTCTGTTAAGGTCATGGAAAGAATCTCCGCCCTCCGCATCGGAGGATATTTTAACTGGCTTTCTAATGCAATGCGTCCGAGAGTTTTAGAGACAGAAACGTCCCGCATCAAGATTTTGGGATAAAAGTTTAATTTCAAATCAACCTTACCTGAAGTTGGTATTTATCATCAGGAACCATACGGATGAGGTTTGCAAACCTTTCGCTGTCACGAAAAGCTGGATTGCTGGCTAGTGGGGCGATGTGGATAACGTTCAATATCGCCAGCAATGGGTGAACCTATAATATATTTAACAAGAGTAGATTTCAAACTTAAGCTTTCATCACATAATTTCCATTTCGGCAGTTGTAGTTTATATTAGAATCAACTGAAGTTCCCACGAATGAGTTTAAAATTCAAACATATTGGGTTTTTATATAATTTTGGTACGTGATCATTGATGCAAGAGGGTATAGCATCTCCGAAAACAGAAAACATGAGTGAAGACGAAATTGACAGATCGAGAGCAACCTGAAAACAAATTTCCGAAACTGTTTTTTAATATGTTAAAAATGATGACTAATGATGAATACGTCAACCAGCAGCTACGTCAAGCAATGCAAACCTGTATACTGTTTTAATCTAGTGAAATAAGAGGTACAAACCTAGACAGCTGACCTGCGTAGGGCTACTTTCAACTCGTTTCGGTAGAGTTTTATTTTGGTTCTAATGCACATTTTTATTAAATCCATTCCGAATTCTTATAAAAAACATTTTGGATTGTCCAACTTTCTTAGTTTATCTGCATAGACATTTTTTCAGGTGGTACGTTAAAAATTCTAAAATATTACGAAAATAACGTAAAAATAGCAAGCTGCAGAATTGGAAGAATTTTTCAATGCATGCAGTGGAACACAAGATGCATTTTCGATGGTATCGCATCCACCGCTACGGTATCAGGCTGATCAAAGCAGCATAACATGATCAGTTATGACACAGATCATATTCTGCTAACTACACTACCGACTTACTCTCTCGACGGCCACGTTGCTTTCAGGCCCAATTACTACTGAAACATTGTTTGAAATAACCTGATCCACTACGACACTCATAAGTTCGTGGTTGGTCAGATTACTGAGTTGTTTCGGCTCCCTTTGATCCAAATTCACTCTGAAACAAAGAGTGAAGCAGCGGGAATGGAGCACATTTCTTCTCAACCGGAAAAAATAGAGAATAGACCCCAGCGAGCGCCCCTACATTGTCAAATTGTATGCTATCCATGAAACTTCACTGTATACATGTTTCGTTCACCTGGAGTGGCGTGTTGATCGTAGAAGCTTCGAAAGTCATTGCAACTGAGCTTGCCAGACCTTTCCTCAATAAGCGTTTTCGTAAGTTTATTTCAGCGTATTTAGCGCCAAGGTATGGCTCACATGCCTTCAATTATGTAGCTTTTCTTCGTAAGAAACGTAGATCATTGCCTATCCTTCTCCAAGATGATTTCTGTTTCGGTTCTTGATGCATGTATAACACATTTTGAATCTATGTTGTAGAATCAAACAGACAACACCAAAGTGTGGATAAACCACAAGTCTTTTCCACACTTGGTGACAACGACAAGCACAACGTAACTCAACACGTATTTTGTAGGGGTGCAGCCACCATTATAAGCAGCGACACCGGAGAGATGGGGAATGACGGGGGCACTGTTCCCCATGATCTTTGAAAAGGGGGGCAACGGAAGCAGAGGTGCCTTTTCATAACAGCATCATAGGTAATTTTATGGTTTATCAAGATCGACTTGAAACAATGTTACTGCAGCTATACGCGCACTCACAACATTCAGAATGGGTTTCTATGATTTCTGTTGATATTTTTGGGGTGAACCTTCTTATGGAACAAAAACATGCATAATTGGTAACGATTTTTTCGTTTTGTAAAAGTTTCTATTGCCCTCATGTTTTTCACTACCCCCTGGCCTCCCGCTGTTTCAACGTCCCTTGTTTTAGGATTAATATAAAAATATTTATCAATAAATATATGTGTTGCATACTTGTAGTAAGTAGATCATTTGGACTTGTTCATTTTGTAAGTCCCTCGTATGCTGAAAAAGTGTGAGCACCCCTGTGCTAGATTGAGTGAGCGGCTCGAAACAGAGAGAGAATCCAGGCGCAGTGATGACTCTACCTTTAACTTTATTTGCGGGAGAAGTATTTTCTAATACAGAATGAAAAAGACGAGTCATTCTGTGCACTGGTGGCTAAAAGAAAAGTTTTCATTTTGTTATCAAAGTGTGCCACGATCCTGAATCTTATTCGCCAAAGCAGAGAGGCACTATTCCAACCAAAACTTAATCATTAAAGAATCCTTTAGCAGGAACAAACCTACCCAGTAGATGTGTCATCCCTACAAGTGAGACGTTTCTAAGTAAGCTTGCCTTACTTCATGCTATATTTCGGCTAGCAAGTAGGTAGGTCTGTCCCTACAGTCTTATTCAATAGGATGGTGAAAATGAGCATGACACTACATTTATATCGTCAAAAAAACAAAAAGAGCTTACAGATTTATGGGCCATTTTGTCTGAAATTCCGCTGCAGAGATAATGACTGTAGCAGCTTTATCAACAGCAGTTGCTTCAATTGCTGAAAATTCCGCCAGTAAACCGACTTTGAAAGGACACTGATGAAGCATACATTTGCCACACTTTGCAGAGAAGTCCAAAGTGCTATGACAAAAGGTCAAAGTCAAAATAAGCAAAACTGCTACATCACCTATGATGCTCATTCTCTTCTTTAACCCGGCGTCTACAAGTTAGAAACTGGAGCAAATTCATTTCCAAGAACACTAATGTTTTTCTTGAAATTCTTCATGCCCTTGAAAGAATAGATAACGATTGTTTGGCAACAGATATAATCACTATGACGCATTAAGTGGTTTGTGAAGGTTTAATTCCCGCTTTGTGTTTTGCATTTGCTGAAGAGAAAGAGACATTTGACAGAAACGACCTGAAATGACGATGTTAGATCGGGATATTTTGGGTCGAAATTATTGGAGTCTGGACTTTTTGATTCACTTTTGGTCGATTCACGTTTTGTCACTCATCAGAATACAAAATGAGTAAAAGCATGGAAGCAAAGAGGAAATGCCACATACATTGAAATTTTATTTGAATTTTTTAAATTCCCACCGCTGCAGTTTCAGCATCTTTGCGTGTGTTTAGTTTTACTTATATTTGTGAAATAATCGTGGATGATATTTTGCCACAACTTCTTTTCAAATGTGAAACTTTTTCAATTACTGGTTATTCGTGTCAAAATTTAATGCGATTTGGAAATTGTGGGCTGGGTATAAGGAAAAGTTCATTATATTTAGACATTTTTGTTGCGTTCTGCAGAGTGTCTGGACAATATGTAAAATTCGCAGTATTAAAAATAATATATTGTAAAAAGTAATGAATGGACATTTTTCAAACTATTTCTTGACTCATTGTTAAAGTTTTCTCTTCAGATCACCAGGTGGCAATTCTTCAACAAGAAAAGCAACTATTTTGAAGCTTTTAAAACCACAAACCTTCGAATATGCCCTGTCATAACTTGCCAACCGATAGAGCTAGAGAGCTATTCAAACCGTCTAAAAAAGCAAATAGTCTCCTATATGCGAAAAAATATCGGACACTTTTTTGTTTAAAATTTTTTGGTGTGACGTCACGACTGGGGAGAGGCTAAGGGATTTTTGAATGATCTAATCAGTACCTGAGAAAAAAGTTAAAATAGCAATTTAAACGTTTTTTCTTTTAAAGTAAACGAGGCGAAAATCCGTATCTTTACCGTAGAGCCCTTGATTGGCCATCCAGCATTAGTGTTTGCAAAGTAATGGCCCAAAAACAATAAATTAATTAATTATCGATTTTCAAAATCTCTAAAAATTTGGGCAAAGACTCATCGACATTTATTAGCAATATTGTTGAAATTATGATTCTTTGTTAATGAGTTTATAAACAAGTCTTTAATATTTAACAGAAAACATATTAAATAATATAGAGTCAAGAAACTGTTTCTAGGAACTTCGTGTTTTAATTTGTGACAGTTTTTGAGTGTAACTAACTCAATTGAAAGTTAGGGTAAAAGAAGGCATTTCATTTATGTGTTGAATTATTTGCGCACTTTGGGCCTGTGAGAAGGAGGTCCAGCAGGAACATTGTTCCGGGGACCGACAGCTACGGAGGGGCCCGAGACTGAAGAACATTTGAGTGTTTGTTACTAACAAACTCGGAATAATGTAGCGAAATAAATCCCAGTGATAAAACTGGTTTGGCCTAAAGGATTAGGTAAGCTAGTGTGAAGTATTTTAGTGTGAATTGCTGAAGTATTTTAATGTGGAATATTTTAATCTGAAGTAGATTCTCCTGATATGATGCATTGGTAATAATTATTTATGCTGAAGTTGAATGTCTGCCCACTTTGTCGAATTTAAGACATTCACGATTACTGTCCCAGTCTGTCCATTGAACTGAATTTTCCTTTACGTCTTTCATTTTGAAAGATTTTCAAACAAATTTTTAATAAAAACTCTCTCCAATAAATCAAGGGTTTCAAACTGATAGATACCTTAAGTGAAATTTGAATGGAAAAATGCCAATTCACATTAAAATTTAATCTAACAACAGTAGCCCTCGTATGTTTCGCACATGTGTAAGACAACTGAAACGTTTAAAATTAACAAGTAACTGCAGTGCTGCACGCAACTGCTTGTGGTGCACCACAAAGGTGTGTTGTGCATTTTGCTGATTGTTAAACTTGGCGCCGCAAGCAGATAAAAACTCTAATGGAATGTGAGTTTAGGATTAGCGGACATTCCCAGAAATCTGGAGATTTTGAAATCATACAGGAGAAACTAACCACTTACAGTCAGGGCCGGATTAACCATTTGGCAAACCGGGCAAATGCCCGGGGCCTCGCGCTTTTGGGGGCCTCGGGCTTGAATATCAAAACCCTGCCTTTTCTGGTTTTTCATGTTTTCAGGCTGTTCAACGTGCATCAAAATTGCCGAGCTTTTTGATGACTGCGTTTAGCCTATAAGTTAAGGAAACTCACAACATTGGCAATTATCGATTTTGAGTGGCTTAAAAGAATTTAACCAAACAGCATCACGCTTCATGGGCTGCCATTCCGTGATTTCAAATAAACCCAGTTGCACACTAAAAAACAATATTCCTACAATAAAAACCCAGAAAGCTTGCGTTACGAACAAAAACATATGAGTGTGCTTATTTGATTTGAAACGATAATCGAATAGTGATTTAATTATAGTCTCTCTTTCAAATTTTCTTCTGCAGGGCAAACCTTAACGTTTGGACGACCATTTTGTTGCTCAAGATGTTTTTCATAACGCTGGTAACACACTCCGTTGATGATATCATTCACTAATTGTACGAGTACATTTGTTATTAAACTAGGAAATTTTATGCAATCTTGAACTGCAGCTGGATCTAAAATCCCACAAAAAATATAATCGCAATGCCTTCTTCCTCTAATTGAAATTTGCTTTTTAATTTGTATGCACAGGAAACATCGAAATTCAAACAATCAGTCCTAACCCTTGTTTCACCAGTTTCTTCAATTGGCATTATAGACAATAATATTGTATAAATCCCCAACAATGTTCTTATATGAGGATTACATAGGTGTATGGGAGTGCATATTTTTGGGGGTGCAAAAAATTTTTGCCCAAATTTGATTTTGTTTTTCCCATATAACATATAAACAGCAAGCCTTAATGTTAAGACTAAAATGTACCATTGTGAACAAACCAAGGATTCTGCATGCCTAGGCCTACCAATTATCGAGGTTCAAAGCCGTACAACCTCAACTAGCAATCAATATTCTGCATAGCCACATGTGAACAATGGTAATATCTACTGTGTTGAAAAATGTTAGCTAATTACAATAAAATCCTCTCAAAAATTGCTGTTCATGCCACCACGCATGGAAGGTGTTGTTCAGAATCTTCATTTTCAAGTTTTTATATACATTCTAAACTTATTCTTCCAAGACGATCATGCCAATAGCTATGATCTGTTCTTTTCTAGCACATATGTGTGCAGGCGCGCAACCAGAGGGGGGGCATTTGGGGCAAAGATGAAATTTTATATTCTAATCATTTTTAAGAAATCTTATTGGAATTTTTCTTTGTCTTGCCCGTTAATTATCACATTGCAAGATTTAACTTGAGACAGGTTATCTGATGGAAAATTTCGTAAATGAGTGGTATTCAACCACAAATATGCTGGAAGTGTCAACTTGGGAGATAGTTTAAACTGTTCGTATTTTTAAGGCATTTTTTATCTGTTTGTCCGTGTACTATTTTGTCTTAGACAGGCCTCAATTCTCCCTCATGAAACTTTATAACATTAGGGTACTGTTGAAACGTGCAAATTGCTGAAACTTTCAAATTGATGAGAAATCTTGACATAGCAGTTAGTGCCTCGTCAAACCACTTGTTATTCTACGACCTTTTGATTATTATTTTTGTTAGGAGCAAAGCAGATCACCATTATTAACGTAGTGAATTTCTTAAAAAGCGTTGTTTAGCTGCATTTTCGCTTCGAAACCTGATAGTTTTTAACTAAATTTAGGTTGAGGACTGTTTCACGTTTTGTGTCTTTCTGGGTTGATCCCAGATCCCAGTACCACGGCTTGGGAAAAAGGTTTAGTGAAGTTTCATGTGAGTGCTAGTCAAGTGTTGAACGCACCTACCTACTAGACCACTTTGGCTCCAAATGACGCTTTGCAAGACCCTAACGTTTGCAACCAGTGCAAGTCCTGAAAGCTCATAGCCCTAAACGTGCTTCTAAAAACTTTCACACAACTCATGGATGCTAGAAAATGCCGTTTTGCCCCAAACACACCTGATCCGTTTTGCCCGAAATGGTAGCATTCAAGGATCCCCTCACCCTTGACATAGGCTATCTTTCAAGTTTGGGATCTTCATTTGTGATAGAAATTCAAGCACATGAGCTAGAAGAATAGGGCTAGAACGAATTTGCTAAAACTAGACGAAGATTAGGCAGGTTTACTACTGTAGTAGTAGCCTATACATCTGTCACACTAAAGTCATGAATGCACTAGTTGAGTACGGAACCAGGTGTTTGTATGAGAATACAAATTTTTATTCTGTCCTCATCGTTCGGTCTGCATCTTGACTAAAACTGAAAAGTTCTCATTTTCGGAAATGTTGCGAAGAGACCTTTTAGCTGTGTGGCAGGCTTATGCAGAATCACATGGAAATATTTTCAAATGCAGTAAAACTGTTTGTATGACGTTTAAAGCTAAGAGTGCAAAAAGCACAGTCACCCCATCAGTTACACATGGGCGGTAAAAATCTACAATCTGTTAACCAATACAAATATCTGGGAGCTGTGCCTCCTCGCCGGTTGGCTTTCGCGTTGCGAAATTCTTTACAAAGTGAGCTGCTGAGTGCGGGAAATGCAACTAGCCTCCCTTGCCGGTTTGTCACCGCAGCGCAGCGCTGTCAGATCAGCGGATGAACGCACAGAGCGCTGCATTTTCAGTTTGTTAACCAACGTAAACTACGTGATCTGGAGTGTCGAATGTGAGTACATATATTAAAAGTGTGTAGAAGCATTACACTGCAGCTGACACGAAGGTTACAGAGAAATTAATTGCACGGTATGGGCGAACTAACACAGTTTTTGACAGACTGCGCGATGCGAAAGCCAGCCGGCGAGAGGAGGCACAAGCAGTCGCTGCCTCCATGCCTTTCCCTTGACTTGAAGAATACGCAAATTCGGATGAATTGACTGTGAAAATGATTAGAATCATAGAGCAATCGCACCTTTTCACGATGAAAGGACAAATGTTTATTAAATTTGTTATTTTGGATCACTGATTCGATTTGCACATTTCAAGATTATGGTGGGGGAGAGGCACTGCCTCCCTTGCCTTCCCTGACGGCACGTCACTGGTGAACATGTTGTTTTGTACATCATTTTATTGGAAGTGGCCCTCAAGTTGTCAAGTTTTTGTAAAATATCCCGTAGGTTAAAAGAAGTTGGACCACGCTGAATTAGCTAATCCAGTGTTTTTTAAGCCGTTTTTGGTTGTCAAAATGACCCCCTAAAATTTTGCAATAACACCCTAAATTCTGAAAGCCAAGATATAGTTTAACTTTGCATTGAAGTAAAACGATTTGAGGAAAGCATGTTTTCCTGCACATGGCTACTGCAACAGATGGCTGCAATTGTAAGTTTGGTATCTGTGCGTTGTCATGGGCACCGCCTTGCTTCGGCATCTTACTATCTTGCCGTAGATTTGTACAGTATGGTGTTGGACCAACTCGCTTTACCTCTTCTAAGTTTATAAGTGAGCAGCAAGGATGAAACTTGGCCTTGTAAAAATCAGTGAGAAAAGGTTGCAACTTTTTTATTCTGGAGTATTAAGCTCCGTTTACGAAATATCAGCGAGAATACTAAGCACTTGTGTCTAAAAGGCATAACACAAACGGTTACTGCTGTTGCAGTTGACTGCATCGCCTTGAACTACTGAGGCAAGCACAAGAGAAAGATGGCAATTTGGAGCTTTAACCAACAGGAAAGCAACCAGCAGCAACAGCGATCCCTCCACGAGTTCACTCTGCTACTGTTAGTTTGCACTGTCATTACGTAGGGATAAGTGAACTACGATAATTCGCTTTTGGTGACTATCACAGTGACTTGTAACTTATGGGCATCATCTAGCGGTGACCATTTATCTACATGTGGCGCCATCTACCTGCCGCCACACTGCGAAACACGAAAAACTGACTTGCCCAATTAAAACGATTCCCAAGAAAATACAATTAAGGCCCAAAGTACGCTGGCACTATTCTGTTGAACAATGACACACGAATCCCAAGTTCAGAATTGCACAATTGAAGCTATCCCGATAATCAGGAAATAACCCAGTCGAACACAATTAAAACAATCAAACAAGCAGTCACAAGTACAACAATAAACACAGGCAAACACAGACGCGCTTTGGAGAATTGGCTATCCTTTAAATTAGAATTTAGACAAATTTGGTTAGGTAGCCTACCTATTTTCGGGAAAAACTCACCGAAAATGAGGCCTCTGGCTCGCTCACAACTCGCAACACGAAGTTTCTCCCAAAAACTTCCCAAAAGACCAAAGATGGCGTTTCAGCTTTTGCAAGAGTTGAATAGAGCTTTTTAATCCCGGATTAGAATTCAGATAAACAGTTTACGTGGCAGAATGCCGTTTGAGCGTGGCACAGCAGTTGGTAAAAGTTTTCTTTTTTCTCTTGCTGCCATTTACAAGCTTGTGTTGTTGAGAGCCCAGTCCTCACGCAGCGACCGGTTTCAACCTTTTTCTCATGCTCGGGCGTGAAGGTCTGTTTGTGACGTCACGTTTCAGTTGGTGGAATCGACCTTCGCCTGGCTGTTCTTTGCTTGTAACAGCTACATATAAATTTGACTAATTCGGGTAATATATTTTAAGAGTAGCGATAAGCGCTNCACNGGGAAAGCGTCCGAATCGACAGCAATAGAGATCACATGCCATGATCACTCTCCGCGTACGCTATTGTTACGTTCAATCGTTGACATCGTTAGTATCACCAGAGATTAAACGCCACGATCACTCTATGCTGTATTGGGATGCGCGGGATTTTATACCTCTCAGCTAGCTCAGGTATTTACCTGTGGTGACTACCGCGCCGAACCTTGTAATGGCCCTATTGCCATTACAATATCATTGCTGTTCAACTACCTTCCTGTAAAACACATTCCTTGCATAATTCTTTTTTTCATAAAGGCTCAAAACTCTGGAATTCTCTACCCACTTATCTTCATATTTAAGTTCACGCCAATTCTGCTCCAAAGTATCTGATTTATTCCTTCCCAAAAAAACTAACGCTTGGCATTTGCACGGTTGCAATACTAACGCAACTGCTATCTTGTGTATGCTTCGTTTAGGACATAGTAAATTGAACATAGATGGC
>JGI24159J19872_10012678_pt1 | contig 10987 bp, 7 predicted proteins | sample Ectturendosymbi4_FD_19872 | JGI IMG/M metagenome (IMG submission 19872)
TTTTCTTCACATCAGCAATCCAATGTCGAAAAATGTGAAACGGTATTTAAAGACTTGATTGAAAATCTACCTTTATAAGTGGCGTTAAATGTATTTTAGGGGCAAAATGATTAAAAGCCCAGTGTAAATCTATCACGCGATTATAAGATCGTTTTTTACGATAGTCAACAAAGCTACCTAAAATAGTGTCCTGGGCCTGGCAAATGTCTTTCATTCACGTGTTGTTTTTGAATTGTCGCTTCAGCAATAAATAAGTCTTTCATGTACATGTAAATGCACAAACTTGGCTTGGAAACATGTTCGTCTTTTAGCTTTTTATTTGAGTCCTACCGTGGGACATGAGTTGTCACTTCCAAGTCTAAGAAGAACCATTCTGTTTCTAACCAGGTCGGGAATGCGTTTCAGACATTGTTCTTCACTGATTTCGCTAGGGATAGCCAAAACAGTGGCAAACGCTTGCGCGCAGCATGCTTTTATACCTTTTAAATACATTTTGTAGATGTACGAGATCTGTGTAGCTTGTGAAAAACGAGGCCACTGTTTGGGACCCGTTTCAAACATTTTTTGAATTAATGATATAAAGCGCTTTCAAACTGTGGTTATTCCTTGAAAAATAACATAGTTCGACCATCAAAAATAACCACTTTTTGACCTACAAAAGATAACCTCTTTTGTGTGACACACAACGATTGTCGCAGACAACCTTTGGTATTTAAGCAAGTGAGGACATTTTTGGCGTCCCCTAATTTGACTGCCCCCCCCCAAACGCCTGGTCTGGATCCGCCACTGATCCGGATGTCTATACTACTAATAAAAACGAAAACACCTCGAAAAACGCAAATAAACAACGTACTGAAAAACAAACGAATATTAAATATCAAAATGTCAGCTAAAGGGGACCCAGGTTTTACATTTAGTTTGCCATGGATCGGATTGCCCCCTGCTCCCCGTCAGTTACGCCACTGGCTTCAACCCTTTGTTAAATACTAATGAGCTTGAGCTTTACACTTGAATTTGAAGTATGGTTGCGGGTGTATAAGTTGCAGCGCTTTCAGTTTGTTGCCACCGGGGAATGTATGTGAATTAGCAACGCTATACTTCTATTAAATTTTACTTCCTTTTCATCCTCGCTATAGGTGAAAGAACACGTTGTTTCCCTATAGCCAGTCCTACTAGTTTTTGATGAATTGACAGCCCTTAGAGCACTGATAATTCAGCTAATGTTGAACCACTTAGCAATGCTTGCTATTCGTTTGATCATACCGTAAAGATCATATCCGTCTTAGAGCAAGAGTATGACAAACGACATAATTACGCAACACCATTTTTGCGTGGCTACGTTGCTTTTGGTTAAACATTTGCTTGGGATGCGATACCGTTACTTAACTTATAGTTTGAAATTTCACTAGAAAAAAATAAAAGTACGAAAAACATCTGAGAAGGCACAAGCAATAATATATGTAATTGGGCCAATGCAATGACCCAAGTTTTTTCATCGTACCTGTGAAAACCAGAAAAGGAGCTAAGGCAGTGATAATCCTTGATGTCATACTTGTTATGCCGATACTAGTGTTGCGAAGGAGTGTTGGGAATATCTCTACAGTATAGAGAATAACGATGCACATTCCTGTAGTAACAAAGAACTTCCCGATCATAGCGCTCACCAACCCAGCAATCAAGTGTGCTGCAATACAACATTCATGGTTACAGCAGTTTAGCCTGATTTTGAGGCCTGTTTTTCTAACCCAGTTCTTTAAACAAAAAATTGCAGTGGCACACAAAGTCAACCATTATTTGCGACATTTTGAAACTTTCAAGCTTGGTACTGTGCTACTCAAGTCTCAAGATATATAAGTGTATTGAAAATAACTTTCTGCCATTTCCGTGCCAGTGCAGTGAAAACGTTTTAAAAAAATGCACCACAATACAGGATGTTCTAATATACTACGCAGTACAGCATTCTGCATGTAGACTGCGCCTAGGTCGAAATAAGGCGGATGTTGCTTTCAATATCACTTTGAAGGGAAACGCCGTCAAAACCATGAAGCTCACTGTTATTGCAGACAATACATACTTAATTTTTGCATAATGCGTAATAGTAAGTTGCACACTTAATACCAAACAGGCAAAGTATTTGTACACCATTTTCAAAATAGTATCTGCAAGCGGTACCCCTGGCTCACACAGGAGCGGATTTAGAGAGGGGCGATCGCCACACAAAAAAACTATGAAAGTAACATTATTCACAATGATTTTGTACAATTTGGAAAACAACATTCGCGATATAAAGCCATTTTGTCGTCCACTGTTTTGTCATAGCAGTGTTGTGAAGTATATTTCATCCCTCTTACAGTAGCGAAGCTGTTATGAGATTTGACTACGAAATATTACTGAAATCATCCCCTCTAACCTTGCTGGCTTGATCCGCCCCTGCGCTCACAGGCTACGTTTGGTTCTTTCAATAAAATGTTTTTCCAAAAGTTTTGGAAGCGTTGTTTTACAGAATGATACCCTGCTTCAAGTAACATATAAGTGAACAAAACAAGCAGAAAGTTGAATATATAGTCAACGTCAAAATACGCTCACCATTTCTTAGAGTAGGCGTCAGAAGACAAAAAGCGCTGCTGAAGCAAAAGCTGACGAAGATCGACGGACGACGTCCTAGTTTGTGCAGGAACAAGGACATGCATAGGTACGACGCCAAGTCAATTGCAGCACTGAATGCGCAGTTGACATAAATGTTGCCGCCCAGGTTTGATGAGTTCAAGTTTAACACAAAAAATGACAAGATAGAGATGTCCCTGAATAAAAACCATTAATACTCAAAAACAATATGAGGTACAAACAATTGGAAATATCAAAGAACAGAAGTTAAATGAAACTCTGATGAAAACACTAAATATCCTACTAAATATTCTTTTTGAAAACATCGTATCTTTACAGTTGCTTGCTGTTAAAGGGAGAAATTATATTTTTTGCACAACAAGAGAAATGCAACACCAACTTTTATTTGAATAAGAGCTGAAGATGCCCGTTCAGTAGGTGAAAGATATGCTCAATAAACATTAGATTGTCTGATTCATTGCTGTGAAAGGATTTCCTTCGATAGTTACTGAAAAGATCTTCGTGTTTAAACAAAGACTTGCACAAAGCCAGAATTCTAATTACCTACGCTACGTCCTATAAACCTTTTGATATCTTCACAACCAAAAGTACAGCAGTTTCTTCGAGTGGTCAAATAAAGCGTTTGATCATATTTAAAATTTTCTTGTGTTTACAGGTTAACGTTAGTTGAAAATTATTGTGGTGGCTGAATTTCATTGTGTCGATTTAAAATTGCACCTGGTCTATACATCAAAGGACTTTAAAGACTTTGATAGAGAAATATCAAAAGTTGTGACAATTTTCGTATTTTGCCCAAATATACGTCACGATTACACAAGTAACCACCACCTGGTTCATAACCGTATATTGCTATAGGATATGGGCAAATAAGGGCCGATCGTATAGTGAAAAGGCCGCACAAGAGAGACATGATATATTACTGAATTGACTGAATTGATTGTTGTTCATGTGTATTGATAATGTGCGGTATAACCATGAAAAATGTTTTTGTGAACGCTATGTTTATATTATTCCATCGAGCGATACATTCTTAATTGATCCTTGTACCGAAGGATCTAACATTTATTAGATAGCGCAATGCATTGTTTAAAGTATAGAATTGTATGTGTGCTTGTGGCGCCAGATCGGGACCCAGGTTTAAGTCCAGTGTCCCGAGATGGTACCCTGAGTACATTGCGCATTTGCGTTAAAGTCACATATTGTAAATAACTTAGCGGTACAAAAACATTCGTTAGATCTTTTAGTTGATGCGTCAGTACTCACGACTGCCGAAAAATTAAAAATAAACTCTACAGTGCGTTGTGAAATCGATTTACTTTAACATATCATCCTATGCTGTCATTATTGTGACACTGCCTTGAGGAAGGAGACACATAGGGACTGGCTAAGGCCGTGTCTTTACAGATACGACCTGGGTACTCTGTGTCTTGTTCATCTTGGCCGCCACGAGGTTGCACCTAATTTGCTACCAGCTACTCCAGGACCATCATTGCTGATCGCAATTTTTGTAAACATTCGCCACAACTGCCACTATGGCCCATCCTGCAGTTGATTTCGGCGCTCCACCATTTTTATTCGTAGGTAGTGCTTGAAGTTGAAATTCCGTCACTCAGGGTAGCACTCCATCCGTCGCAGCTGGCAGGAAGTGCTTCCCAGGACTGCGAAGAATATGGAAGCCAGCCATGTTTGATGATGTCCTTGCAACGTGTAGCTTGGGTCTGCGAGGTCTACGTGGTGCGTTATAGAATTCGTCGTAGAGAATGTCCTTAGGCAGGCTACCATCCTGCATGCGACGTACTTGGCCAAGCCAGAGTAGACGTCGCTGCCTCCTAATGGTGATGTGGTCATGTGAAAAAGTGACATTCCAGATTATCCCTAGAGACGTCAAGGACAGTGTGGAGCCATCTGAAATGGAGTACACTAAGGTAGTTTTTGTGGCAGCAGTAGGAGTATGTGCATCACGTCTTGCTACTGCACAGCAAAATGCTCAGGGCACACGCGGAGGAGACCCCGCTCATGATTTTGATATTAAGTTAGGTGGCGATTGTTCCAAGCTCGCCTAAAATTAGTTGATGCCTTCCCGAAACTTCTTCGGCGTTATTTTGAGCTTGCAGTGAACCAGGGCGTGATGGGATCAATGGACGTAGAGTGCATACTGCGGTACTGCTTGAGGACGAATTGCTGCTGCCTGCGAATGATAGCAGGATCTAGCTCAGGGCATAGGCGTAGCCAGGGGGGGGCAAAGGGGCCATGCCCCACCCAAATTTTTAAAAAATATAGTCATTTTGCGCTTTGAGAGGCGTTTTTCCAAGCAAAATAGCGTTATTCGCCTAAAATCAAACATTTTGCCCCCCCCCAAATTTTTGGTCTCCCCAAATTTCTGAGCTGGCTACGCNANTGGCTCAGGGGTCACCATNTTGGTGCCCGCGGGTACCGGGTCGCCTGCAAGGACCATGTAGGTCGCCCGCGGGCCTGTAACATTAGCATGATCAATGTCTTCACATTAACGAATATCAATACTAAAATAATTGAAAGTAAAATGAGCAAAATTTTTGTTTCAGATTGTGTATCAAACTAGTAGCCCTTCGTATTAATCGGTACACAAAAAGTAGCTAGCAGTTTGAAAAAGGCTGGTGACCCTGATCTAGCTGATCCCATCTTTGAAAGCGCGGGAAGCATCCAAGTTACCTTAGACCACATTGAACCCTTGACAAAAGCGTTTGCAATGGAAAGATCGAATAGTGAGCACAGCTAGAGCAGGTGCTTCCCATTTTCGTTCATTTTCCTATGCCAAAGTGCTCTATGAGAGAGCTCCAAAATCGGCTCCAATGCGTGCGTTGAAGTCTCCCAACAGAGCGTAGTTGTTGCCGCAAGCAGTGCCCGAGAGGAAAAAATCACAAAGCTGCTGATGGGACACACTCAAACATTAGTAGCATCGGTGCATGTGCCGATATTAATGTTAGGCATCCTTTAACGACCATTTTTAGACACAGAGAGACAAATAGTGCATGTTCCACACACGGAATATTTGCGATTTTCAGCCGTCTCGAAACCGTTGCGACATATGGGATAATGTTCTTTGATTTATCCAGATGAATTCAACCAGGTTGCTCTGAGCAAGGTCACTTGAATGCCGAGGTGGTCCAGTTTGAAGCTAACTAAGGCAGATATCTGGAGAGGGGATGGGAGAGCCCAGTGGTTCTTAAACCTTTTTTTACATATTTTGCCCTTTTATCAAACAAGATCACCAGGTTTACCCCCAATACACTCAATAGTGCTCATTTATTGAAAATACAAAAGTAAAAAACTCTTTTAGTTTATAATGATTTATATAACTTTACATTTGCTGCAATTTATGTTTCATTAAATTTATCCCCTTGGAAGATGAAATTTACCCCAGGTTAAGGACCACTGGCCATAGCCTCTACACCAGTGGTCTTCAACCTTTTTTGTACAATCGCCCCCCTACAGGAACATTGTTTGAAAATCGTCCCCTACGTATAATTTTTGCGTTGTCTAAAAATATTATTTTGTTTCTTAAAATAATTTCAGTGCTAATGAAATATAAACGAGCAATCTAGTTAGCACAAAACAAAACGAACAAACAAAACGAAGGCAAATGCATTTGCCGAATAAGTGCTATTCATTTCCAAAAAAACAGCTGGTTACTCTGCGAACCTTCCGATGGTGTTTGTCTGCAAGCTTTTTCAAAGCAGGTTGCAAGTTGGTCAGTGTAGGTCATATGGCGTTCTGTCGGTCTTGTTCATGTCAAGACGATTGTGGTATTTACACTACAGTATTACGCGTGTGCAATACTTGGCAGAAACCTTGCTCAGCAAAATACGTTGTGGGAAACGCCAGTAATAATAGCTTAACTTTTCCCCAAAGTTCTGGAAAACGCTCACTGCACTTAATCGAAAAATCTGACCATCTGTATGTTTGAAATATAGCATGGGCTTCATCGTCGCTTTGGATGTCGATGAGATGTCCTGGATAGTGGAATCGCATTTGCTTATGCTAGCTAGCTGGCAAAAAGGTATTTCACCCAGTAACTTTCTACGCAATTCAACTTTCGGCGTGATATCCACAACAGAATGACTTCATAGCAAGCATCAAAAAGCAGGTGGTGAAAAGCATTTCTTGGACGCCTTAGATCAGCCAAGATTGAGTGTTTGGGCTTACTCGCAGGGCTAAGTTACTCCTTTCCTAGCCTACTCTTCTGTTAAACTCTGTCATAAGTCAGATGAACACAGTACAGCTATATCCACAGAACAGCAAACCACTCGAACTGACTGAAAAACACGATGATCACGTTTTACAACTAACTTACGGGCTAGCTGTTAATTTAATTGCTACGTAAATCGTCTCGCAACAGTCATATTTCCAGTATTTTGACAACCCAATATACTTTAGTAGGCCTACATTGTTTTACTCAAGGTACTAAACAAATATAAAACACGTGATAAAGAACTGTCGTATTTTTTGCCTATGAAACAATCGTTTTGCAATGCTCTTTTATCGAAGGCAATGGAAACTTGTTTCAAGGCAACTTTGATATTAATAACACACACGGTTGGAGGGATTTGTGACAGTTTACGACGAAAATTCACTGGGTTAAACTTGACGGTAACTTGCTATTAATATTTGCTATTGCCACGAAAGTCGATGCGATCATTTGCTGGTAGCAATGTTATGATTTTTGAGCCATTTTTACTACCTTCAAAAAAGCTGAAGTTTTCAACTTAAAAAATGGAGCTTTGGGTATTTTCCAAGAGCTATATCAGTATTGGTCGCTTTCAGCCAATATCAGTAGGGTAACCAAAAGTCAATAAAGTCATAAATTTTCTGCCTTTTTTAAAGTTTATGAAACGTCCACAAACCAAATTTCACTCTGATATCATGAGCGATTCCAAAGTTTTTGGTCGAAAAAAGTTAAAATTTTACATTAGATTAAAATTGATCCTTAGGTCAAAATTTCTTGCAGCACAGCCATTTTCCCTTGATCGATATTTTATCGAAACTACAACTGCAGATTTTACATGCTTTTGCAAGTTTAGTTACAATTCTGACATAATATTGGATTTTTTGCGACTTCTGACGAAGCAATGGTGTTTGCCACAACCGGACGATTGCAAGTACACTAGGCATGGTAACACTTCATGTTGAAGTATAAAAACGTAGAACCTTCTCAATGACTTCAGGAGATTTTTGACACTGGATATTTATCTTGTGCGTTTGGATTGATTTTCGTCTACGGGATTTTTACCTCTGGTTTCGTTGGGTCTTTCACACTTTTGAGTTTTTGTTTCATTTCAACAGAAAAAAGATTTTTAACCTGTCGGTTTGATTTCTAATATATGCTTTGCATTCCGCGTTTCAATTGCAAACGCAGGAAATTGGTAGGTCAAAATAAAGTCAAAAATTGAAAATTATAAAACCAAAATTTTAATTTTTTAGGTCAAAAACTTGGTTGCCGTAAATATCAGTATAATAGAACTAATCAACGCATACTATACGAGAAACGTCCAAAACTCCGCGTGCTGACGATGTATACAGGCTGGCAAATGTTGTTGCTTGATGTCTTTTTTGTGAGGCTGATCATGCAACGATTGGATTAAACAACTTGACAAACTACTCAGTGCAACAATATCTCTACACTTTTGTCTTATTTTGAACATTAGACTCTACAAAATATGTGGGATATTCATAATCTTCGTGAGACCGCAATGCTTGACACCCAACCAGTGACACTCACCCTGACCTTGGATAGTTAGTGCAGTGAAGCGTTACATAGGACGATGTCAGTTTGATTGTTACGTGTTCAGTCCGATATGCGTTTTGTAACCTTTGTTACGAACCAAGCAGTCGAAAGTGCATCAATTGCTTTGAGTCCAAAGCAACAAACATTGTCTTTTTTGGAATCAATTCAAAATTTTAGTATGTTTTAACCTGCAGAAATCGCCTCCCAGGAAACTGAAATCGCCCTCAAATCTAAAATCGACCCTTTCGGGCGATTTTGCCCACGCTGAAGACCACTGCTCTACACGAAAACCAAGCGATCCGATGTACCAGCAAGTGAGTGTAAAGTGAGCCAGCACTAGCTGCTTGGGCCTTTTACGTCTCACGTCCCAACACTATCTAACAAGTCCTGAGATGGGCAAAAAGTGAACTGAGGACAGATGCTTGCCCAGGACAATTGCCCACCTACAGTCCAACCAACATTGCCACCAGCGGAACGTCAGAGCAGGACAGCTGGGCTGAAAGCTGGCTGCCTCACAGTACCAACGAGAATGCGCCTAGTGATTTCAGCACAGAAGATAACTCGCAGCAGGCCGATAGCCAATGAATAGATTGGCAGGTGCCCTGACTGAAGCTGCCATCCCCTGCTGTCGAGCTGGCATGGGAAATTTGGTGGAATTCCCATTTCCAAAACAGATTGCTGGAGCAACTTTAATGTGTAAGTCCCTTGCTTTCAGAGTGGCCACCAACAGCAACTGTAATGTGCAAGTACCTTCCTTTCAAAGGGACCGTACCACCATCTCCAATGAGCAAATAAAAAAACCTTCAAACCAACTTCTAAACCAAAAAATTGTGGGTTAAAATTTCTTCCAAAAAGTTCTGAAAAGGCCCTATCAATTAAAGAGCAAATAGACCTACTCATACCAAATGATAATTATTTATACCAAATGATGTTTTTTAGAGATTGAAGTATTTGCTATATTGATAATGTTATGAAAATACCACAGATGAACAAAAAGTAGTCTTTTTTATGTCTCTGAGGTGAAAAGGTTAGACAAATTTCTCATTTCTTGTGATTTTGTACCTTAGTGAACATTTCCATCAGAAAATAAGACAACATGCGATTGTTACAGCAGGGACCACACTACATCTTTTAATTTACAGGACATTTTCTTCTTAGTTTACAAAGTAATTTTGTATTATTGCTGTTGCGCTGCAAAGACTGTTAATAAGCAAGGCTACATTCATGCTTATTATCACATAGCAGAAATGGCAATTTTTTAATATTATGAATACTCATTTTTTCTACAGATATTTTAGGTGGTTTGATTCAGCCTATGCTTGAAGTCATATGTTATTTGAAGCTTGAGTAGTAAATGGTTGGTCTAAGGTAGACTTGGTAGGTGATGTTTAAGCTCTTTTACCAGCTCTTAGCCAGTATAACTTGAACCAGTTTTTCTTAGCACAGATTTAAAAAAGTAGGCTACTTGCTGCAGTAGAAATGTTCGCGATAAGGTACATGATGAATTACTTCCTACTTTTGCACACTTTTCAAACAGCTAGTGTCAATGCAAGATGTGGGCAGCCTTGACTCATCCAGCCTCAAAGCTTTCCAAAACAAGTCTCTAATTGGATGCTTTTGTATGCTATATTCATGTAGTTAAAAGCATGAAATTTAAAACAGATTTAGTGTGTAACAGCGTTGAGTATATTTGTTATTGTGACCTTTCAGTTACTGCTACAGTACATGTGCTTTGTATTAGTTTGACCTACAGAACATAATAGTTTGTACAATTTGGTTTGTGTTTCCTGCAGCTTTTCCACACACCGTGCGCCTGGCAAGAAGGCTACAGTACTAATTTCAAGATCTTGGTAAGAGACCAGGCCGGTAAGAGACCATCTTGGTAAGACCAGGCCGAGAATCGAACTACCAGCACCGAAGCGGACGCACTTACCACTAGACCACGGATTGGTCTTTTGAAACATTTGAGTGTTTTGGAAGTATTGCTTTACCTTTGCAAAGTTGCATCGTATAAAACCGTTGAGTTAGTAGCTTGTGTTGCCATCGAACCCGAACATGGCAACTGTTACAAAAATGCTTTTCAGCAGGGGTGGGCAAATAGCGGCCCTCGGGCCAAATGTGGGCCGCCAAAGCGTTTTCAGTGGCCCGCAGAAGCATTCAGGAAAAGCTTCAAATCTGAAATTTCCTCCAACTTCTCATAGTAAACATTAGTGCTGAGGCTATAAATCGAGACTTGCTTCTACTCGCATAAGAAGATACGGCCCTCCGCTTAACGTGGCTTTCTCAAAGTGGCCCCCAAGCAAATAAAATTGCCCACCCCTGCTTTACAGTAAAGGCTAGCTACATTTGCCTGTGACTTAGATATATGCAGATGGATTTTCCTAGACTGATGTGCAACTTGATTGGATGTACCTGTGAAAGGAGTTGTAAACCGTGTCGCGTTTTCGACTATTTTTCAGAAGGTTGTAATGTGAAGGGATTTTCCATTCTTACCACAAGAAAAGTAAATTTAATGTAAAGATATTTTCCTTTCTTACCACAAAAAACATGAAATCCAGATTCTGGTGCGTAAAATAGGATTGAAACACAAAACATTTCTTC
>JGI24159J19872_10012681_pt1 | contig 10987 bp, 7 predicted proteins | sample Ectturendosymbi4_FD_19872 | JGI IMG/M metagenome (IMG submission 19872)
CCAGAAATCTATCTCTTATTATGGGACTCCTTTTCTTCAAATACACACCTTTTCTACGGAGAGTTCTGCCTTGACTCAGCCACTGATGTGCGACAAGGAGACCCCTTCAGCCAGCTCTTTTTACCCTTGCTATCCATCATGGAGTTACATCCAAGGTCAAATCTGATGAGCCGGATTTTTTTTTGTCACCAATGAATGTTTTTGGTTTGAGCATCGAGAATCCTATGCAATAAAGCAGCTTAAGGTGATTAACTGATATCCAATCAATTGGAGTTGTCTGTATAAATACTTTTGAATCTAAGATCTTTTTCATTATCCATGCCTGCTTTGTTTGTGCTAGCCATGCTAAGTCATCTTTTGTTCAAAGAAATGAATATTTGGAAACTTTCAACACATTTTGAAACCTTTAAAATGATAATCGAATTTTTGTTCTGCATTTAAATGTTTTTGGAAGATGAATTCTTGATTCAGGTTGTTGTTTCTTTAAAAGAAATTTACCTTGAATTGTTGCTGCTTTGTTCCTGTGCGGAATGGTTACTCTTTATTCCAGCCTTAATCATTTTGTACTCGTCATTGTTTTATACACTGTATTATAGCAATTAATCAGCTTTTCTATTCATACTGCTGTACTATAAAACTAGTGAAGGGCTGAAAATGGCTTTGCTAAAAGAATGGCATGCCTTTAACACAGTCAATAACACCCTTTAAAGCAAAACTTGTTGCAATCAATGCAAGTAATAAGACCTAGATTGAAATTACAAACTCACAACTTGTACCCCTTTCTGCCCACTAATCATTCATGGCTGTTTTTTTTCGCTAAGACAATTTGGTCATATTTTCCTGAGAAATTTTGGTCACAAACATTTCGGTTGTTTGTCTCACAGTTGTATTAAAACTCACCATAACAGTATTTTTTAGCCTATATTGTTAGATATTCTCACTAAAATGACTTTAATTTTTTTTGGTCATTTCAAAATCATTTCGGTTAATGACCGGAAAATGACTGAAAAAAAAACCAGATTAATGGTGACTTGACGCAATCAACCCTTCAAGGTTTTTGCATGGTGTATTGTGAATGTGCAGTGTCTGGTAACTACGTGTCATATAATTTATATTTACTGAAACCAGGTAGTTTTAAAGTCATGACCAGTAGGTACTCTTTGTACATACTAAGACTTCGATTTTATACAAAGATCTGTTTTTGCTGATGTTCCTTTATTGTAGTAATTTTGATTTTGACCTGTTTAATTTTTCAAATGTTATATAAGTTATATGGACAGGTTGATGTTTACTAACAAATAGGCATTGTGTTAGTGGCGTGGTTAAAGCACAATGGCCCATGTGACATTTCAACATGAATATCTTCAAATTCCTCCTGTAACAAGAGCATATACCACAGCATGCTTCTTCACCACAGTTGCAGTGGTATGTATGTTCTTATATATGTCATCATTGCTAAGAGTTATTTTATTTATGTATTTACCTCAGACTCATGGTCCACATCACAAGGTTAATCAAATAATGCAAAAGCACAAGAATAATAAGTCTTAGGATAGCATATTACCGGGTAGGTGTTAGTTGACAAATACAGTCAACACTGATGAGAGCAAAACACTGAAACGGCGCTCCAGCTATAACTGCATTCACTCATCATCATACAGAAAGCTGTCAGGTGGGAGAACAATGAAGGCATTCTAACATCAGGTTTTGAAAGTAACAAAAAATCTGGTGGGTTCAGTGGTACACAAAAGCATATAGTTTTGATCAAGCCTTCAAATGTTCTTGTGAGACAATTAGCTTGAGGCTGACAACAATTTAAGGTTGACAATAATTTAAAGCATGATTTGGCGAGTGGTGTTTTAGTAGTTATATATATTCAGCTTTTTACATGTTTGACTTCCACACATCGTCAACATTGTTGGGGGATGGTAGAGGAATAACAAAAAATTACAGAAATCATGATGTGCCGCAAAGCACATGAAAGAGTTTTGTTGCTGTGCAAAGGCAACACTGATAAAGCACAAACACTGAAACAACACCAACTATTACACGTGGTCACTGTCATACAGGATCATCAAATATTGGAGGAAAAGTGAATATGTGTAAAAAGCATCACACCTTAGAAGTAAATTAATACAAAAATTGAATGACTATGCACATCGGTGAAAAAAAACATACAGATGATTCCCAAGCAATGCATCAAAGATCCTGTCATACTGGCTTACTTGGCGTGGATGAGCATTTACATTTCTGAGTGTGTAATGCATAATTTGGTAGGCAGTGTTCCAGGCAACGCATAAGCGTTTTGTAGTAGTCTGTGTGTATTTGCTCCACAATAGGCATGCAACAGATATGAAATCGAATGTTTTTTACTGCAGGCAGAGAACTGAGCTTGTTTGCTGCTTAGTACAGCAATTTCACTTGTCTCTGGATGTCATGCTTCATGAGGCAATAAGCGATTCACCAAAATTTGTGACTTCAGAAAAAAATTGTACATGTACACCATTCAAAAAACATCAGATTCAGCAGGTTGTTCATACGTTTTGGAATAAAAAAGAACACCAATTGTTGCAGTTAACATCAATTTCATGTTCACCAGCATAGTCACCACAATATTCAGAAGACACTGGAGTCCACTAATATGAGAGCCAAACACACATTTATATATCTTCAGCAAACCTCAGATGATTCACAATGTTTAGTAAGTGGTCTTTAGAATAAATACACAAACTTCCAGTATTAGAATAAGAGCTAAAGATGCCTGTGCAATAGGTGAAATGTGCATATACTTGGTAAACATCATACTGTCAGATTCATTGCTATGGAAAGATTCTTTATGAAAAAAAATTTGGTATGTTTGATTCTAAGTTAGGCATGTACTTGTGAGTGCTCTGTCTGCAGCACTGTTTTTGCTACCTCTACACCAGTGGTTTTCAACCTTTTTCATACAGCAACCCAATTTAACCTAATGACCCCCTTCCAAAAATGTTCATTCAGGCATATGTAATGCAGTTGTGCTTGCACAATAGAAAATCACAATGACTGAAAATTAACTTATGATATCACTATGTTGAACAAGACTCATTAAATTCATGCACATGGCAGCATCAGTGAGAGAGACCCATGCCTTATGCAAATAGCTCCACAGCACAACTCATTGAAAACTAGAATAACTCCCAACTTAGCTACTGCATTCAGATTTCTAATTTACAAACACAGCACATTTTTACATAAAGTTATTCGTGTATTGGCGAATGCAACGCTACTGTAATGGACATAATCACACTTAAAACAATTGTAATGGCATCATTTTTGCCAGGTGATCCTGTTATTTGGCTACAACAAAAAGTGGTTCGATATTCGAAATATAAAATATAGAAAAAAGTATGCATATATTTTTCAGAAGCTCTTGCGACTCCTGGAAAAAGGCAAATGACCCCCATGGGGATTGCGACCCTCAGGTTGAAAATCACAGCTCTATACAACAGGCCAGGGGTGCAAAAATGCAGTCGCGCACTCACACTGTATGACCAGAAACTTGGAGTGCACAAACGGTTGCAACGACGTAGAAGTGCCTAGTGTATAATGTTAAGAACAATGTTATAGCAAAGCTTATATATGTGAGCTACTAAAAATTTGTGTGATACTAAAATTCACAGAAAATCTTGTGCCCTACTGGTAATTGCTTGGTGAGTTTCAGATGGCAGCAAGTCAGTGGCACTTGTATAATTTACCTATGAATGAATTTCTTTTGTGATCCCATTAACAAGAGAGATCGACTGATATGGCTTTTTTGAGGCTGATATTAATATATCGGCCATTCATGGCCGATAGCTGATAACCGATATTTCCAAAATTTTAAAATCTTGTTTTCTGCTTCATTATCAAGAATACTTTTTTTTCAAAAACTTAAAAATCAGGATTTATGAGCTAAAATTTTCAAACTGCAACAATTTCAATATTTGATTAACTTGTTAACATAGTATACACTGTCTGCAATGAATAAACACAGTGCCATGAATAAAAAAAGAATGTTAAAAATAACAAAACAATAAGAACATAACACTGAATGAAAGAGAACTGCTTACAGTGCATACAACAAAAAAAGCAAAATTATTGCTTGGAAGTTGAAACATGGTGAACAATGAAAAGGAAAAAGGAAGTCAAAACAGGGCGTCAAGTTAAGGTGGTTAAAATTAGTACAACACTGTATTCAATTAACCATTGCCAAAAATATTTTTTTCCAAAGCAACCGAAACTTTTTGGTCTATGATAGTATGTTTGTTAACAGTTATTGTATTTACATATATTTCACAAATCAGCCTTTCAGACTCTTGTGCAACTCAGTGGGTTTTCAATTTGTTTGATCCAATTCTTAAAGAATCAAGTTTGGAATTTTGATGGAATGTAACATTAAATAACTGCATATCCTTAAAAAAGCAAACTAGTTGCATTAGTTACTGCAACTGAAGTACTGGCATTGGTATATGAAATGAAACACCTCAACTGATTTGTCAATACTCAGTAGTTCCATCTCAACAGTTTAAGATTGTCATGTGGAAAGCAAAGTTTCTCTGCACTGTCACCAAGCAACCTGCAGTAAGTTAGCCGGTCATCTACAACCTAGCCTGAACAAAATTATTTCTAGCACGAGGCTTCAACAGATTACCGCCCGCCCGCTAAAAGTAAATTCCATAAGAACAAGTCGCCATGACAATAGCTAACGTGCACATGTCCGAATTGCGCATCCGATGATTGTGCAATAATGCCACGGTAGTTCTGATCCAATGCAATCATAAACACTGCGTTTTTAGCTTGCTTAAGTTGCGTTGTCGCAAACACTGCTTTTGGTGGTGGTCTTTAACCCAAACGGACAACAGCAATTGTGAAGCAACAATGACTCACTTCCGCGCTGCTATCGGACTCATCGCCAAATCACCACTTCAACGTATTTGTGAAATGTTGGAGTAGCGCTTCCGTAACTTGTGTGCCATGTCCACAAACCAGCGCGTTGCAACAGCTTGGATTATGAGATCACAATTATCATTATCATACCTCGTGGAAAATGTTGATTAATTTGACCCACGAAGACGATATTTTAGCTTGCGTACAGTAGAATCCAGCGGGCTTATAGCCTAATGCATCAAGTTAAGAAAAGGAGAATCCTTTTAAGATGTTACGTGCATCTGCTTCACAGCGACAGTTGTCACGAGTGAGTAGCGATTGCATTGTAATCATGTTCATATCGCCACAAATGTTGCTTAACATAACGCAATTAATTTTTCATGCAAGCTTTTTTCAAATTAATCTGGCATCGATTGGACTAAACTAGGCATCGATTGGACTTCTGCACCTTAAGTTACAGTCAAACTCTTCGTGCTGCGAGAACTTCCGAAAGTGCAACGGGAGTTTATTCGTACATAACACCTGCACATGGTAGCGCGGTCTAGATAATCAGCTTCACGCATTGCGAAACTTCCCGGTGATGCTTTTGTTTCGGCTGCGATGACCGACCCATGCTCCATGTTTAAACTTTTCTGTTTGTTTATGAAACCGCACCTGCTAGCGTTGCTGTAAGATAACTGTTGACTTGCTTTGTTCTTTCTTGCGCAAGTTGTCTGGATACGTGAGGAGTATAACAGCGTTTTGTCAACACCTACTGAGGGCGATAAAATCGGCCGTTTTGGCCGATGCCGATATATCGGTCAAACGCAAATATCGGCCGATACGGTCGATCTCTTGTAAAACCTTCTTGATGCTCTGAAACTGCCATTATTATACAAAAACTCTTCTGAGATCCTTTTTTATCAAACTTAAACTCTTTAAAAGTTTAACCCAGCATGGTTTTTAATGGCTGCCTAATGCTATGATTTAGAACAAGGGTCTACAAACTACGGCCCGCAACGCCATTCCATCTGGCCCACGAAAACATGTGTCAATAATAAAAATATTATATATTTACGAAAAGTTTCTTAATTAGGCAGAATGTAACATGTCCCGAAACAATTACATTATGTAAGATGCCCAGTCGTCAAATTGTTGTGTAATGGCTTATGCGGCCCTCAGACTAAAAAGTATGGTGAGGAGTCCCATGATTTAGAAAAATGTGGAACTTATGTGAATGAGATTTTCTCATGAAGTAGTTTGAATCAACTAAAGTTATATGAAGAGACAAGTGCATGTTTTGGTGTAAACGGTAAGCGATTTACTCTGAAATGCAGAATAAATTTTCTTTTGAAAAGAATTGTGCAAACTGGTGTGATCAATACATTGCAAATCATATGGACTGATTGATTTTAGCATAAGATCATGACATGTTTTAAGAACATTTGGCACAAACCCATCATTTTTAACATTATATTACAAGCTATCATGTTTTTTCTAAGTTTTTGAAACTAAAAACATTGGGAGATTTATAAGATTAGCAGAAAAAATTGCATTCATTGTTGTATTTCAAAACTGAATTCCTTAGAAATAGGGAGCTGGACAGTTACGCTGAACAGCACTTAACAAAACCTTTTGATTTGTAGCAATTGGAAGTGATCTCACCATTCCAGATCTACTTTAACCCAGACCTTATATTCAAGCATTACCAATTTTGGCGGCTTATCACCAACTTCTTGTTTTTTGGGACATTTGGATTCAATTTCCTGTTTAATATGATTTTCCTGTAAGTAGACCTGTTGATATTCTACTTCAGTTAACCAGTTTGTTATTTTGCTACTCGTCATTTTACAGGCTCAAAAAGTTCTGCTATTAAATGGTATACCCGGAGTTGGGAGAGGCATGCGTTTTTGGACTCATGTTATCAATTTTTATTGAGCATAATAAAGGAAACAATTTTATCAGTATTAGCCATCAGTTGCAAATTGTCAGTTAAGGACTGCTTGGATTTTTCAAGTTGGGGGATTGCTTCCTGTTGCATATACTTGGCATGGTACTGAGAGTTAAAAACGTTTCACATAGTCTAAGAGAAGAAAACCTCTATCCAGATGTGCAATTGCTGTGATTCAGTGCTTCAGATCTCGAAGCTTTGTAGAGTTAACCCATGCATTTACTCAATTTTGTTTCTCTGTTGGTAGGTACCGTTACTGTCGTATGCTGGAAGAAGGCTCATTTAGAGGAAGAACTGCCGACTTTGTCTTCATGTTTATGCTTGGTGCAACAGTGATGAGTGTATCCTTTGACACAACATTTTTCATATGACGAGTGTCATATGCTTAACAAGCTGCTGTGCTATGTTTTTGGAATGCATGTTGTTATGGCTATGTGTTACCTCAGTCATTTTAGTGTTTTTCTATTTTCCTTATCGTGACTGTAAGCAGGTGATTGGCGTGTTTGTCAATCTTGTGTTTCTTGGACAAGCGTTCACAATCATGCTTGTGTATATATGGAGCAGAAGAAATCCTTATATAAGAATGAGTTTTTTTGGAATTTTGACTTTTCATGTAAGTCAGACCGAACTGAAAAAATAATGTACATCTAAGCATCAAATAGACAATTGTATTCATGTGCACTTAGTTACCTTGCTATGGAAAGAAAGCGCTTTAATCTTCAAGTGTCAATTCACTTGGAATATGTTGAAAATGAGGAAGCAGTTTTTTTACAAATACTGTACATTAAATGTATCCAAGCTTTATTTCATGCCCCTTGATTGGAAATCAATTGCTAGGTTTAAAAAATGCCAGTGTTTAATCAACTGTATAATCTTGTAGGGTGCGCGCCGGGCTGAAACAAAAGGATTCACAGCGCACCAAACTTAAGCCACCCCTGCCCTGTTTAGTATAGCGTTCATTCCACAAAGGTCACGACCGCTTTCGTGACTTTAATCAGCGTGTTTTTTGGTTCACGCTGTTGAACCTCTCCGGTGGTGTTGCGTTGATTGTGTGATTCACCACGAACGGGATGTGCGCGAAGAACAAAAATATATGTATGTGGCGCGAACGAGCAATATAAGGTAATCCTGATGGTGTTATCTTGGTGGTCGCCTCTAATTATGCTTGTGAACCTGGTGAACAGTTGATTGTGCTTGCTAACGGTGACGACGAGAGTGATTTCGTCGGGTGATCTCTATTGTTGCTTGCTGCCACGGTGCAAAGCTTTGCGCTCATGCCGCTCGGGATTTCCGATCGCAACAACGCCATGCCGAAAACTTGCAGCTAATCGAATGAGTCTGGAAACGGTGAGAAGCGCAGTGCACGGCATTAGCGGATTGATTTGCCTAAATCATCCCTGCGAGGTGGGAGTAGACAGAAGTTTTGGTCTCAGGGCTGGTGTTTAGTGCCTACGCTGGACGGAATACTACAAACGAAAACCTTTAATGTCGTTTTTTATTTTGCAGGCGCCATATTTGCCTTGGGTTTTGATAGGTTTTTCGGTAATGCTGGGTAATCCAATCATTGTTGATGCTATTGGTGAGTATGTTAAGTTCATACTTGGCTTTGTATGATTGACTTCATTTACACTACAGCCTTAGACCAGACCGTAATATGTAGAGATCGTAGTATATCAATACAAGATGGCCCCACGCATACTTGGCCATGGTTGGCAGAAGGTATTTCTGTGCATCGGTTCGTAAAGAGTTCATACAGAACATGAAAGTATTGTGGCTGGTGTCAATCTTTCTGTAGAACTTCTTCACCGCAAGTACAAAGCGTTTTGAGTTTTGCTGTTGTTGCAGGAATTGCGTGCGGACATATATACTACTTCATGGAAGACATTTTTCCCGAACAAAATGGAGGTTTCAAAATACTTCACACTCCGCGCATACTGTGAGTTGTTCAACAGGAGTAGCACTGTTTGAAATTAAGTTTTTTGTTTGTTTTTTGTGTGGAAAGGAAAGCATCCAATAGGACTAAAGGGTTTAGGTTTAGTGAAATGTTCTACTTCTTGGATTTACTCGCCTTTAATTGTCAATCTAAGGAGGTTTAGAACAATGAAGCAGCTTAAAAACCCATAGGTGTAAGAGGAGACAAATTTTTGGGCTGCAAAGGATTTTTGCCCGAATTTCCCCAAACTTGCCCAAAAAGTTTTTGGGCCACTTTTCGCGGGAGTATTTTCACATGAAGACCCGTATTTCGGATGACCTCCAAAGAAAGGTCTCATTTTGGGCGCCATTGTTTCAAATCAAAGCACGTTGGGTGCCATTTTTGCTTGTATTTTCAGGGATTTTGCAAAAGTTTTTACAGATTTTGCCCAGATTTCCAAGGATTTTGCCCGGATTTTCACCAAATCAAAAAACTTGGGTGCACTTGCACCCCGCCTCCTACACCACTGCTTACACCTGTAGTTGTCTACTGAAACTTGCACTGCGCATTGATTCGAAAGTGTTACACCAACGACAAAGACGTACCATGAATTGATTATTACGTCCTGTAAAAACCGTAGCCTGTCTGTTCTAGTAAGAAAAGCGCGTTTGTTTTTTTTAAAAAGGAAATACCTATTCGATCCACCTCCGGAAGGCGACGAATACACTACTCTGCCCGAAACGGAACGACCGGGCGGTTTTCCGTGGGGCGCGAACGCGCAAAATGACGAGCCTGAAAACGAGCAGTGACCTAGGACGACTCCTTCTATTCAGCCACGCTACGTGGTGTTAAAATCGCAGTGGGCAGGGAACGCGTGCTGCTGCTGCTGCGCTGGCCAGTCGTCCGCTGTGGCCTGCAACAATTGCCAAAACTGACGCAGTGAACGCAAGTTGTTGCCGCCGCCATTTGAAGGCAAACGTCGTAGAGATTTTCTGCTTCATCGCCAAGGCGTGAACGAGGCAGTTCTGTTGATTGGATGGTTTGAAAAACGCACTTCAACACGTCCTGCGAGTTGCCATCCGGACGATGCAGTGGAAAAAACGTCGTTCGTCATTTAATTTTAGTTCTGCTTCCAGAGCCAAATTCTCTAAACCTTTTGTGTCGCATGATAAATCAAATGTAGTCTCCTTTTTGGTGTGTGTGTGTGTGGAGTGCATCGAGGCGATGCAAAAAACATGGGAGTTTGAACTTCAGGGTGGTAGCAAGTGGTGTGCTTGCTCTGCTCTATCGCAGTTAATACTGTTTTAACTTCGTTGATTGCTATTAAAGAAATTATTTATTACACGCCAGTGTCCGTCTGATTTTCAGGGCGAGTCTAACATTTACATCTATATTTTTATTTGTAAGGTCTCATCGATGTTTATTGAGCTGTGGATTTGTGCAATCATTCAGTAGGTGTATTGTGTGCGCGTGTACAGGCTGTTCTGGTGGAAACATCATTTCGTGCATCCCATCTTGCGCCCATTAAAAGCCACGTTCTAACAAGTATTGATATTAGTTCCTCCTAGTTTCGATTTTTTCTACGCCGATATTTCCGACCACTAAACCTACAAGGCATGTGACATTTAAACAGATTCCCCACTGGCAAGTGGGTTGAAGTCCTGGAGGTAGAGAGGGACAGATACACCTTAGTTTGCTTTTTACTTGGTCCTGGCAGTGATGTGCTCGAGTCATACACTGTGTGTCGAGTCACAAGCCCTTCCAGTCAGAGTCATGTAAAATTTTTTCGAGTCGGGTCGTGACTTGATCGAGTCAGAGTCACAAGGACTTTTGTCACTTTTTCAAGCTCGAGTCAAATGATATTAAAAATATTCCGTATGTTTGTTCTTATCCACTAAACAGGGGTTCCCAACCTGGGTTACATGTACCCCCAGGGGTACATTCTAGGTTATCAATAGAAAAGCAAAATATATTTGCACATAATTTATTTCCAAACACTTGCACATATATCAGTGAATATTCTTTTCAAAAATCGTTATATGCTTATTAAATATATCAATGAATAATCATGATAAAATGTATTGTTATAGGAAATCTTAGGGGTGCATGTGCATCTGTGAAAATGCTGAAGGGGTACGTACTTCTCTGTTGAAATGCTGAAAGGGTACATGCAAGCCCGTCGCCAGGATTTCGCAGCAGGGGGGCCAAAAACCAGATGGAGGGGCCAAAAACTAGAAGGG
>JGI24159J19872_10012686_pt1 | contig 10983 bp, 4 predicted proteins | sample Ectturendosymbi4_FD_19872 | JGI IMG/M metagenome (IMG submission 19872)
TTAGACAAAAGTGACGATTTAGGCGAACTGATGAATTATGCAAACAGGTGAAAACTCTATCATAGCAGCTCGTATACTTTATCATAGTAACTCGTATACATAGTGCTTTTATTTGCAGTAAAATGCAACTTTATGACGTTATGGTTGTTTACGGTATAGTGGTTTACTAAACTAAACTCATTAATTCCTCTACTCTATCTAGACTCCTCAATTTAATCTAGCACCTTTTAAATCTTTAATAAACTTTAAAGACTTTCTACGTTCTCTCAATGGGGAGTCGGGTCGGGCTTCGCACATCGTGTATAAATTCGATAAACAAATTGCGAGGTGCAACAATTCTCATTAAAGATCCTTGATTTTTTGAATTCAAAACCGAAACTGCAAATGGCGGATTAGCCGAACAAAACGCTTCTCAGGGATAGAAAGAGGTGACGAATTGAGCGAATTGACGAACAAAAATGTACACAAAAGATAGAAATTCTGCCGGGACCAACGAAAAAGTTACGAATCAAGCGAATTGACGAATTAAACGATGACGAATTAGACAAATTCTACTGTATATCAAAATTCGCAGGCGAAGATGTCTTCATTGACTCTCTAGCGCAATCAGTCGGCGAGTGGTGATCAGAAACATGATGAAGAGTCGCAAGAGCGGCTCGCGCGGTCACCAAAGGGCATATGCAGGTTGCTCCTTTGAGCAGTCTTTTTGTTCTAACCTTTGTCTCATAATATTGTTTGTCAATGCCCCGCCAGTCTAAAGTCTCAACTCACGCCACTGCTTCAAGCACAGAATCCAAGTAGCGTTTAGAGATGTAGGAATGAGTAAAGGTGCTGTTTTACACTTTGACATCTGATCAGACAAACTTCAGACAATTTACAGCTAAGATGGGACTTACACGATTGTTACGTGGCATAATTTTTTTCTTGGATTTCATCGTGTATGTTTAGATGTACGTTTGTAACAGTTTTTGTCCGTTGTGGCTCGAGAAAGTGCGGCCCTGACGTGAAACAGGATTAGCCGCCCCTGGTTATTTTCAGGTGTTTCACGGAAGGAAAATAAGTTTGGTATTTCGCCGTTCAATTTGACATAATGTTAAACACGCTTTGGTAGATTTGCTCTTTGTGGAGTTGGCAACACTGCACCAACTTGATCTCTTATCCAATTACAGTACATGCTCCTTCACAGCACTATATTTTGCTGTGGAAAAAAGCTTCTGTATCTGCGTTGCATAAATCACGTTCTGCCTAAGTTATATGTAATTACCGGCCTACTTCAAGTCTCCCAAGGTCTTTGAGAAATTATTTCTGGTCAAATATATCAATACCTAGAATCTAGTACGCTGCGCAGCCCTCATGTTTCAAACCCTAAAAACAAGAACTCCACCATCACCAATTTACTTGATGTTACTGCCAAATCGTATTCTGCAAAAGATACGGGTATGTCATCTCGTTTTGTTATATATTTCTAGAAGATTTCACATTGATTTCTTTTCGAACGAGAACAACTTCGTAGTAGTGACTACGTCACCAATTCTCGTTTCTTCACATCTTTAGTCGCGGACTGAGGTCGCCACAGCCACGCTAAACAGTATCTTGTCATTGACAAAGCATACCAACAGCAGTGTCCCCCAGCGCTGTTTCGGGGCCACGTTGGGCCATATTTCTTTAACTTCATTTTCATCAGTTTCTGTGATCGCAGGCGATACCGTTTTGTTTAGCTCATTTTCGATGTTTTAAATTATTTTTGCCGAAGGCAGAAAATTTGGGCGGGATACAACCTTCCCTGCCCCCCCCCCGTCTCCTTCGCTTATTTTTCATCAAACCATCAGTCGAGACGGATAATCGCAAGTACTTGGGCCTAGTTTTTATTAATTCTTTCTTGGAAGTGTCATATATTGGAATTACGCAACGAATTTCTGGCCAGAAGCAAATTTAAACTGGTTTCACAGTTGATTGCCATGATCACTCCATATCGCAGTTATATTTCACCACGGCTTGATTACGATGATTTTGTTTACGATAAATTGTTTTGAAATCGGCTGCGATGTTCAAGACCGGTGTTTTACCGGTGTTCTAAGAGACCGAAACGGTCTCTCGAATTTTTCCAACAGTTTCTTCAAATACAGGAGAGACTCGCTTTATCACCACCATCAAAATACACTAGACCTTGCTTTACGACCAACTCGGTATTCAGATAAAATAATTGCGGTCTCTCAAAATGTCTTCCCCATCAGCAAGGTCACAGCATGAAAATAACCCTGTTCACAACCTGCGAATTATCACGGCTAAAGTAATTTTAGGGTGTACGAAAACCACTCCTCAAGCAAAAGTTTTATACAAACTTTATCTCCCGCTGTTATCTAAGCGACGGAATCTTCACCTTCTTAGTTTTTCTGAACTTACCAATTTACAGCAGCACCATGGTAAAAAAACTTCACGCTGCTTTTTCATAAAAAGTTCAATATTGACATTCTGCTATAACAGGGGTTCCCAACCTTTTTCTTACCATGTACCCCTTCAGCATTCCGACAAACCCCACAGCTTTTCAACAGATAAGGATGTGCCCCTTCAGAATTTTGACAGATGAGCATGTAGCCGTAAAACTCCTTATGACAAAATATTTTCTCATGATTTTTCACAGATATCTTTAACAATATACATATAATGACTTTTGAAAACAATATTAAGTGATCTATGTATAAAGATTTGAAAATAAACAACTTGTAAATATATTTTTGCCTTCTATTGCTAACCTTAAATGTACCCCTTCGGATAGGCAGATGTAATCCCAAGGGTTCATGTACCCCAGGTTGGGAACCCCTGTGCTATAAGGTGGAACAACTGTGGAACAATCTGCCCAACAGATATTGAGTAGCTCAAGTTTCATGACTAACTTACAAAAACATCTGTTGCCCCCAAAGCAAATCTCATCTTTATAGCAATAATGTCAAGGCAACCACTCTACTTTGTATGTTAAGACTTTGTCACAAACCACTAAATATAAATTGTGAATGTTAACAAGACTGTCCTTGTGGTCTTATTGAGACCGCATTACACTTGTTTCCTGATATTATTTTTAATTTCATTTTGTATAGACTTTCTTTCCAAAGATGGCGACATATTTTCTAGAGCTGACATCTAATCAGGGAACACTTTTTTTTAACTTGAGCAGCTCAAAATTGTTGAACTTTTATTTATACAGTCATGGCGACCACCAAATCTTTCTTTGATCCAGGTCTTTACATTTGCATGCAATTTTAGCATATACAGCCAGGGCTGTGGAGCCGGAACTCAAATTTCAAGCTCCGACTATAGGCATCTGAAGTATTTTGGCTCCAGCTTTGGCCCAATAACTATAAGTTTTTGTCTCTACCTTCAAAATGATTTGGTCCCATTATTTATACAATTATATTGTTACACCAGCATAGATGAGGTGTCGCATAGTAATATATTTGATGGATAGTGGGACATGTGCAGAGAAATTTGGGAAATCCTGATCTACATACAAATGAGTAAATTGTGTAAACATATGGCAATCGTGGTATCCAATAAGTGCTGCCAAGATTTTTTTTCACATATTTTCATTCTCCCATTTTGACGTTACAAATGTCTTAACCCATACTCACCCTGCATAGCCGCATTAAATCAAATCGCTTGTCCCACAAACCAGGGACAGGGATGTGCAACTGGAACCCAAGTTTAAGGCCCCAGCTTCACTATCTTAAAGTTTCTGGTTCCAGCTCCAGCCATCCAAAATCGCTTGGGCTCAGGCTCCACAGCCCTATATCCAACATATGATTTAAACACATATTTTGCTGCCTGTTCTTGAATAAATTGAGTTAACCTTCAAATTTTGTGCGCTACAGCGGTGCTGCAACATATATTCATTTGACAATATCGCATTCTCCAAGATGTGACAAAGGGCATTTGTTCAGGAGTCATTCTACCAGCAATTGTCAGCACAAAATGTAAATTGAACACCTAACTGGTGATCATGTACAAAAACAGGTCTGCAAGTTTGGGGACATCTATGAAGAATTGAGTGATGAAGTCTGCGCATTTTACATCAATGCCAGCTGGTCACACAAGAAATATCTTAACTTAATCCAAATGATGCATCAGGGGAATTCATAATTCAATCCTTCTGAACAGCAAAAAATTTTTGGTTTGATTTATATTTTCTCTTTGCTTAATTAACCTAAACAATTCAGTGTCATTTCTTAAATAGCAGGCATAAAGTCAGCTTCACATCTGTTTTTAAACTGTATAATTAACCTGGAATAACTAATTTTAACTGTAATAATTAATTTGCTTAGCTGTAGTGCAAAATTTCATTTCACAAACAGTTATATTTCTAATCTAACTTATTACCTTTGTGAAGATGTTTCAGATGGTGCTCTTGGGAAAGGGGGTGGTAAGCCCTTGCTTTGCAAAGATTTTTGCAAAGATGACATTCTTGCAAACGTTGTAAAGCTTTTCAACTTGGCACTTACTTGCTGCAGTTGTTGATTGCAACTCACTTATCTTCAAGTTAAGTCAAAAAAGGTCTACCACAACCATATATGTATGAAAAACAAAAATATAAAATGACACAGATGTCAAACTTTTGTAATATAAGGTCAGACTTCAGCCTTGAATGTTGCATTTGCAACAAAGTGCAAGTGTACAAGTGTGCCTCATGAAGATGCAAAGTGTTGCGGGAAAAAAAAGATTAATTCTTCAAGCTGACCCATGCAAAAATATTTGCAGGGCCAAATTTAAGTTAACAACATTTAGCAGCTCATAAAGCTGATGCAGTAATGCTCAACTTTATCCAGTGGATGTCAACAAGTGAAAATATCTATTCAAAGACAGTCAAAGTCAGCAAAGATGACCACAATGAAATAATCAGGCAAACTGAACCATTTGTGTCTGTGTATAATAATTTGCAACCTTCTCTGCTCTGTTAGATTACATAATCTAGGTTTCTAAGTTTATGCCCATTTCATACTAAGCCATGTTAACAAAGCTTTCTGCTGACATATGTGGTTGCTTGTAATTTGTCATCAGTAACACATATTACAACTTGAAATCTTGCTGTTGCATTATTAAAATTTGAGCTCAGTAAAGAATCTGATTTGAAGTCATAAATGTGAGTTTCAAACCACTGCCACATAGGTGATGAACGTGGCATCATGGGCACTAAAAGACACTCATGTGATGCAATTGATTGTTTCTCAAGAGTTTTTCAGTCTTCTCTTAAATTCAAAAACTGGAGAGATATGTATGATTTGATTAAGAGCTGTTTGTAGGTTGCACATGCACTACATTAACATGTGCATTCATTTGAATAATTGATAATTTACACCAATGGAGATGGCCCACTCTCCTCATAGTTTAACGTGAAATTCGAAACTAGGATTTTAAATAGTACTGTTGCAACCTTTCAATTGGCATTGAATGCGCGGTTCACCACAAATGGAATGTGCGTGGAGAATAACACCCAAATACATGTGGCGTGAACAAGCAATAATAGAGTGATACCAATGGAGTGATCTTGATGAGTGACCTCTAACAATGCTTGTGAACGTAATGAACAGTTGATTGTAGTTGCTAACGATGATGATGAGAATGATCTCGTCAGGTGAACTCTATTGTTGCTTGCTGCCACAGTGTGAAGCTTTGTGCACTTGCCGCTTAAGCTTTCCAATCGCAACAGTACTAACATAACTTGATGAAGCAAGTCATACACCATGTTTCTTTCTTGGTTGGGTTGTTTTTCTTGTCAAATATAGCCAGTCATTTTGTTAAAGAAAATCATCTTAACAAATTAGAAAAGCAATACAATGTACAAAACAGTTCGATGCAGTACATTTTACCGGAATCACACTAACTTATCATGGGTATTAAACAACCAAATATTTCTTTCTTTCTTTTTTTCTCTCTGTTATAACTTATTCAGCAGGGCATCTGACTAGAAAACCATACGGTTATTTCAGATGTCCTGGGAACAAAATAAACAGTGTTCTAATGTGGTTTGTTTTCTTTGTCATGATTTGATGTTTGTTAATGGTTGTTCCCAAATAAACTGACACTGAAATATTGTTTTTGGGCCTACCATATGTTTCAGACTACAAAGCGCGCTTTAAGTCCTTTAATTTTCTAAAAAATGGATGGTGCACCTTATATTCCAGTGCCGCGCCTTACATTTTGACGAAGCTGCACATCTGCCAATGGATCGTAGATGCCTAGGCCAAGCTAACAGTACCACATGTTGTCTGAGCTTTTATGATGGTCAGAATCATCAATGAAAAGCTAAGTAACAGCAATAAGACTGACTTGAACAATGACAAAGAAGGATCCGGGCATACTTGATGTTAAACTCAGACACTGAAGATGATAAATTTAATAGATTTGTGGAAGAATAATGTGCCTTATGTATGAAAATAAATCATTCAATGATCATTCACTGACACTGCACCGTATGATCTGGTGCACCCTACAGTCCACAAAATGCGGTAATCATTAAATTTTATTTTTGTTTTTCATACACAGTTAATTACGCAAAGATGGCTTTTATCATGAGCATTACTCGACCATTTCTATTTTTGAGGAAAACACATTCATAATTTATTAATTCACTTGTTTTATCAACCATCAGTTACGAATGGAAAAAAACATTTGTGTATAATTTCCGTGTCTGCTTTCTCTCTTGGGAGGGTCACAGGGCAACAGCTCTAGGACTTGAAATACCTCACTGTCAACAGCAACCTCAGATAGTTCTGCTAGCCCCACAACAAGATGAGACTCAAGGTCAGAGATGTAGTCACTGTGACCTATGGGCCACTTTTTTATGTGGGTAGCCATCAGGACTTACGTCGCCAATCTTTCCTGGGATAATGTGGACACATGGCTAAACCTATGTAGCTGGGATCTCTCGATTTGGAAAAGTGGCTTGAAATTCATGGCTTTACTAATTTCACAGCTGCGCGCTTTCTCATGAAGTGTAACACCATGAACTCTTTACAAAAATCTTATCTCTGTTGTTTGCATTTGAGATAGTATTCTTTCAGTGATTACCCAAAATTCATTACGGTGAGGATCATAACAAAGACCGATTTAAAAACTGACAGCCTTGCTGTATTTGAAAGCTCCAATTTTGTAAATGTAGAGCGATAAGGATCATGCAAAACTGGGTTCGCTTTACCAAATACCAATCCATGTATCAATATCTTTGTTCTGCCTTCCATCACTTGTGAGTACCATCCAAAGGTGCTTGAACTTCTCTACCTGTTGCAGTATTTTGCTGCTCACTTGTAACATTCACTGCTTTGGGTTTTTGGAGAGACACAGAGCCATGGTGTTTTTAGTGCTGATTATATTCTACAGTGTTGACAGTACACACACTTGTCAGAGTCCAACACCCACAATGAACATTTGTGATGTTACTCCGCTGACATGGACACAATCTTCTGAGCAGGTAGTACAGTGACTTGATGAATCTGTGAAGCATGTAAAAAATTTTCTGAAGGCAAAAAATTTTATGCCTGTCCCAATGGGAATAGCAAAAAAGCACTACATTTAAAGTATCTCACTGGACATACTCAAGGTGAACACACCTTGGAGCAGTAACTGCAACTGATTTATTCAAAGAGAAGTTCATCAAAAACAAGGTTGATGGATAGAAAACCTACAACCAAAATCTTGACTACAACACCTTGGACCATCAACATTCAAGAACCATTTTAATAGCATAACCCTAAAGCAGGCAATAGGCAATGTATTGTTGCAACCTTTCCATTGGCATTGTGTTGAATGTGTGATTCACCATGAACGGGATGTGTGCGAAGAACAACACCCATATATATGTGGCGCGAACAAGAAGCAGTAATAGAGTGATCTTGTCGGGTGATCTCTATTGTTGCTTCCTGCCACAGTGTGAAGCTTTGCGCACATGCCACTCAGGCTTTCTGATCGCAACAAAATGGTGCTGTCACCTGTGACAAGGATGCGAAGGTCGTGCCAAGTGCAGCCTTCACAAAAAGAACGTGCAATCGGTGCGGCTCGTTGTGAAAAGGAGGGGATGTTGTTGCAACCTTTCGGTTAGCATTGTGTTGAACGTGTGATTCACCACGAATGGGATGTGCACGAAGAACAACACCCATATATACATGGCACGAACAAGCAGTAAGAGTGATCTTGTCGGGTGATCTCTATTGTTGTTTGCTGCCACAGTGTGAAGCTTTGTGCACATGCCGCTCTGGCTTTCCGATTGTAACAGTATTATCAATCCACATGAATGGTGGATCATTCGCAGGTCATAAATTGATAAAAAATAATTAATTACATTTCAAAACTATACTGCTCCCTTCTTTAAAAAAATTATGAAAGAAAACTATAAGACGCAATTGCAAGTTTGTTGATTTGGATAACAAAAATTCTTATGCAAGCCATATTAAACAATCATTTGCACAGTTGATGAGCACCCTTGCTGCAAACACTGAATAAAAGGCTTTCAAGGCAAGCAGATCATCAAGTGTTCCAGATTTTCTTCAATTTCAAAACCTCCCAGCAAAAACGCACATTGAAGTTACTGTACTAAGATACACTACAGTGTTGCAATCGAAAAGCCTTTGGAGCGGCAAGTGTGCAAAGCTTCACNTTGTGGCAGCAAGCAACAATAGAGATCACATGCCATGATCACTCAATTATTGCTTGTTTCCGCCACATACATATGGTGTTGTTCTTCGTGCACATTCCATTTGTGGTGAATAGCGCATTCAGAGCAACACCAGCAGAGAGGTTACAATAACAGTACAACCAATCCTACTCTGAAGTGCCCTCTATTGAAAAAGGTATCTAACAAAGTTTTAATGAACAGTCACATTGCCATTGCAAACACCATGTCTGTAGCTCGGTGAATTAGCCTCAAATGCTGTTGTAAAATGTTCTATTATGTCTGTTTTTATCAACCTGCATTGTGCAGAATGTGTGTGTTTTTACTATAACTACAGACATAGCTGTCTGTGGGCAAAAATACATTATTATTATCATTGCTTTTGTGAAGTGCAATCCACCAGCAATGGAAACTAGACCACATGCAATATGCATGCATTCAACTACACGCTGAATTTTGCAGGTATTTTTAGAATACTATACATACCAATGCCAATGTCTAGTAGTGTCTACCTACAAGCAACTTTGGATCAGGTTTCAAGGGAAAAGCTTCTGAGCGAAACAAAAAAGACACAAGGGCAGTGTTGCCACTCTGTTGTTATGGAAAAGTACTAGATTTCATGATAAAAACATTAGATTCACAAAAAAAGACTAGATTCCAAAAGCAAACTTAAACACAGTGAAAATGCCCAGAAAATGCGTTGCAATGCCAACCATAAACATTGTGGAACTCATTGGAAACCAGAGACAAAGAAAACGGGAGATAACAGCAACGCTTGTGCTTGTTTGTATGTAGGTCACTGAAACTTTTAACAGATGACCACGCGACTTTGCAGTAGTTTTACTCAAAACATACTATATTGTCTCATGTAATTTAAGATTTAACTAGGTAGAATGTTTAGCTTGGCCTAATTACAATTGCACTAAATCAAAAGGCCTCAATTACAGTTGCAATTACACAAAACTGTGCAATTAATTTCATTTTTAGCTCACTCATAAAAAAAACACTAGATAGCCATAAAAAAACACGAGATGAAATGAAAAAACGCTAGGTCTAGTGGAAAAACACTGGGAGTGGTACCGCTGCACAAGAGAAATGTGACGGACGACGGCTTGGAGATGGCGCCACATGTGAACAAAATGGTCACCGGTAGATGTTGCGCAGGAGTAGGGATGTGCAACCATGAACTGCGCAGCACTGGCGAGCCAAATGCTCGTAACCAGATTGGTCCATGGGCCACAGCTGCATGTGTTCACATCTTCGGGTTATTATAACCCGTTAGACAATCGCTGGCCACTCACAGAAGATTGGCAATATCCTTTTAAAGACCGTAATGCTTGTTTGTGGAACAACGGGTCTGGATAAAGTGAATACCAAGTGTGGGTGAACTGGTGTGGTCATATGGTAAAGTACCTAGCAAACTATCTTTCTCTTAACATATCTTTTTGACTCACGCACCACACTATTCAAAATTTGGACCTTTTCACAGGCCACAAAACTTCAGATCCTGGGCCACGAGTTGCATGTCCCTGCCCAAAAGTAAAAAGTCACTGTGATAGACATTACACATCATAAACGAAAGATTGAAATATGTTAATCTGTGTATAGGATCATAATGAGGTTGGATGGTACCTGGGGCAAGAAGTTTGGTGTCCCCATTTTCGAATGTGAGGTCTTTTGGAAGCATATGTACTGTATTGAAGAAAGTAACATACTTGTGACATGTGGGACTTTTTGGTATCCCTCCCTGCAGTGCAGTGATTTGGTGCCCAGGGAATTGTGCCCCCTTTCCCCTTCGTTACTCTCTATTATACTAACAGTGTGATCAAGCAATAGCAATAGTAGAAAGACTTCATTATCACTGATTGCTTTCCTTTTAGTTGAATGCCCGGAATTAGGATCTTTCTGAAGGCTTGCCTCAGTAGATCAACCAAGGCAATACAGATTAACTGTGGCAGGTTTTGATCTAAACTGGAACGTTTTAACTTTTAACTGAAATAAAACTAACCTAGTGCCTCTGTTTTCTCAGTGTCTGCACCATCACTCAATGCTGCAATGCAAACAAACTGAACTCTAACTTTAGTTTAAACTTACGGGTTGCAAAACTTCAAGATTAATCTTGTTTGCTATCTTTTACCGCAAGTGACAGAGGACTGCCGACTGGTCGAGCCGTCATTACCGCCAGCGCAGGGGTGTACCTTGAGCGTAGGGATGTACCACGAGCGTGGGGGTTGGTTCAGAAAGCAACTGCTTGTACCTCCAGCGTAGGAAGTTGCTTTATAAATCAATTCTCTACGCTGGAGGTACAAACAGTTGCTTTCTACATC
>JGI24159J19872_10012687_pt1 | contig 10982 bp, 10 predicted proteins | sample Ectturendosymbi4_FD_19872 | JGI IMG/M metagenome (IMG submission 19872)
TCAAAACTGGGCCCCCTTTAGCTGACATTTTGGTATTTAGTATTCTTTTTATTTTCAGTAAGTTGTTGTTTTTTTGCGTTTGTTGGAGTGCTTTCGTTTTTTTTTTGGCTAATGCAGACATCCACGATATTTCGATTCATTATCATTTCTTAACTTTTTTGAGTGTTGTCTAGTGGGCTACGTTGGCTAGTGGGCCCCCTTCAGCTAAGTTTTGAACCCCTGGCTCAAACCTTTAGCTAAGCCACTGGTCAATGCTGTCCACTCCATTCACGTTTTCCGGGGAGTGGGCTCCACTGCTCTTGCTTTTTGTTCTCTTTCCATTTTCCAGTGGTCACAAGACCTGCTCTTATTTAAGCATTAGGTCGTAACTATTCCGGTCACGATTTGTAGCAATCATCTTTGCTGCAATCTGCACGAGTCTGCAGTGTCCATGATTTAATTTGAAGCTGTTTTTCTTCGTTTATTGGGCAATGAAACTAATTCATTTATATTTTGTACTGAAGTGGTGTTGAGGCAAAACTTGCCTGCAACATTCTTGCATTATACTTCAAGCTTTAAAAAAACTAGTTGTTTAACTAGGTATGATATATCTGTAAGTATGTTAAATACCTGCAGCGGAGTAAAACCTGGGAACACAAAGTTAAAACAGTATGATGGATGAAGCATTTAGCAAACCAACAATGTATTAGGCATTTACCAAATTACTGCAAGACCACGTTTCTTTCCTTACCACGCCCAACCTCCATAATATTCAATCGTCCAGTAGTGGTGGGGAAAACAATATTGTTACGTCAGAAGCCACAATCAACCCATTATTATCATAGAATTGCAACTAAACTAGCAAAAGCATATCAATATCTGTTGCTACAGCTTCAATAAAATATCAAACAGATAAAAACTGTGCTGCAAGAAAAGTTTGACCTAACGATGAATTTTGACCTAATGATAAATTTTGACTTTTTTGACCTAATAACTTGGGAATTGCTCATGGCATCAGCGTGAAACTTGGTTTGTGGACGTTTCATGAACTTTAAAGAAATCAGAAAAATTTTGACTTTATTGACTCTTGATTGCCCTAGTCATGACATATGAAAAGCTACAATCCTGTGCCGGTTGCGTTCGCTAACGTAGGTTACTGCAACAACTATGGAACATTAATTGTTTCACGTTAACTAAGCATTATGTTTGTTATTTTACTTCATTGAAATTAACATAGCGATGTTATGCAAAAGGTAACTGAATCGAGCATAAGTTTGGAATTGGCCCTTCAAAAATAAGCACGGACCTTTAACTGCGACTGAAAGGGCGTTTTGGGCCACCATAACAAAAGTTCGTCGATCATTGATTTAAGGCTACGGCTGATGCTGCAGACAAGGGTAACTTATACATTATTTGCAGCACGCCAGAGTTATCAGATAGGAATTTTGCGATGGTCTTGAAAAGAAACTTGCATCACCATTAGGCGGGATACACAGCTGCAAAAAGTGTTGCTCCTTGTTTTACTTTCGGTTAGTGATTGCAAGCGTTTAGATACAAGTTTGTATGTCATCATCACCAACTTCCACACGGAGCTAAAACTTCAGCTAAAGGTCAACCACTATATGAATTTCCTAGCACACTATACACAACGTTTGATTAATCACGGACAATTGGTAAACCACACTGCTTTGATCAGGTTCGACTAAAAGCAGAAGTAGGATAGGTTCCGCAGTTGCGTTGACTTGCATTAAAGTATTTTTCTGGCTCTCACATGAAAACTTTTATTTCAACCTGATAATTTTTATGCAACTTTTGGAATTGGGGGGGGATTGCTCCCCTGGTTACGCGCCTGATTGAAATGTGAAATCAGTTTTCAAGACCTTGAAAAAGTATGGAATTTGACCAAAACGTACATCAGGTATTAAAAAAGTGTGGAAATTCTAACAGGAAAGAGGAATCACGAAGCTTCTGAGCAGAATCGTCTCTTATTGCAGAACGCTGTTTATTTCAAACTTGTATACAGTTAAGTTGATACTTTGATTCAAATTTTATGGGACATGCCCAGTGTTCCCTTTAAGAAAATTGTAAACCGAGCAAATGTTTGATCCGTTGCGCACTAGGCGCATGCAATTGCGCAACCATGCAGCAGACACACAACCAGTAAAGCCTTCCAAACACTAAAAAGGCTATACGATAAATATACGATGTTAAGTTTGGAATGTTGAAAGTGCGCGAGAGCGAGAAGATGGCTTTGCGCAAATTTTCTGGTGGTAGGCTGCAGCGCATGTTGCGCGCTTCAGAGGGAACACTAGACATGTCAGAGAAACTGACGTGTATGATTGTGTTCATGAAAGTGTAGAAAACACAGATACAAAAATATTGTTTAACTATCAATGCATGGGTGTTGGAGCAGGCAATATTTTGGGGGTGGCAAGGATTTTTTCCTGAATTTTCCCAAACTTTCCCGAAAAGTTGTGTGCGACTTTTGCCTACAAAGTTTCTCCCACAAAGGCAATAAATGCCTCTTTTTGATGTGGCCTCCCGAAAAAGGTCTTCATGCGTTTTTCTGCAAACGTTGGGTACCATTTTTTGAAGTCAATCAATGTTAGCGCCATTTTTTGCCCGGATTTTCAGGGAATATGTCCAGATTTTCAGGTATGTTGGCCGGACTTTCGACAAATCAAAACTTTTGGGGATGCGCTTTGACCCCTACACCACTGTATCAATGGATGGCTTCAGTGTAAATTACAAGTTTTCCAGCAAGTATGAAAAAGCGAAAGAATCCAACTTTAAGACAGATCTGGTGAATGTGGGATCGTGCAGTTTCCACACACTGTGTAATGCTTTTTCAAGGAAGAGCAGTGTCGCCTGGATTGCAGATTTTTAAAGCTTTATTTCAATTGTATCGCAAAACAGAGGTTTGCACAGGCTCGTCGCCATGGGAGAGATTTTGGGGAATTATCTCCCCCAAACAAAGCTCCACCCCCCAAATTAAATTATGAAACATTATAAATCGGTGGAGTTTTTATCAAATTTATGAATGTCCAGCCCCCATGAACAAACGTAAAGCCCCGTACTGAAAACTTTCTGGCGATGGTTCTGGGTTTGCCATCTTGAATGTTTTCAGAAAGATTGATGCAGTAAGCATTCAGCCATTTGTTTATTTAAATTTGTTCTTTACTGATTATGACAGTTTTACAGAAGTTACTGCAGCAGCTGTTTTTTGTAGTTATGTAAAATTGTGTCTTATGATTAAAATTGTGGAAAAACGAAGATTAATGATAGTTTTGATTTTCTTGCATTTCGTTTGGAAAAAAATACACCTACTGAAGAAGTATTGAAAATGGTTTTTGAATTATGTGTGAGACCTCTGAAGGGTGTGCCAATGTGGCCTTGCTAAGGATCGAACGATAGGAGAAAAAGGATTACGCTAGCCTTGACTTTTCAGTGCTTTCGTGTAGGTCCTGATGTGTCAGATTTTGAGTGGAGGGGCAATATAAACCTCGAGCTACCGGAGCAGCAATGTTTGGTAGTGTGCCGTGGAATGTCATCGTCTCTGTCCTTTGTCAAACGACTTATGACTGGGGTGGGGAGAAAGGGTTTGGCTGGAGAAGAAAGTGTAGGGACTGGGGGACAATTGCCTCCCAAGTAGGCTACGCTATAAAAGCCCTGATTTCAAAACAAACACTGAGGTACTTTAACACGCTGGATTTGACCCAGCCTTTTGAGTGAATATTTAATCAATTTACCCACTCCACAGTCACATTTCATAGGTTTTTAGGCAAGTGGACTACCATCTAGAGCAGTGGGTCTCAACCTGGGGTTCGCGAACCCCCAGGGGTTCACAAGAAGATTTCCAGGGGTACTTGGATGGCAGTTGAATTTTAATATAGTGCTATTTTTTAATATCCTATACGAGGAAAATGCGTGCCAATTGAGAAGTAGATTTTTCCTGATCTTGCGTTGCTGTGATGCAACAATGTGAAATCCACAGCTTGCCAGCTAACCTGGGTTTCGGGTTGATTGTTTTATGACTCGGGGGTACTTAACGGGAGAAAGGTTGAGAGCCCCTGGTCTAGAGCTTCTAAACACAAAAACTGAAAAGAGTTACCACTTTTAAACCTTTAAAAATTTAATTCGAAATATTAAAGATGAATTGGAAGTTTTAAACTCAAAATAAAAATAATTGTTTATTCAAAAAAATGCCGACTCCAGAAGGTTCCGCCTGGGACCCGTGGCCCCCTTGCTACGCCACTGGACGCAACTATGGAATGAGAGCAAAGTCTGAAAGTTCGGAACCCTGGCTATCAATGTGAAAGCATTGCGACGCAGCTGTGAATCAAACCACACGCGTGCTGGAGACAGGAGCTCCGCCTTAAAACGCCACCAAGATCCGTAACTGCGTTTGCGTTTACGAACCGTGACTTTGATGAGAACTGGGCAGCAATAGCTGGCATTCGCTTACTGCTTAACATTCCGACCTCGTTATGGCGCCCCCAAAATGCTGCGCCCGGGGCGGGCAGATGACCCCTCTTGCCTCCCTTAGTTACACCAACGACTCCGACAAGGGTGTGTGCTTGTCACCACTCTTCTTCAGTCTATAAATTATGTGAATCGGATAGGCAGTCACAGCCGAGTCGATGAAGGTGTCACTGTTGGGAGCTGCAGGATCAACCGTTTACTTTTTGCAGGCGATTTGTTTCTGCTAGTATCTTCTCAGCTGTGTGCTATGTCAAATGCGTGCTTCGCAAGGCCAAAACGTTAAAATTTTGCTAGCATCTTCTCACTTTCAACATGCACTCGATCGGTTTTGTGCTCCGTGCGACCAAGTTGGAAGTAAAACAAGCACTACAACACGAGGTGTTATGTCTCTCTAGAAAGGCAAAGCAGTGTTTGCTGCAAATGAGTGGAAATACACTGCAGCAGGTCGATAAAGTCAACTAGATTGGCATTCACGAGACCGAAGGAGATTGACACACGGATTGGTAAAACAAACGCAGTTCTGCGCGAGCTCTATCGATCTGTGGTCACAAAACGGAAGATTCAAACGCTGCAAAGTTTTGCATCCGGATTCTGAGTGCATCCCCCCAACCCCCTGTTATAAATTGGAACAACCCTGGCCAGCGAACTTGAGAAATACACCCAGATGAAAAACCGATATCACTTTTTAAAAAATTACTTTGCGGTTTTGTTGGGACCTTGGAAGTTTTCCAAACATAGATTCGTGCCTGGGGCCCTTCTGAAATAAAAGGATATGAGAGACAACTGACACCAGTCAAGTAACATAAGCTACCGTCAAGCAGTAACTCATGGACTCCCTTGCTTCAATTTCTTTTGTTTTGCACAATTTTATTACATGAAACACCACACTATATTGTTACTTACAAATCTGAAAATCAAGAACACAACACAAATTAATTTTTCAAACACAACTGCACAAAACTCTTAGTGAGTCACCTTACCTTCCTTGATTATGGTGCTGTCTGCAAAGTGTGTGCACGGCTATGTCAATGCGTGTTATGCAAGGCCAAAACGTTAAAATTTTGCTTATAAGCCAACGGAGCCGCACGAAGCGTTAATTGTATTAGCAAAACAGAGTTGGTAATAAGCTCAACGGCCCTCGTTGATATATTTCAACTGAGGTTATCTGAAATTGAAGGAACGCAGCATCAGGGATGGGATGGATCTCAAGAAAAATGGCAGAGGAAACTTTGATCAGAGCAGAAAAAAAACTTTTTGCAGAAGATTTGGTTTTCGATAATTACATCCTATTTTGTAGTCCATTAATCACATGGTCTTTGCCTTGATCTTCTTCACTACCTTGACACACGTGATCAAAACGTCACCAATTCTTTGTCTTCGTCAACCGATCATATTAAAATATTTCCTTTCTTCTCTGACACTTCTTAAGTCACGTGCCACAACCAAAATCATTTCGTCTCTGGTGTCGCAATACTTTCTCCAAACATGTGACGTTATGCCTCTGCACACTTTCGCAAATTTTTAAGTTAATAATGAGTCGTCTTGGGAAGGAGTTGCGCGGGGAGCTAGGTCATGGTCAATCTGGCTTATGCGTAAACAAAAAACAATCTGGCCTATGCGTAAATCCGTCATTGGCAATGGTTCTTGTGAACTCGGTGCAATGTTTCAAAAACTTCGTTGAAAAAAGATCTTTTGGCCTCATGACTGCAAAGAGTTCTGAAGACGCTCCAGCCAGGAGTGGTCGGATGAGTTTTCACTAATTTTTTTCAACATGTCTCTTCCACATTTTCCTTTAAAACCGGAGCTTGTAGAAGAGCATCTACTTCAATGCTACGGTTGACGTGTGGAGTCATCAGTGCGTGACATCTGTCGGCGTGAAATTGTCGGATGGGTTTCCAGTTTGCTTCTTCGCCACACTGTATGACGACATAAATATATCAGTCAGTACGCAACAATAAACGAACAGGAAAGCAAATTCTGGCCAAACAATGGCGGAAACCCTCAACAGCCAAACTTCACGAGTAGGAAGTTACAGCATTTGTATAATTCAAATTTCCAGCGTTTCTGTTTATCAATCCAGCAAAAAACATCTAACTCTTGATGCCGCTTCCAAAGCCAAGCCGTGCATGAAAGCTGCACGAAGCATGCAGCAGTAATGGAAGTTTCTGAGACAGACGCATTTTTTGTTGAAGATAAAAGCGCTTTTCTTTCTGGTGTCAGAAATTAATGATTATTTGTTGCATGTCAACTGTTCTTGGTCCATGCCTTAAGTTCGTCATTCACCTTTCGTTGCAGCCATTTCATGCTTGGCTTCATCGAATTATGACGACATCGCTATCGTCGCATTAGCGACGCCGTCAACATTTACGAAACAAAGCATGAAAATCAGCGCAAAAAGCCAGTACAAATTGAAAAACGCGGAAATGATAAATTTTTCTCATTACGGCTACCAACTGACTAATTTCAAACGCGATCGAAACTGCGACAGGGTTCCTACCGGTGCAGGTTGCTATAATTTGGAAACAAAACTTAAAAAATCGGTAAATCTCAAAATCTTAGTTCTGTCTGCATTAAACGCATTTATTCTTCATCGTTTGAGCGAGTTGTCACTGTCCACTATGCTTGGCCGCACTGGATCTCAGGGATAGTGTTGAGCAGCCATTCAATTGTCTCATCGTCCAGAATCGTAGGACCGTGCGGTCAATGACGAAGTTAATGGATTGAACATTGGAAGACCACATGGTCAGCCGTCTGTTCTTTTGCGCCACACTCAAGTCAAGTCATGTTTGCGCTGTAAGTGCACAAACACTCACAAGCCGCATGGGGCCCTTACCCCCATCTGTACAAGCAGGAGCGGAAACGTCCGACATCGGTGTGGAGGCGGTTAAGCCGGACCCACACTGTTATTGGCAGGGCCTTTCCATGAGGATGGATGTCGATGATGAAAGTATTGAGTCTTGTAAGGTTGTCCAACCACTCCGCATTACATCGGTGATCCGCCCACTGCGCCACACGTATGCTGTTATTGTCAGATGAACTCATGAGTAGTTGTGCGGCGGGTATAAATGGATGTCTCAACCAATTTAAGGCGCCGTGCGTTTGCACTCGATGGACGGGTGATCGTTGAGTGGAGCAGATGTCCAGGCTCCATGACACGGCGCGCTAGAGACAATGTGGCTCCATTGCGAAGAAGCTCCGCATGTTGGATGCCTGCGAGGATGGGAGATTGTCCACCGGTGTAGGATGCAGGCATTAAGTCACAGTTCGCAAGGCGTCGTTGATAAGGCGGGTGTGAGCACTGCGACACCAGATAGGAGCGCAGTACCTTGCGGTTGAATGCACCAGGGCAAAGGTGGCTGTTCACAGCGTTGTTACCCAAGCAACCCAGCTAGAGCCAGCAAGCCGCCTCAGGAGTGCGACGCGTGATGTCAGCCTTTTGCTTCTTGCGAAGTGACTCAAGGTGTTGGCGATACGTGAGCGACCTGTACACCGTTACTCCGAGGTATTTGGGGCCGAAGCAGAAAGGCAGGGTTTTGTTTTTGACTTTCAGCTCACGTTTAGCTTTCTTTATTTTAAGATGTAAGGCTGCCGACACGGTTTTTGTAGTGCTGTGCTTTACCGGTAGCTTCCAGGTCTGGAGGTATTCACCTAGCGTTGCCATGCCCTTGCTCAGCACCCCTTCCACAGCCTGTCATTCTCCATCAGCATGCATGATTGCTAGATCGTATGTAGACGGCGGTTGGAAAGTAATTAAAAGCATTTAGCTTCTGTTGCAATGGACAAGTATTTTACTTTTTGCACATTCCTTGAGAGTTTTTGAAACTGAAGCAGTGAAATGTTTAGATGACAGCTATTGGGCACACTGCTGGCAATTCCCACGGCGCTGGGAAATTTGCTTTTCGCTGGTTTTGCGAGTTAGTTCATCATTCATCAGCCAATGACAATAAAAGTTTGGGCAAATAGTTCCTTTGTCACGGAGAAACCGCATGTGTCTTAAATCAGGGGTCACCAACATGGTGCCGGCAGACAATACAAATTGAGCAAATTTCATTTCAGAAGTGTGTGTATCAAACCGGTAGCCCTTCGCATGAATCCATACCAAGAAGTAGCTCTCAGTTTCAAAGAGGTTAGTGACCCCTGTCTTAAATGTTTATGAAGTTAGAAAGTCACTTGAAATAGGAGTGATTGTCCCATACCACGGGCTGCTGTGGGCCAGACGTCATACCCTACAAATTTTTTTTTACTTTTCTCCTCCTGAACCTTCTCCAACCTGTCCACGAATTCCTGTGGAAGCTCGCGCAGATGGATTCTTCCCTAGCAGACCCCAGCTTGCGATTATTTTACTGAGCGTGCTGGCTTGCTTGCGTTGTGTCAACTAGAGTCCTGGGCGGGGCGGGTTAACCCGCGCGGGTCCGCAACCCTGTGTCCCATGGTCTGCTGTGGGTCAGAGGTCATACCCTGCATAATTTTGTTTACTTTTCTCCTCCTGCACCTTGTCAAAGCTGTCCACGAATTACAGTGGAAGGTAACGCAGGGTAATCCTTCCCTAGCAGGCTTCAACCACACTTATTTTACTGAGCGTGCTGGCTTGCTTGCGTGTGCCAACCCGTCATTGCCTCCAATGTCCAATCCATCGACGTCCCCCATGGAGCGCATAGCCTGACGGTTCTGGACCATGAGACAATCGCGGCCTGATTGTTTTGGACGACGAGACAACTGCACGGCTGCTCAACACATGACCCGAAATCTAGTGCGGCCAAGCAAAGATGCCAAGGGATTTTCGCATGGGTGTGCTCGAACACAGATCTGGTGTGCTGACCTTGTTTCACCAATTAAATTTTGTACTGCGTAACGTGGGACCACGTTTTTGCTTGCTCTGCTACCGCGCCAGCTGCTGCAGCAGTTTAAGATTTGTGCACCAGGACATTTGAGAAGAAACTTAAGAAATGATGAGAGGTAACATCTCTCTGTGGCAGGGCTGCCTCGTTGTTCGTAGCGTTTAGGATTCTAACAATTCAACATGCAACGACGACCTTCCTCACAAGCAACTTCACGCAGCCATTTATAACTAGTTTCTTTTGACTCAAATATGCCGCGTAATCACGAACCCCTATAATAGACTTGTTCTTCTGACCTTAACAAATGTGCTGAGCATTACAGCTTAATAAAAGGGAAGTAAAATGATGCAGTCTTCCAGTGGCACCTTGTGGGTGCGTCGCTTTGATGTCGAAGTTATCAGCGACATAGACTGATCTTCTACATTGTTCGCTCGTCATCGCAGTACTTTAGGATGAGCCTATTTGGAATTCCGGCGTAATGGTCGACTATAATTGTGATCTTTGGTATTACGCTCTCTCGACGATGCGCAGTATGTTTCCAACGCCTGTAAAAAGCCAAAGCGTTACACTGTAGTGCCGCCTAAAGATGTGGTTCTGTGGTAGAGAGCACGCGCCATTTAAATTTAGACAGGTATAAAGTTGATATACAGAGTTAATTCTCGGTCGATATATACTTGTTGCTTTTAAGGATTCGTACTCCTCATGACACACGAATGGGCAAGGAAAAGCTTCACACGCGACACAATTCCAGCTCTCAATGAAAAGTAGCCGAGTGGCCCATGACGCTGAGTAGCAATAAAGGGTGCCCTCAGACTACTGGTGACACTTCACCTTAAGAACCTAGCGAAAATAACGACGATTTTTTGCAGTTACCTTGCAGCAAGTAAGAGGATATGAAAATCAAATGTATTCGAAGACAAACAATAAAAGTGAACACCTTGCGCTGTGTTGCTGCTCAAAGATAAAAATAGTATCATACACACATAAAAGCACCATAAACATATCAGCCTGTAGTGCCATCAAAACTGCCAGAAACAAGGGATAATAACAGATTTGCAACAGACAAAGCATGCAACTAGTGCAAAACACTTGGTCAGTTGGGACCGGTCTGCGTTCAATGCTGGGACACAAATGTAGCTTTCCAAACAGCCACTTTCTTGAGTCTGGTCGTAAGAAATAACAAAAAGTCCCCAGGCATTGCCGGTAAAACCAGCGACTGCCTTTCCACAAATTGATTATATTACCGTTATCTTGAGTTACGTTTCTGCTACCAACTGTTCCTTGAATCGTCTGAACCTGTTATTGTTGTTTTTTCGCCTTCCTCATGGTAAGAGCGCTGCTGGTAAAAAACACCAATCAAATTACTCACAAGGTTTGGCATATTCTTTTAGTTTTGTGTACTTGACTTAATTCATTTTCCATTCAAATTGAGGCACACCAAAACAATGCAATATTGATGTGTGAAAACGAACGGAAACCGGAGCTGGAGCTAAGGAAGAAGAGAGCCCCGGAGCCGGAACCACACGCATGAAAACCAACAGCTCCGGAGCTGGAGTTGTGTCATCTTTACGACAGCTCCGCTGCCCTGGTAATAAGGGGTCACTTTTCATTAAAACCCCCCTCATGTAATGTAAATGCAGAGGTACATCGTTAGCAGCAAAGCCATTGGAAACAATGCTTGTG
>JGI24159J19872_10012688_pt1 | contig 10982 bp, 6 predicted proteins | sample Ectturendosymbi4_FD_19872 | JGI IMG/M metagenome (IMG submission 19872)
TATACGAAGTTCTAAAAATTCGAGACTTCAGCAAACTATTGAGGCTGCTGTTCGCGACCCCACAAAAACTCCTCCGCGACCCACCGGTTGGGAACCACTGCACTACACAGTGCACACATTTCCAGTGATTACGCAAAAAGTTTATTTGGAAACTCACATCCCTCAAGTATTACTTACATCAGAATGTATAGGTGTTGGGTCAGTCTAATATAGCATTTATCAAAACAGTTTTATGTTGCCGAAAAAAATGGAATAGTAATATTTTCCTTTAGTGGTAAATTTTTCAGCGCATGAAAAGCCAAAAAAGAGCCACAAGGCCAAGCAATTTGTTAAGGCCAACAAACTTGAGTTGATGCCACAAAGCCAAATAATTTTTTTTAAGCCAACCAATGTGAAACGAGGCTAGATTTCTGAAATTTGGTCTAAAAAGAGCCATTCTGGCATCCCTGACTTGCCTCTGCAGGCAAATGATCGGGCACGAGTGATCTGCAATCTCATCACTGCATGACACCAGAACAGTGAACCTGGCTCTTGTGCAGTGTTAGTGTCGTACCGGCTAAAAAACTGTCATTGCAAGAAATAAATCAATTAGATGGAATTGAGCTATACTGACGTCAAGTATTCTAGAAAACTTTGGTTCTTAGTCGCGATTTACAGGAAGGGGCAAATGCCCACTGTTTTGACGTACCACGAGTTCATAACTTTTGCTTGAGTTCAGTGTAAAAGCGCACCCGTAATAGTCATTCTCTTCGTATTTACATGTTCAGCAACAATGCTGACCTCAAAACTAATAACAGAAATTATATTTCACCATTCTGAACTTTATGTGTGCGTGAACAGCTGCAGTAAATTTGTTTCAAGTCGATCTTGATAAATCATAAAATTACTTATGATACTGTTATGTAAGGGCACCTGTGCCCCCGTTTCACCCTCTTTCAAAGGGCAGGGGGGCAATGCCCCCGTCATGAACCCCCTTCCCGGCGTCCCTGGTTCCATGAGAAGTTCTAGGTTAGTAATTTTGTGACCTGAATTTCGACAATCAGGTCCATGGAGATGCTCAGTTTATAGGTCGAATTAATATAAAACGCATGTAACAGTAACTGAAAAGTTCACAATTATAACTAATGCACTCAACAGTGTTGCATAGTTTTACAATTAGAATTTCGCAAATATAGTCAGCATTTGTTTAAATATCCCGCAATTAAAATCATCATAACTGTCTGCAAAACTACATCACATCCATTTCAACATGAAGTTTGTCAAACCATCAAATCTCAAAAAATTTTTTAAACGCCAGATCTGTTGTCGTAACAGCATACTGTAAGTTGAATCGCTGCTGTAAAAGCATCCACAGTAGCGTAGTGCATGCATTGTTAATGCTGTTGATCTGGCGATGGATCTGCTTCTATCAAGCCAGGCCAGAGAACACAGATGAGAATCAGCCTATCACCAATTTAAAACCACGAACCTTCGCCAACACCACATTCACCAGTAAACAAGTAAAAAAGTAAAGTTTTCACCAGAAGATTGCTTTTCTTCTCAAATTTATATGATGTAAGCAGAATGATCTGTCAACCAATAAGCTGAGCATTTTTCTGTTGGTTATATATTTCGCTAACCATGCCAAATTTGTCTTTTCGTGGCCAGCGTGAATTGTCTACGGGTTTGCAATTGCAACAAAAAGATCAAAACCACACAGCCACCAGTCACTGTTGCCTGACACGTAGCCAAGTGGGGGCGAAAAGCTCCGCCATTCCCCCAATTTTGGACAGTAAATACTAAATTGTTGAGCAAAAATTGTTATGGCCGCGTAAAACCAATTATTTAATCTACCAAGCTGTAGATAGCAACTGTTTTGCCAAAGTTTCCGCGTTAGAGTTATAGGCGTACGCAAGGGGGTTGGGGTTAAAACCACCTTGAACATGATATTTTACAAAACTTTATTCCCTGCGCAAAGGAGAATAATTGTTTCCGCATACTTTTTGCTTGTTAATTTGTCGACTTAATGCAAATACCACGGAATAAATTTGCATGAAAATTTCAAGGAACAGTGTAAATGGGCCAAAAAGTAATAGTTAGATTTCGGAGGGAATCTCCGTTATCGTCTGCATCCAGAAACCATCTCACTACTTTCTGCAGACCTTTCGCGCACTACGCATGTTTAAGATAGTGTTCCGCGATAGTTCACTTTATCCGAAACAATTGCCTTTATTTTGTCTGCTAAGGCTGATCTGCGCAAACGCTGATCCCATTGGCTACATTAGCAATTTCTGTAGCATGATGGAACTGTTGCATGAGTTGAAAAAGAGCTTATTTAAACATCGAAGCATTCGGGAAGTTGATAATGTCTCAGCAGGGAAAAATGAAAACTAAAAGTTTGCTGGACTTCTATACATAATAAAAAATTGAAAGTTTTCTTGCATACTTCATGCGTATTCTCAATTATTGTGTCGTTTTGCAAGATTCGATCTTCCAAACCGGGGTGTGCGCCAGCCGGTCCATCCACACACTTTCTATGCTCGACTGCCCGTATTCGACAAGACATCAGCGCAGCCTCATTTTGCAGCTGTAAATTGCTCGGACGCAGTGATGAGTGTTTTACTCCCCTGTCTTAACGTGCAGCCTGATATTTTCGCAGTTATGAAATGCTGTGTCATAGCGTTGATTGTATTTTCCTCCAATATCCTAGCTGGGAGCGCTGATAGTTTATATTAAACAATAGCGTGCGCAAGGCGGGGTTGGGTTGGGGTTAAACCCTCCCCTTGAGCTGGATATTTTACAAAACTTTAGTACCTGCGTAAAGGGGATTAATTGTTTTAGCATGCTTTTCGCTTGTTAATTTGTCGACTTAATGCAAATACCACGGAATGAATTTGCATGCAAATTTCAAGGAACACTGCAAATGGGCCAAAAAATAATAATTAGATTTCGGAGGGAATCTCCGTTATCGTCTGCGTCCAGAAACCATCTCACCATTTTCTGCAGACCTTTCGTGCACTACGCATGTTTAAGATTGTGCTCCGCGACAGTTCACTTTATCCGAAACAATTGCCTTTATTTTGTCTGCTAAGGCTGATCTGCGCAAACGCTGACCCCATTGGCTACATTAGCCATTTCTACAGCATGATAAAACTGTTGCACGAGCTCAAAAACAGCAGTTGTTAACATAGTAGCATTCAGGCATTTTATAATGTCTCAACAGGGAAAAAGAAAAACGAAACGTTTGCTGGATTTCCTGGCCCGTAACCAGCTTGGGACACCAGGGGGGTGAAGAGTTTTCTAAGAAGGGGATCTACCACAATCGTAAGAAGGGGATCTACTGCGCTCTACCACAATCGTAACACTATGTGCAATAGTTTAAAAATACGTCCAACACATTTTTCCCGTGGGGGCGAAAATTTTTCTAAGGGGGGCTTCACCCCCTGGTTACAGGCCTGTGGACTTCTATACATCACAAAAAAACAAACATTTTCTTGGGTACTTTATCCGCTTTAGCATAATTCGATCTTGCAAACCAGGGTGTGCGCCAGCCAGTCTAGCTGCACACCTTCAATGCTCAACTTCCCGTACTTGACGAGATCTTAGCGCAGCCTGAGTTTGTAGTTGTAAATTGCGCTGACGTAGTGATGAGTGTCTTTCACTCCACTGTTTCAACGCGCAGCCTGATATTTTTGCAGTTATGAACTGCTGTGTCGTAGCGTTCAGTTTGTTTTTCTCCAATAGCCTAACTTGGAGCGCTGTTGGTTTATATTCAGTGCAATGACACATGAAATAAGGGGAGTGGATGTAGAAAAATATGCATATTATGTCAACAAACAGCCAAAACGTTGGTTTGGAAACATGGAAATTACGTCAATTTGTGACGTCACAAACAGCGCACACCAAATACAAATGACCACCGTATGACCCTGAACCAAACCCCCCCATGAAAATTTTCTGAGTACGCCTCTGCGTACGAGGTGGGGAAAGATTCGGGCAAGATTAAAAAATTTCAGGAAAAACTTCCCGATAGGTTTGGGCAAGTTGCTTAAATAGAATCATCGCCCTGCAAACCTCTTCTATTCGTTCCGCTCACATTGGCACAAAATTCGAACGAATTGAAAATTTTGACCCCCCAAAGCCAAAGGTTCCCGTATGCATGGGCGTCGGAAGGAAGGGGGCTGTGGGCACCAAGTCCCCTTAATTTAAATTTTAGCAAAAAAAGGAAAAACTTCAGCAAAAAAAGGTTGCTTTCTTAGTTTCAAGTGGGAAAATTTAAATTTCACCACTTTTGGCCCTGCGCACTTGGATCAGTAGGCTATTAGTGGGCCAAGGCGCAATACTTTGTCTATCGCATCCAAGGCCCGATGACCTCGGCCAAAAATGCCTAAACCTACCTCATACATGACGTCACACACAAAAATCTCAAAATCCAAAACTTTCCAAATTTTTTAAAAATCCAAACTGGAAGACTTGCCGGCTCTTTTGAGGGTTTGAACAGCTCTGTAGCTCAATAGGCTGGCGAGTACTTCGAAATCTCAAAGTGATGCAAAAAACGTGGCTCACGCGAGATTTGAAATTACGAATGTATCGTACACTGGCGCCGAAGGTCTTTGCTTGAATTATGTGCGCTAAATTGAAAAAGAGAAATGGTCTGCCTTTCCTACTGAAATAACAGTGGTCCTGTTAAAAAGGCTCTGACGAAGACAAACCGCAACTGAGAATTACAATAACGCATAACGACTGCTCCTGTGTGCAAGGTGACTAAAAGAGTCCTGGAAAAATAATTTGGTGAATATTTTTTATGCAGAAAACATTCCATGGCAGAAACACAAATATGTTGCGTAGAAATTTTCTTCATTTTAAATAATTTTAGTATTGCCGTACGATTCTGTTAAATTTACAAATCTGGACTGTAAATCTTGCTTTCATCTTAGTCTCCATTGCAAAACACAACACAATGAATTAGGACGCATTGTACAGACATTCGTGTCACAACGATTTCCATAATGTCTACGCTAGTGGCATTGTGGCATTTAATAATAATCAAAAGCATTATTGCGATTAAATGCTTAGTTTACAACGTGACGTTTCAAAAATATCATTGGAAAGTAGGTCACGTAGCCTACATGCGATACAGTCAAAATTTACGACAAAGTTATTCCTTCATATAGTTTTGCTCAGAGAAAAGTTCCTTCAAACTTGAGCTTTGAAGCATTATAAAATGACTTGGTTTTACCCGTCACATAGCTGAGCTGATGCATTCGGTTCCGTTTCCAATTTAAAAGAGGTTGAATTGCTTTGCTGAATTGCTTTTGTAACAAATAGCGATGTTGTTTTCTTAATTAATGTTGACGTTGAAAGCGTTGGAAATAAATTAAGCAGATGTTTAGTCCCCAACACCCCAAGCTATATTCAGAAATGGCTTATAAAGGCCTTCCACATTTTCGTTTAACGCTTGGGAAAGCATGAAAAATTCCTCGCAAAACCTAGACGAAAAATGTTTTCAAGTGCCTTTATCCGTTGTGAGAATTAAATGGGCGTGAAATAAAGGGGCACGCTCCTTTTTCTACACAACTCCCGCCTCAGTTACTCTAAATAAGCATTGCAGTCAGTAAGGGCAGTAAGCTAAAACGACAGAAGCGGGAACGTGCTTGAGATCTTCGTATATATTTCTGGAATCTATAAGATGCATTGTTAGGATTTTAATGCTGAGAGAATGAAAATCACGGCATTAAACAAAATGTGGGTCCTTAGTCGAACTTTTTCTTGGCAACAACGTCAGTGACATGTACGAACAAGTTGCAACGTCGTAACTGCAGCGTTGACAGAAAGGCACGACCTGCGAAGAGAATGAAGTCTTAAACGCGAGGCACAAACTTTGAGATGACCAACTTCCTACAAAAGCCAATACGTATCTACTGCTTTTGCTCAGTATCTTGGTATCATCCTCGATGAGAAACTTTGTTGGGATCCTCATATTCATCAGTAGGCTAGTGCAAAAAAACTATCTCATTCTGTAAGTTTAATTCAAACCCTGCACCAGCTTGCCACGTCTTTAACCAGAAGTGCTACCATGACGCATTTACTATCGTTTTTATATCCCCATTTCACCTGTGGTATATTTAGTTGAGGTTAGGTAAACACAGCTCCATTGCGGTCATCATACAAATTCATCATTAAATTGCCTGATGTTATTAATAAAAACTGATCAAACCACCTATAATCTGACCAATTTCAAATGTTCATAATCAAAATATTTTTCAATCAGAAGCAGAAAAATTTATATACAGATATGGCGAGATGTCACCACAAAACTCTTTTNAAATGTGTTTGACAGATACTTCGTTGTATTTACAAGATTCTTCGCGTGGAAGTCCAAGAAGATTGCACCAAGAATAACAACCTTCTTCGAAAGCAATTTGGTTTTCAGGGACAAAAATATAGTAACAACATCCTAATGATATTAATTTGTCTTTGTTCCCATGTTTTCCAAGTAACTCAAAAATATTTGCTAAAACAAAACTAGCCATACCCAACAACAATTGCAAAGTTCAGGTGGCATTGAAATGTATTTTAATAAAAATTGTATTCAGTTGTGAAAGTCTTGGCAACTGTATTCAGTTGTGAAAGTCTTGGCAAGTAGTAGCTTCGCTTTGTTGTGTTTTTTTTGTAGTTTTTAGGAGTAAGAACTTAGATTTTGCATGTTTTTTTAACAACTTTTTAAAATTTTTTAGTTGCAGTATTCATTTATTTTATTTTACAGCAATCGACGACGGGCCAATTGACTGAGGGTATTCAGTTGGGATGGAGTGAATAACTGTTCTTGTAGGTGAATATTTTGAACAGAAGTTAACATAACCTGACGTGAAGCAGCGATTAAGTCACATTCGAGCAAAATATGACACTCAGTCTTCGAAAGACCACACGAACACAAGTAATAATATTTGTTATCAGTATTCAACGGACTGTGACGCAAGCGAAGCATACACAGCCAAGATGTGGCACCGGGATTCACACCACAGAGACGCAGTAACTACTGCGACTCTCCACAGATCAATAGCGGATCCAGTGGGGCAGTTTGAGGCAATTTCCTCCCCAAACGGTTGTAGCGCTCACTTGAGTGGCGCCCCTTTTAAACCAATGCGCCCCTTTTTGATGACTATCGAAGTAGAAACAGACGTAAAAAATACTCTAACTTATAATATGTTTTACACTTCGTTGAACTTCACGATTTACGTGCCGGACTTTCACCCAGTCTCTATTGTCGAATAGTGTCAACAATCCAGTTCTTTCGTAATACTATTATTCCGTTATTCCTTACCCGCATGAGAACTTCCCATTCTGGCTCAGATTTACTGCGTCACGCCTAGTGATCTTTCACTAGATCTAGTGATTTTTAGACTGATCTAGTGATTTTTCACTGCAATCTATTGATTTTTTTCAAAGCATGTGTTTGAAGAAAAACGGTTGTCTTTTTCCTAACTTTTCAGCTCTTTTTAACTAGTAAACATTTGATTACGTGAATCCTTATTTGAATATTTGCAGTTTGCACCAACAGAGGGAACAAGTGTTTCTAATGTGAGTTTCGTATTGTTTTCACTTCTGTGCTGTTTATTGCTGCAGAGATGGCCATGACGGTATTTTCATTTCTTTGCAGGAACACTGCAGTGGAAATAATATGTTAAATATTAGGTTGATTGCTTTAAAATATTCGACGAGTTATGTCGTTTTCAGCTCTTGAGAAAAGCCTGAAAACTGTTGGTATGAGATTTTGCAGGCTTCAGCATGATCTGATTTAACAAACTTGCAAATGATATAAAGATTTTTGGGTGATAAAGTAAATAACTAAATCATTTCAAGCAAAATGCGAACATCGACGCAAAAATTTTAAATGAAGTTGATTTTTCAGGTCTAGTGAATTTTTTTGCGAATCTAGTGATTTTTGCAGAGAACCCTGTGGCAGCACTGCTCAGATTAGGTAATCGCAACCGCGGACGCTTTCGCTTGCACAGTTCTTGACTTGCTGCTCGGCTGTGCAAATTGGTCTGCGTTGCTACATTGCGAGTTTATTTTTAATGCCTGATGGCAACACTGAAAGGAAAGCCAGTGGTGAAAAAAGGAATGCAATATGTCAAAGTTATAACTCACGCAAGACTTTACTGCAGAAGCCTCCAAAGCGAAAAAACAGTTGCAGGACTGTAGCCAGTACAATCCGTTTGTCCGCAGTAGGTCTGCATCGAAGTTTTGCAACATAAAGGCAAGCGGATGAGTTTCTTGTCAGTAGTAATGCCCCTGATCGAACCATAATGCAGCGTGTAAAAAGCTACCTACGTTAGCAAATACCTTGCCGCCATCTGTCAAAAACGCATGGAGCGTACTCCACTAGCTCAAGGAATTATGTATATGACTTAACAAATAACAGTGCAGTTGTGCAACACCTCACTGCCTTAACCAGGAACCACAGCTTAGCATTCAGTTACTACTTGGCAGCACGACGAAATTATAATTGGTTTTACGCGGTCATGACAATTTTTGCTCAACGGTTCAATATTTGCACTCCAAAATTTGGTGGAAGACTGCATCTTTCGCCACCTCCTAGTTGTAACAGTGTCTGATGGCTATGTGGCTTTGATCCTTTTGTTGCAATTGCAAACCCGTACAGACAGCTCACGCTGGCCACGAAAAGACAAATTAAGCATGGTTAGCGAAATTTGCAACGGACCGCAAAAATCGTACCTTATCGCTTAGGATTGCCTAACTTTTTTGTCCGCGGGCCACATACGAGTAAGCTATTAAAGTTAAACATTAGTTCCACTTCCAGGGACGGAAATCTCACGTAATTGGCGTAGCTAGAGGTTTGTGCCAGGGAGGGAAACTTAGCTGAAAGTAGACCCACTGACCACTGTACGGGGCTAACTAGCCAACACTCAGAAAAAAACTTGACAAATGACGATGAATCCGGATGTGGATTGCTTTACTAAAACCCTAAGTCACTGGAAAATGCTCAGAAAAACGCAAAAAACAACAACCTATTGAGCAACAAAAGAAAATTAAAACCACATTATAAGCTAAGTGGGGTCCCATTTTTTAGCTTGCCAGGGTGGGCAACATTCAGGCTTGCCTAGGAGGGAGATTCGTTCTTCTGCCTAGCCGTCAGTTACGCCACTGAATGTGACTGTTTNGGGATGTATTACATTCTACTTACCAAATGAAGTTTTTCNTAAATATANTAATTTTCATTATTGACAACATGTCTTCGTGGGCCAGATTTGGNCGGCGCCCGTAGTTTGGAGACCCCTGGGTTAGATAATTCCGCTTAAATCACNTACATTTGAGCAGAAGGCCAACCAAAGGTAACCAGTTTTGTGTGATGTCCTACAATCGTCGCAGGCAACCTTGGATATTTAAACAATTAAGNTTTTTTGGCGCCCCCCTGTTTGACTGCCAACCCAAAAGCCTGGTCTGGATCCGCCACCGCCACAAATTAAAGCAGTTACTTTGGAACGAAACAAATTTGGTCGTAATGATTTAACAGACGTAGGTACAGAATTCCATAGTCTTGAAGCTTTTAGAAAAAATAAACTGTAATAGAATACCGTTTGACATGAAGGAAGTTGAACATTCATAGTAGCGTAGATATTTATTATGTGATTCTCAATAGCTTGTCGTAGATTTTGTGGAAGAACAATTCTGACATAGGATGAAAACAAATGAGGAAACAAACTCAACAGGCAAAACGGACGTCTAGCTGCTGTGACGAAATAGCACTTCAGATTGCATAAACTTGATGTGGATTGCCGAATTATTTCGAGTTGATTTAAACTTCTTGATAAGCTGTGCATCGTTTGACCGACAGTGCTCTGACATTGTGAAAAAACACACTACTAGTGAGGTTTGGGCATCGTTTATGAATAGAATATTTGTTTCAGTGGCATTTTTACCTGCAGCTAAACAGAATTCAAATTTTAGTCTTCGAAAACTCATGTTCACTTTCTATACTTTAGCGCTGAAAGAAAACCAGGACATAGTTGTTACCAAAATAATAGATAGAAGTTGCTGTGGTGCATCATTGCATTCACAGCGTGACAATGAATGTCAAAAGGAGTCAAGTCACATTCAGGTTAGCGACAACTTCACGAATTCGTGCTAATTCAATTGCACAACCTTGTTCTGCACATGTGGATAATATCAACGAATGACCCGTTCAACATGTGTTGCACCAACGGCATCTGTGCACGTTTGAAGCACATATTATTCAGCATTAAATTATGATTTATCAACTGATTTTTCGAAAATAGACGGAAGTATTGAAATGCTCATGAAAATCCTACTTTTATCCTAATGAATAAATTGCATGAGAACACAAACAAAATTGCTTACGACGTTTACGTTTACTAGTTTTAGTTGAACGTATAAGCTATGGTTACTGATTCTCACGACTTTAGAGATGTCACAATTTTTCGTAAAAGCTTTACGAGCTGCGAAAGTGAAATAGCTTAGCTCTATTGCTATAGCGAGTATTGTACAAGGATGGTGATGGTGATGCGAGATAATTTTATTTTGCTGCAGTAAAGAGATCGCACTGTTGGGTAATTATGGGACTGGCGTAGAGCTAAGAGAGACATTTTCACAACAGTTCATGTGGTAATGGAAATATTTGTTGCCGGTGTCAAGCGAAATTTCTGACTTCACACCATGTATGCATGCACAGACTGATATTCTTCATGGCAAATACACTGATAAAACTGATTATTAGGGCTTAGGAATTCGTGTTTAGGTAAGTGTGTCGGGTTAGGGTGAGAAGAAGAAAAATAATTGAGGTCAACGATTAAGTCCGAAAATTTTCAATGGTTAGAAGTTTTTCCCGTGCTATAGCTTTTTTGTGTGTTCCTGACATCTAACAAAAATGCTTTAATTTACACAACACACATCGAAAAAGTAATTGCCAGGCTTAATTTCTTTATTCTGAGAAGCAAAATAACTGAGAAACAATAACAGGT
>JGI24159J19872_10012689_pt1 | contig 10982 bp, 3 predicted proteins | sample Ectturendosymbi4_FD_19872 | JGI IMG/M metagenome (IMG submission 19872)
GAAGGCATAGTATCACGAGTGTTTCTGCAGTAATGCGACTTTTTCGAATTGGCAATGCGAAATGCAACCACATAGGATGGAAAGATTTGCTTGGTTATATGTACCTCCTGCATCCAGCCTGACACATTTGAGACAATCTTTTTAGACTTAAATTGCTCAATCAACTTGCTAACTTGGTCCTTGTGCGCATTGTTCAAATGCTGTTTGAGCTGGAATGGTTTTAAACAGCTGTTAGACAACGTTTTCATGCACAACATTCTCTTGCGGGATATCCTCTTCATCTTTCTGGAGGCAAGTAAGGTCATACTTGATGTAGTCTTTCTGTATTTTCGCTTATTAGCCTTCACAATCGATATTTTTGCACTACAACATATGTCTGGGAAAAACAATGATTTGTCAAAAAGTGGGCTGGCATGTTTCACTACAAAGCGTAACTGCGCAGTACCATGCCAAACCATCTGTGCAGCGAAATCTGATTCTAGTGCACTTGCAACATTTCAAAACGTTGGAAAAACAGGGAGAAGCTATTTGAAATAAATGTGTAAGCTCTACTTTGTTCGTATTTTCATAAGACTTTTCTAAATTCATATTCTAAATTCTAACAATCCACCAATACTGTAATTCATTTATAATTCTGGTAATTCAGCTTTAAAAATATTTACGCTTTATAAAACCAACATGTGTTAAAATTTTCTTTGATAGAACGCTGGCTAAGACTATATCCTTATATTACCGTAGCCAAATTGCTAGGGCCATGGTGTTGTTTGCGCTAACAGAGAGACTGCGGAAACAGTTTCGAAAGACGGTCTTCAGTGATTATGACGTCACAAATCGAAATTGTTGCCAGTGTGGACGTTGCTTAATACAATTCATTTTGTAACAATGAGGTTAGCTTTTTATGCAACGTGCATTGGTGTTGCGAGTTGGCGTGACGATTAAACAGATTGAAAAAGAGCATTTGCAAAGTTTGTTAGGTTTTCGAGTTTGAATTATTTGGGGGGGCACTGCCCCAAATGCCCCCCGGTGCTAAGGGCCTGCCTGCCACCCATGGGTTATGCCACTGATCAGGTGCATTTCAAACATGAACAGGCACAAGTTCTTTTGACAAAGTCACACGTAACAATCGGTACGATTCAGCATACGCAGGACGCAGCCAGCGGGCTTTGAGTATATCGACCGACACAATAGTTGGCATGCAGCTTGACCAACCGTCATATTGACATTCATGGAAACTCGTTGGAAGACTCTGGCGTTATCACCACGAAAGTTGAATAAAACTAAATTTCGTGAATAATAATTAGGACATAAATTTTTGACGAAGTTTAATATAAATGATTTAGATTAAATGATCATACACCAGCCATTCACTCTATGCGTACCACAGCTTGTTGGAGGCCCCCTTGGATCTTGAGGCCCTAGGCTTAAGCCTATAGGTTAAATCCGGCACTGCCTTCTATATATTCTGAGAGTATTAAGCCACTACTGCAACGTAAAGTGAACCATAAATTAATATCATAGCCTCCTATGTGCAGTATATATACTTTTTTTAGTTAAAGATAGGGACACTACACGAATTAACATACTTAAATGTTTAGATCTGCAAAGCAGGTATGCCGCCAACACATCTATTAATTTCTTCGTTTGATCCCCTGGAATGAGTAAAAACTATTAAAAAGCCAAGCGGCGGGCCTACCGGAGAGTAAAAACCAACAGGGAAGAACATTTGACGAAATATGTTGGGTGTATATATGCATTAGTAAAGAAAACAAAACAATTAGCAAAAGTAATAATGAGGATGGTGGCGACAAGCAGAAAAACGTAGGACTCAAATCGACAATGAAAAACAAAACTCATTTCAGTTTGTGAGTATTTGATTGTGATCTTTAAAATGCTTTATTAATCCTTATCTTTAAATAAGCACGAAACATGATCTTCTTTTATTTTAAATTCTTGTAAGCAAATTTGAGAGGTGGAAAGGGCGGTACTTTAATGATGGGTTCCGGGCTGCACTTAGACTCGCTACGCCACTGTTACAAAAGTGTTTTTTTTAAGTCTAATGTTATCAATTTTGTTGGATGCTCTTTTTTAAAACAACCATCATCTGAAAATAATAGTCATTGAACAGTTACGATACAGGAATTGTTCATTTCACAGCGAATAGTCAGGCAGTAAAAACGTCAAAACTTCTTTGTACAAGGTTTTACGCGCGTGTAAGTTGACTCAGGCCCACAACCAGGGTGGGTGCAAAACGGGCAATCGCAGCCGCCCCGAAGTTTCAGGCAGCATTTTAGATTTTTTAAAATAGGTGATGTTGATCTGTGGTTTTAGTAAAAACCTCCTGAACAAACTATTGACTACATGTATTGCAAGCTGAGCTCCTTGTTTCTACGTTTCAGTTTATTCGCAATAACAGCTTTGAAGAGCGTAGTTTATATAGCTTGCGTGTAAGAATGCTTATTTAGATATCGAGAGCAAATTGACCAACCACCGTTTTGTTGACATTCTATTTTGAAAGTGCAGTCCAAGTGTTGAATATAAACGTGCGCAATCCCGCACCAGCTGTAAAAATAACCGTCCTATAATCAACAATTGGCTCTAGATTTGCGGAAAAAGTTGTCGAGGAATCAGCCAAATGGATTATTTCATCTTTTTGCAATCATTCGAACTAGCACATGTCTGTGTTCAAGTAACTTTGTCTCAACAATATTGAAAAACAAGCGAATCAATCGAAGAAATTATTTTATAGGGGATCGATTTCACGTGAGACTACACATCGTCAGTCCAAAAAATCTTATTCAGATACAATCTTTTATCATAAGTCTTCTTTGATTCCTTTATGATAGCTATGTTTCCCTATTAGTGCATTCAATCCTTATTCGCATAATTTCGTAACATGTTAAAATTTTTTTTGCATAAAATGCTATGAACCACTTAGAATTTATTTAACAATTGAGAAAACAACACAGCAAGCGCTCAGAAAACATTTCCTTTTCTTATGCGAAGTTGTAGCATTTAAATTTTGGTGTTACATTCAGGCAACGGTCACATGCAAAAATCGACATCCATGTTATTTGCGGTTTAACTCATGAAGGCTAAAATATTTTAGCGAGATCGTGGTGATAAAGGCAAGCAATCACTTAACGCTTGGTATGGCTGTGTTCTTATGAATGCACATCAATGAAAATTTTCTTCAACAGCAACTCTACATGTTTAGTCCAGGCGACTGGCAAAAAAACGGCATTTGGTAATTTTTGACTTAATGCACGGAAGCAAACAAAATTTAAGGGAAATTGCAATAATAAAGAAATCAACTACTTGACGTTTGATAAGGAAAATTTCTGTTAACGCTAACTTTGCGCGCAGAGTAAAAAAAAACGAAGATTAGCATGGTCACTTAAATTTATAATTCCGATAAGAAGTTTAACGTGAAGTGCTTCATCCGTCATCTCAAAGAGAACAGTTTCCTGTAGATTTCTGAACACNTTTGTTTTTCAACAGACGGTGGTACGAGTTTGAGCAGAGGCCTTGCACACACGGGAATCTAAGCCCTCAAGTAACTGAGCATAGTGATTTGCCAACATCCACTTGTTATGCGAACTGAATTTTTAGCAACCACTGATGTTGAGAGAATAGCTTTGTTGCAAGCGGGAGGGTAGCTCAGCGAGACCGCTGAAGCGTAACATTATTCCGATTTTGGCAAAACGCTTAGTGCGGCGTTACTTGAGCAACAACGCAGTGGATATCTGTAATTGCAAGGATTATGTTATTGGCGATTGACATCGCTTAGTCCAGGGGTTCCTAAACTGGGGTACAATTGCCTATCTAAAGTGGTGCATTTAAGTTTAGTAATAGAAGGGAAAAAATGTTCATATATCATTGATTTCGAATTATTTACACATATATCAGTGAACTTACTATTTAAAAACCATTGTGGTTATTGGTAAACATATTTATTATTTTCCTCAACCTTCTTGTTATAAAAATTTTAGAGGTACATGCTCATCTATACAAATGCTGAAGGGGTACATGGCTTAGAAAGTTTAGGGGCCACTGGCTTAGTCAAACTTGCGTTTTTTATTCAACGTTGCTGTGAGTCTGTGAACATCACTTCTTGTTCAGCAAAAATCTTAATTTTTCACGGGTGTAAAGTTTTTGTTTCTGGGCTTGTGACCGTGTGAGTACCTACGAAAAATACAAATGGTAATGAACAGGCCCGTAACCAGCTCAAGAACGCCAGGTCAATTATTTGGGAGACTGACCTGTTTGTATTCACTAGCCATAGTTTTTTTTGAGAATGGATGAGGATTGTGTGCTAAGAAGGACGTTGGACTTCAAGATAAATGGAAGACGTTGAAGACCACTAAAAATGGAGAAGGCAAGTGAAAGAGGAAATTAAGAAAATTGGTATGAGTGAAGAGGACGCTTCGAATCGATTAAAACAGAGAGAAGGACTGAAAGTAGTTGCAAGTCGTTAGATCAACCAGCCACCTCCACATTGGGAATAATGTCGGATTTAAGACATGGACTACTGCTACTACCTGTGCTCCTGCAACAACTAGGTTGACCCTAATCTAGTAGGGATCTCTACAGAATCGTAAACTACAACCAAAGAAGACCACATCGGTACCCAAACTTGGATCAACAACCGATACACCGAGACGCGGTTTCAAGACCATCGATGAAATCGATTTCGACACGAATTTTTTTGCAACTAATACTCGTCAGCAGCGATTGGTTCGGAGAGCAAATGAAAGATAAGTACAGCAACGTGTGCGAATGCCCAACGGCAAAGGCAAGGCTACAGTGTTTCTCAACCAGTGGGCCATAGTGCAGTTTTCGAATGGGCCACAGAGTTAGGTGAATAATCCAACCAATGAATAAACTGGCCACGCAATTTTTGCCAAAAGTTCTCAGGGTCACGTGAGGCAAAAGGTTGAGAAACACTGCACCCAGCAATAGACGATCGTGTCGCATCATGGAGTTTGCGCTTGCAAGACCGGTCACCGCGTAGCGAGTGATTAATCACAAGAGAAAAGTGCGAGGAAATATTAAGAGATGGCAGCTATTTCATCAGAAAATTAAACGCACAGCAGCAGCAGGCAAACGGCAGCGCGACACATGTGGCAGCTTTCCGCATCTGAAGATCACACAACAGTTCCACTGAAGACAGCGACATGTCAGAAATGCAACAGACAACACAATGAAGTAACTCTACGTAAGCTGCTTGCTTGCCCCCAAACATTGATGCACAAGTGCCTTGACAAAAGAAAGCTTGGTGGAAATAACCGTACAGTTAAAATCATGCATTTTTTCACGTCATCAATTAGAATGGGAACGCCTGCTTTATATATACGAGATTACAGATGAGATGGATAGAAAACAGTGATGACTTACGTCAGTCGGATAAAGCACACCAACAAGCACGAATTCACGCTAAGCCAACGCAATTTCCACAAAAATGCTTACAGCTGCGCAACCACACGTTCCTAAGAGTGCTCGCCCATTCTTCACGATCACGTGTAAACAAGCGTCTAGCTAACAAAAGCACAATGCTACATTTTATCGAAACTGAATGTTCTGACGCGACCGCTACGGACGTGTCTTCTCAAAAGCCAACAAAGAAATGCGAGCAACACCACGACCCGTGATAAGACGTCAGCGATCGACTGACAGTACGTGGAAGAACCAATCTGTTGGATTTACCGGAGCGCAATGCCGCGGTTGCACTGGAGTGGCTCTACGTGTGGGCGATTCGTCCATTATTTATCATCAACGTTCAGGTCTCGGACGACCAGAGGCCCGAGGTGCAATTTAGCAGGGGTCCGCAGAGGACTTTCGAAGTGCTTTTCTCTGTTTGGCGTACCCAGCCCATCCAGGCTTTTCGATTTTCGACGCCGCACTATTGGTGTACGCTTTGTGACGTCACTATCGTCTTTGGGACGGCAGCGGGTATACTGTGACAGCTTGTAATCCCAAGGCAGCGGATGCGCCTCGTTATATGGCAAGGGCGCGAGCTTGACCGGCGCTGAACCGTCGACTGGATTCTGAGTGAGGCCGTTAAAACGGCGGATGGTTTCGGAGACGCAGCCTTGCTTGATTGCTCTGCTTTTCCGGGTCGATCTTACTTTCGCAGTTTGGATAACAGGAGCGCGCGTTTCGAACTGTTTTATCCGCTCAGAAGTCGAGACGCGGTTCGAGCCTCGCGTATTCAGCGACGGTGGTTCCGCAGGTTGCTTGCTGGTGCTTTCGCTGCCAGCGCGAGCAGCGACACCTGGGCGAAGTTTATTTCGAGCCTCTTCGACATTGTCATCAACGCCACGAGATGGGGTCCCAGCAGCAGAATCACTGAAAGACGTGGTCAGGTTGTTCGGCAAAAGCAAACTCTCGATTCCGCCTTCCAGGTTTCTTCGCAGTTTCGATTTAGTCGCAAGAGACATAGCCGGGCTTCGAAAGAATGGGCCAGCTGGCGAGTTGACGCGCTTAATCAAGCGCTGCTGCTTCTTCGAGGGACTGGGCCTGACTCGGCGCAGAGGCGTTTCGCCTCGAACGATTCCGCACTCGTCGAGCAGAGCAGAACCGCTGCGTCGTGAAATGACCCGAGAGCGTCTGAGCGGCGACGCGGCCGCCGCACCTTGAACGCCTTTAATGCGAGACTTTGAGCTAGCGATCAAGCAAGGGCCAGTGGATTTCGCGTGTTCAGCACACACCCGATCGATTATATCTTGCAAAACCGCTGCACAGCCGGCGTCAAGTTCCTTATCCAGTGAGCGAGTGTTTGAGCGATCCAGCTCCTCACTGACGATGGTGTTTCCGGCTGCATCGTTCAAGCTGCCAGAAGAAGCTTCGTCACGTGACAGCGCATTCCCCTTCTCGCGCGCCGAGATTGGCTCCGACAAAATGCTGGTCAGGTCAGTTGCTGAGCTCGTGGTCGACCTGGCGTCAATGTCGGAACTCAAACAGTCCGATATTGTATGAAGAAAGTCGCTTGAGGGGTGACCTTCCGTTGACACTTGAAATGGATCCGGGTTTGGCTCGTCTCGCAGCGAAATTGCAGTCGTGTGAGCACCACGGCGCAAAACATCGGTGGACGCTGGACTCGTAGCCTTGTGAAAAACATTTTCCTCAGTTCGGCACGAGGCCTCAACAAGCACTATTTCCTCAGATTTTGCTGTAAGTTGGTCATTGACAACAGACGGAACGTTGCCATTTTCACTGCGACGTTCAAACGAAGACCTTTCAGCAACATCGTTGCATGCTGACGAGGGCGGCGTCGATGAAAGGTTGGCTTGGTGTGATGACTGGATCTGGAGACAACTGGTTTCGAATGAAGGGTCAGGTGTCGCGTGAACAATGACCGGCGCTTCTACTTCATTTCTGGCATGNTTCGAAGACTGTGGTGTGAGCGACACGGTAAGACCCGCACTGAGTGATGCAGACATAGCAAGGTTACGGTCAGTGNGAAGGTTAAAATACGGAGAACTTTCGTGAGTTTCGAGCGTGCCCGGTGATTGTGAGATGATCTTCTCGTAGGGTCCAGATTTTGGGGAAACAGGAGAAGCACCAGTTTGCTCCCCTGTCTTATCGCTGGACGGTTCTGCATAAGAAAACCGTTGCTTTTACTTTGTACTTAAGCAAAATAAGTTTTACGTTTTGACAGAGATTTGCATAAGACTATTTAAAACTGCAAATCTTGCAGCTTTTTTTAACAGACGCCCATTCACTTTGTTCACCACTGGAAGAACCTTATCGTAAAACAGCTAATAACGGACATTTTTATCTTTGAAATTTTGCAACATAAGAAATATTAAAATTCTTAAGGAATTATTTTTGTTCTACTCTAAAGTTTTTAAGTGCTTGAGAAGAACAAGAGAATACGAATTGCATGAAGAACACTGGAAAGACACCTACGAGCTTGCAGTTCTGCTGCGTTGCTCAGCGCACTGTCATTCGATAAAGTAGATTCCAGTGTTTCGCAGCTTTTACTTGTTGCACTGTACCGGTCAACATTGATCAGGGCTGTGAAATAATATCATTTAACAGGGTGGTTATTAGCGAGGGAAAATTAACACAAGATTTTCCAAAAAATTATTATTACTACGCAATCGACTGACCTCACCATTTCAAATTTCAACAAACAAACAAACATCACACATAATGCACATACGTTTAAATTTATCAATTTGACTTTGAAGAAACAATGTTGTTTTACTAAGCATTCAACCTGCTTGATTTTACACGCCTAGAATTTGTAGGTACAGAATCAGTTATATACAGCACATGCCAAATGATATCAAAATTTTCAAAACACCCTGTATTTTTCAGTAAACTTTTAATAGTTTGCCGACGTTTCGCCTGCAAATTAAACTTTAGCGATGCTTCAGTGTTTAACAAAATACAGTAGTGTGCAAATTAATTGGCTCATTAGCAAAAACAGCCAAAAATTGCTTTTAATTGGCTCATTAGCAAAAACAGCCTAATTGGCTCATTAGCAAAAACAGCCAAAAATTGCTGGCTCACGTCGGGAAATAAAACTTTTTTTCCAATCTTCCGAACCACATTATTTGTACTCTGTGCTCATGAAAGCCTTTTGCATCGCATTTTCTTGTTGCTTTCGTTGCGTCAAAAGTTGGTTTCGTTGCGGCTTTCTGCCAGCAGCTAAAACCAGCCTTCTCAAAAGAGACGGACTCATTTTTGCTTCAAAATACTCCAAATCGTTTTGTTGGTCACTACTAGTTTTTTTTTTATATTTGCTATTTCTCATGATATATGCGTGTCTTTTGGAGTGGTTTCATTTTTTATCATATTTTTCGTTTTTAATTGGGGATAAATGGCCCTGTTGCCTTGACCTGTCTAATAACACGACGTACTGGTCTTTGACTTACTTCAGTCATGTTGACAACCCCCCAAAATGACCTTTAACAATGCGGATGGAGGGTTAAAATACTGGCACGCCATTTGGCATTAGTACTTGCTATTTGCTTTCAACATTCTGTAGCCAAGCGTACTAGAAACAGCTTGAATGAGACTTCCTTGGTGAAATACGACGTAAATCCCATAATGACGTCATAATTGTACCCATTGTTTGCGACAAACATTGTACAATGTTGTTCTTTCATTGTTACAATATAAAGGTCGAGTTTCTACCGAATAAGCATGGTTAAGCTCGTCCAAAGTTCTTGCACATGAAAAAATCCGAGTCAATGAATTTGCACCCTGGTGTACATCAATAGTTTATTGGATGGGCGTTGCAGCATTGAACATGAAGTTGTCACCCCTTGATTTGTGGCGAGATTTTGTTTGAGTTCCCATTTAGAACAACCCGACGTAAAATCGGGACCTGCTCCGCATGCCACTCTGAAAGCAGCGCCACACACAAAATAATTATTATTCACATAAGACAGTCTCTTCCTGACGCCGTACACTAGGGCATGTCATAAATTCCAAACTGTCAGAACAGGATGACGAAAGCTCGGATTTAATTCATGGAATTACTTGCATTTTCGTTGTAATGCCGAACAACGAACAAAAACTTACCGTCTGGACCAGTCGGAAGGCTCTTTTTGCTTCGCTGGAGCTCATAAGGAACATCGCTGTATCGCGCTGCGACAATACACGGTGATCATCGAACACATGTATAATAGAAACTATTTTTCGGGTAGCCATGCTAACCGAAACACAACATGTGATGTATACATGACCAAAATCACAGTATGAAGCAGTTTGTGTAATCCTGCCACATGTTAAATTGAGCTGACACAACCACATACTATAAGAAAAACTTATATGCATAACATTTGCCTGACGAATATTGTATCTGTCACGTACAAGCTATACAGCAGAAACAATGTTACGTAGCAACATCGCCATAAGGCTGCGAGCCTCAAACGTTACAAGGACCAAACTCTGCTACGTACGCAACATAATTTCGTTGAAGTCCTGAGGTACCTTTTCGGCGCCGAGACCTCCTGACATGGGGGGACTTGAATGGCGACTTAAGTCTGCTTAATAACTTATGGCTGGCCTTTTTCTCCACATCGGGAAGATCTGAAAGAAAAAAGAAATTATGTTTGTGAAGTCATCCAGCAAGCAACAACAAATCTAGGAATCCCCAGAAGCAAATGTTTGAACAATCATCATTGCGCAAGCACAAAATACCAAAAGGGTTTGAAGGTTTTGTTTGAGGCCAAGAACCGCAATATGTGCAGAATAATGGTGTACAGACATTTGAGAGCATTTTATTGAGACCTGTTCATTTGAGCGTTGAAGCCACCTTCATTTGAGACCTTGACCATGTTTTGATTTGCTCACCCAAATCATGGCAGTGCTACTTTATCACTTGTTTCACTAGGGATATTCATTTCGAACTCTTGATCTGTGCGATAACCATTTGAAACGCAACCTCAGATTTAACTAGTCTGCAACTTCAGTCCTAAACAAAACCTGATAATCAAAAAACATTTCTCTTAAAACATTTATTTTTTGCAAAAAGCTACTTGTGATGAATAGCTATTTTCTACTTCCGGATAACTTACGCGTTTAATATAGATAGCAGGTAACTTTGCCAAAATTCACAAAAAATGATATGAAAGCTAGATAAAATTTAATGAAAAAAATTCCATCCCCTGATGAAGAAATGAAGATTATGGAATGTGGTCTAAGCGCCTGAAAAATGCAAGGTATTGTGAGTTCACTTTCGATTTGCAACTGGGGTTTCAAGCACATTAGTAAAAAAAGCTGTGTGTCCCAACAGTGCTCCGCAACAGATTGCAACCAGTGAAATTTATTACGCAGTAAAACACTCTACACAGTGTGAAAAGTCTATCACAATATGATCGCCGTTAGTTGTGAGGTCACAAAGCGCCAATAGGAAGTCATCTACGCGCAGTGCAGCATGGGGAATATAGAACAAACTTGGTCGAGCGGTTATGTCAGTTGAGTTTGCTTCTTTAATTACAGACAAAATCTCGTCGATTAGCTTGACT
>JGI24159J19872_10012690_pt1 | contig 10982 bp, 7 predicted proteins | sample Ectturendosymbi4_FD_19872 | JGI IMG/M metagenome (IMG submission 19872)
CGGCAAAAGTTGCACGACAACTTTTTTGGCAAGTTTGGGAAAATTTGGGCAAAAATCCTTTGCACCCCCAAGAATTTGCTTGCTCCTACACCTATGTCTAGAATTGTATATTCCAGAATAACTGCATTCATTAATTCATTTTCATACCCGCTTTTCTGTCAGGACGGTCGCGGTGCGGCAGCCCTAGGACTCGAAATACCTCACGGTTTTCAGCAATTTCTGATAGTTCTGTTGGCTCCACATCTCGACGAGACCAAGCAAGGTCGGAGATGTAGTCACGCTACCTGGTCCTTGGTCGACCTCTCGGCCATTTTCCCTTGGGTGTAGCTAGCAGGACTTGCTTCACAGTTGTTTCCTGGGACGTTCTGGTCGCGTGGCTCAACCATCCTCGCTGAGATCTCTATTCGGTGGAGAAGTGGCTCGACATTCAGGGTTTTACGAATTTCACAGCTGCACACTAAGTCGCGAAGCATCACGCCGTGAACAATTCACAAAATTCCCATCTCTTCTGCTTCCACTTGAGATAGCACTCTTTTAGTCATTATCCGAGATTCATGACAATAGATGAGGATCGGAAAAAAGATCGATTAAAAACCGACAGATTTGCGGTGTTTGTTTGAAAACTCACGTTTTGTGACCAAAGAGATCACAAGCTTACGCAGGGCTGCGTTTACTTTACCAATCCGAGTATCATACTCCTTGTTCCGCCTTCTGTCACCTGTGAATACCACTCCAAGGTACATGAACTTCACGACCTGCTTCAGTGTATTGTCGCTTACTTGCACCGTACACTGACTGGGTTTTCCGGAGATACACAAAACCTTGGTATTTTTAGTGCTAAATTTCAATCCCGTTTTGTCGCAGGTAGCTGCAAACCGATCAAGTGCATGTTGGACACCCCGTTGAGAAGATGCAAGCAGAAGCAGCACCAAATCGTCCACAAAAAGCAAACAGTTGATCCTGCGACTTCCAACAATGACATCCTCGTCGACTTGGCTGTGACTAGTTATCCAGTTCATATTATAGATCAAGGGCGGGCAACCTTTTCGGTTTGCGTGCGGAAATCGCCTAAATCAATGACAAAATTCTTCCGCGTGCCAACCAAAATTTGTGAGAACATACTACTTGACATCCTTCTGGGTGTACGTGAAGAGGTGTATGTGAAGGCACTTGCCTTGGTCCCCTATTTTAGAGCTCCCTCAAGGCAATTCCGACCACATCATGACTCAGTACTCTGCCTTCAAAGGGGCCCCCAATAGCAACTGTAATGTGTAACGTACCTTGCTTTCAATGGGGCCCAACAGCAACTGTAACGAAAAGGAGGCTACTTTGCTTTCGAATGGGCCTCCAACAGCAGTTGCAATGTGTAAATACCTTGCTTTCAAATGGGCCCAAATTAACTGTAATCTATAAGCAGTTTTCTTTCGAAGGGTCCCCAACTTCACAGATTTCCAGTGCTTCATATTTCAATTTGGGAATTTGGGGGTCGAAACTTTCTTTGGGTGGCTAAGTGGTGAGGGGTCTGAATTTTGGGCGTGGTCCCCAATTGGGGGGGCAGCGTGGCCCCCCATTGGGGGGTATGGAGTGCGGCTGATACGGCTCTGTTTGTAGCCATATGGCATCAAAAACACATGAGGGTTAAATTAAATACCGGATTGTTAACAAACGAACATGAAGAAACGGACACCGAGTTTTATCAGATAATACTGCGACTTGTAAGTTATTGACTTGTTCATTTGAAGGGGGAGGATCTCGTTTCCGAGGCCTCGCTCACGTGCCGGATAGAAGTGCTTGCGTATTAAATTCGGCATGCGTGCCAGGGTTGCCCACCCCTGTTATAGATTATGAAGAGGAGTGGTGATAGCACACACCTTTGTCCAATACCCACTGTGAATGGTTGTGATTTAACCCGTCGACACGGACACAAACGTCTGAGCAGGAATACATTGACCTGATGGTCTGTATAACTTCAGTGTGAAGTAATTACCAAAGATTTGTGATACTCCATGTTTCAACAGCATCTTATGTCACCTACTGAACCATCAGAAAGGTCACTGCAAGCCTCTACGGCTGTGTTCATTGTCGCATTTGTCTGCTTTGATAAAAATGAAGTTTTAAAAGCAGACTGAAACCAAGGCATGGCCATAAGAGCACGAAACTGCACACCACAACAGTTAAAGGGTTAGTTAGGCAAAGCAAAAATGCCCGAATATAATACTTGATCAGGGCTGCAGAAAGTGTGGAAATCGGGAAGGAGCTTCCCGGTAAATCGTACATGCTCGCGGGAAATTAATCGGCTGCAAGTCAAGTAAAATCAAATAATACGCAAAAAATTGCAAGAAAACCACAAAACGGACTGTACGAATTTTCTTGCTCAGTCACGGTGGTCCAATGCCTGCCCTTGTGTCGTGACGCAACAGTTACCCCTACCTAACAATAGTGGTCTCATGCTGTCGCTGGTCGCGCGCAAAGTTCCCAATTTGGCATTTTTGAAAGCAAATTTTGAAATTCAGGCTTTTTTGACACACTTCGTTTGAAACACGACGCCATTCTGGAATGGCATTACACTTATAGCTAGAGCTTAATTTTTTTGAATGAGCATGAAATTGCTACAGCATACATTACAGGATGCCGATGCCACAGCTAGCACTTTTTAACGGGATTTTTTTGTGTTTGTTCCAGAAAATTGGTTATTTATTTATTGCGAACATATAATCACAGACAGTTGATACTAATTCTTAAAGCTGACTTTTGCATCTTCGGCTTTGTATATGATGAAGCAATAAGTATGATTCAGTGTAAGCACAACAAAAATCCCAATAATTAGGATTACAGCATTTGCTAAAGACAATGCTACAGACCTTCTGTTGCAGAAAGTAACACAATATGCAAAAAAGCTTTAACGCGATCAAGTTTATAAAAAAAATGTTCAACTCGTGCCCACATTAGCGTCCACTCACAAAAAGCTCACTCTGGTAACTGCGCACTTGCACTCAAAAAAATGCATTCATGCGTAGAACGCCCACTCAACAGAAACTTTTAATACCGTCTGAATATCGTTCTACAGGTCGGAGCGGTTAAACCGATTCGCCACCATCGAACCGGCCGCAACAATCAACGTTTGAAACATGACGCCACAATCACTTCAAATGCTGCACCACCAGCAGCGTAGCCAGCCCAAATATTGGGGGGGCCAAAAAATTTTTTTTTTGGGAAAACTGTTAACACTATTTTGTTTGGGATACCGCCTACCAAAGCACAGAACGACTGTATGTTCTAAAATTAGGGGGGAATAGCCTCATAGCCCCCCCTGGCTACGCCTGTGAATAAAACCTCTAATATCTTGTGTAGCAGACTTCCTTCCGTAATAATACAAAACGTGTGAATTGACCTGCGTTAAAATTTTTTTAGTGCGACTCTCTCACAAAATCATAGATCTGGGTTTGGCTCCCTTCAGCGAAAAGGTTGAGAACCACTGGCTTACACTATGCAGGAGCCGCAGGCATGCCGTGATTACGCGACTTGAGAGTAGGAATTGCTCCACACTGCTGTACGAGTTACGTACCACCTTGCCGTAACACATGCGTTAGAGATTGTCAAAATTTATTATCCACAAGATATCTTTCGTTTGGTATCTAGAAGTCTCTCAATGGTCTACAAACCACGATTTGGTTGGTCGTTAGAAACCGTGTTACGATTTTCCGATGTCAGTGATTGTTGCGAAGTTTCGTGTAAGCAGTCCATGTTGCTTAAATATATCTAAAACTCTAATGTAGTACAAAAATTTCTTGTAAATGGAATAGTGCCCACAAAATACAAATTTCAGAAGCCTGTTAAACAAGGATTAGGCGCGAGAATTTGCCACTCGTGGCGAAGATTTGCCGCTTCCATCGGTTTTGCACTCCTTCTGTATTTCGGTTTTGCGTACCGAGCGGAAGCGTGGTACACTTCGGCGATGCAACTGTTTACACGTTGAAGTTGAACCGATGCCAGTAGGCTGAATCAATTCAAGTTGATCTATGTGTATGCAGTGATAGTTAAGGCTCTTGAGTGCAACGTCTTCAAGAAAATACTTGGAAGCTCTACTTGTTTCTTGAGCATCAGTATCAACCTGTGTCTTCCTTTCTATTAACTGCGGCGATTCTTGTCTACCCATACCTTCAGATGCCGTATAGCGAAATCGATTTCCATTAAATAACATCAATGCGTGCTGATTTTTGTTACTTGTGCAGTGTGCACAGACAGTGTTTAAGTCTTCAAGAAAACAAATTTCTTTTGCGACGTCACAAAGGGGCGATCGTCTTCAACTTGCGGCACACGGGAAGTTTCGACATGCTTCCGGGGAAATTTACATTTTTTCAAGCCCTGTACTTGATCCACTGTTTCTGATGCAAAATTCCTGTGCACACTGAACTTCAAAATATCAACGAAAACTTCAAATGTGAACTAAGTTAACAAGTTGTTATGCTGAAATAAAACAAGCAAAGTAAGACTTACCCGAAGATTAACTAAAAATTCATCAAAATCTATGGATCCTGAGTTATCTTTGTCAAATGCAGCAAACATTTCTTTTACTTCTCCTGGCTCTATATCTACTCCATAATCTCTTAGACCTTTTTTAAACTCAGGGAAATCTATCTTCTTGTTTCCATCATCATCCATTATCTTGAATGTTCTGAAAATGGTAGAAATAAAACAAGTTGTTAATGAACAGAAATCCCACAGGTTGCAATCACAAACAACAACAATGGAATATCTGAACAACATAGAGCAGCAGACATGCAATCCAGTGTATATGATCAAAAACAGCCGTGTAATGCCTTGGAATTTTAGAGAAAGACAACTCAAGAAAATTCGTATAGCTTGTGTTTCTCAAAATACGTTGATCTGTAGACATATGGGCATTGCGTACTGAATGTGACAGGTCGCAAGACATTGTAGGTTCTGTCTTTTTCATAATTGTTGCAACATTATTCTGGAAGGAGCAAAAATCATTTAAAATCATGTGACAGCAATCCATTGTTGTGTATTAGAAGCACTGCGTAAGATCAAAAAGATGGACGTAATCACTTTACAAAACTTTCTCAAAGGGTCAATGCAAAGGAACATAAAAGTTGAAGGGGATGACATGGTACTACTATAGCGTGACATCTACCTCCATATGTCCCCTATCCAGGTGCAGCGTGAGGTCTACCGCTTCAGTTCCCACATGCTGTGAGGTCGGGTGAGTTTCTATTGCATGAGGTGTGAGGACTGGTCAGTTTCCTTAACATAAGCTGTGAAGTTACTGCCATGCGCATAGAAAAAGAGGCAAATGGAGCTCCTAAACCAAATGGTTCACATCAATTGAAGGCACTGCAAAAAAGCTGTCAGTACTTTTGGGTGGAACGGCATGACCACTAAACTGTAAGCCAGTGGTTCCCCACCGGGGTGCCGCGGCACCTTAGGGTGCTGTTTACAATACTCATGGGTGTCAATAATTAATACGTTTTTCAATATATCATTAAAACATGTTTTCAAAATGTCATCAAACCTTGAAGCAAATGGCTATGGGTTCGCCACTTGGTGCAGCAAATTACATTTCTCTTCCGTAGGGTGCCACAAACCAATCCCTATTATGGAAAGGGAGTGTGCATATGGTTCGGTTATTCAATCAAATGAGTGGTCTGCTCGTAGCAACCTAAACCAATTCCTTCTAGGGAAGGGTCATCTAGAAGGCCTTGCCTAAACGCCATGTGGTACCAGCATTCTACTGAAACACCAACAACATTAAAACACCAACAACATTATGTGGATCCAGTGACACACCTTAGGCAATTTAGCGATCGTGGTTGGATGCTAAAACAATATTTATATACTGAAGAGAACGCGAGGTGTTTATTTTTACTTTTCTACCAATGATGCAGCGGTAGACCTCACGCTATAAACCGGAGGTACATCTCACACTATAGTGAGGTAGACCTCATGCTATAGTAGCACCTATGACACTAAGTCCAGAACTGTGAAAGCTATTGAGGTAGTTTAACTTTATGTTGAAAACTGGTAGGCTTTGAAAGTTGTTCTTCATGTCTAAGAAACCATTTCTGGGAAGAGATTAACAAACTAACACTTTGGATACCAGGTGGATTCCCTACGGCGATATCAACAGGTACCGGGTGTTTTGTCTCTAAGGACCGCAAAAGCCACTATTTTGGCAGGGCTTTGTAACACTATTACTCGCCAGCCGATTGAGCTAGGGAGCTGTTCAAACCCTCTACGGATTCAGCAAGTCTTCTAGTTCAAATGGAAAAAAAAATTTTCGTTTTGGGTGTGAGGTTTTCTTTGGGTGATGCGATAATGGGGACATGCTTTTGCTCTTGTGGCTGAGTTTACCTGGCCCTGGGCGCCAACCCAACAGGCCATTTTTTGGCTCAAATTTTATTTGGAATCTTTGCTGTGATCCAAGTCTTTAGAGCCATTGATTGGGTTGCTAGTATATCTGGATCCAAAATTACAGCTGAAAAAACAAAAATTGGTAAAAATTCTACCCCTGGAAATGCTAACCTGGGGTGTATGGCACCCCAGGCCATAACTCGCCAGCCGATTGAGCTAGAGAGTTGTTCAAACTCTCTAAAGATGGGGAAAGGCTTGTAGTTTGCAATGAAAAAAAAATTACATTTGGATGTCAGTTTTTTTATTGATGTTTGCATGATGGGAGTATGTTTATGCATATTTTGTTTACATTAGGATGACGTCATCGGGCCCTGGTTGCCAAGAGCCATTTTTTGACTTGAGTTTTTATTGGAAACTAAGCTATAATACGAGTCTTTAGAGGGTTTGATGGACTTTCTAGCATTTCTGGTTCCAAAATTATGGCCAAAATGCCTCAAATTAATTAGGGAAATCTCTGCTAATCCCCTACAGCACTCCTGAAATATTTGGAACTTTTTGGCCATAACTTCGGACCCAGAAATGCTAGGAAGTTGATCAAGGGCTCTAAAGACTTGCATTAGAGCCTAAAATCCACAGACGTTTGGAGCCAAAAATTGGCACATTGGATCAACCGATGACGTCAATCAGAAAAATGCAAAACCTAACCCCATCCTGACATCATCAATCAAAAACCCCAACCCCAAAACTAAAAAAATTTTTAAATTCTAAACTACAAGACTTTCTGAGTCTTTAGAGGGTTTGAACAGCTCTCTAGCTCAATCAGCTGGCGAGTTGTGGCTTTTAGCCAAAATGACTGAGGTTACCTTTTGTGGGATTTGAATTTATATCCCATTTTTGGTTTGTGAGCCATAATTTCGACCCCAGATAAGCTAGAAGGCTAATCAGGGGATCCAAAGACTCAGATGATAGCCTAGTTTCCAAAAAACAGTTGATCCATGAAAATGGCACATTGTTTTGGCTCCCAGGGCCATAAAACCAGGATTTTCGTTCAGAACGTATACGCGGCCCGGTAGCCTGTGCATAATTTCTCCCACGTATAGAAATGCGGGCCGGTACCCAAAGTGCTAATGCTCATATTTCATAAAATGTGGTCAACCCTTGGATGCTATCATGTGGGTATGCTGGATGAAATTTAGCAACGAACTTTAAAATACACAAAATATGAGCATCAAAGCCACAAAACCTGTTTCTCATTCAACTGCACACAAGTTTTGCGCAGAGCAAACAATTTTTTCTGTGGAATGTAAACAAATATACATTAGGGTACAGAAACAATAATGCAAATCCCAATGATTTAAAGGAAATTGTGTTGGATGTACCATGATCAAACTGTTTTGATTTCATCAAAGTTCAATTAATAAAATGTGAGGTGTTGAAACGAAACAAGAAAGGTAAGCAATGCAAAGCACTCAAAAGAGGGTGAATTGAATTTTATTTTGGCTTCCTCTAAAATCAGTGTTTTAAAAATAAATTAAACATCACCAATATTCTAAAATCAATATCTTACCTTCCGAGGCCTTTAATGCCACTTGAACCTCTAGCCAAACATTGCAATCGTAACTTCTCAATAGGATTTGATGTTCCTGATAGTTGTTTTCTTGCTTTCATTTTCATTTCGTGGTCATGCCTAGCAGTTCCAGCCATTTTTGCAGTTAATTGCAAAATATTGCAGTAAAAACAGTACAGGTCTTTGCAAAAGATGGAATACTTGCTGCAAAACATAATACATTAACAATGTGTTGCAACTTACTGAAAGTAAATCAGTATCAATTCAGGAAAATTCAAACAAAGCAAACATTGTCAATTCTTTCAAGCCTAGTTTTAATTGCAGAGCACACATTTAGGTCCAGCACAGGCTTTTCACAGCTCAGCATTCCATTCAGTTCACTTTGGCTGAAGTCACAACATGCAAATTAGATTATGAAACCAAGTATATGGACATATATTTAGAAAGAAAACCAGTTTGATGTGATTAGAAAACTAGAATTCAGATTGCCTTAAACACCTGAAAAGATAGGTGCATATTTTCATGACTGAACTGTTGCTACCAGAAATCCTGTAGGGTGGATAATACTTCCAGTGTAGCAACACACAAAGCAAATGCTTTCAGGCCAGTAACAATCTAGGTTAAACAATATTTACAAAAAAAACAGGTGATCACCAAATCTTTCTTTATATTTTGCAACTATCTGCTCATCATTTTAAATATATTGAACTGTTTCAACTATCTGCTGATGTCTTGATTACAAGTAATGCTCAAAATCAGTTTAATTTAGGTGCACTTTGTACTATTTTGGTCAAATTGTCAGTCAGTCTTTGATGACTTGTTCGATAGAAAATTTACTTACTAACTAATTCCAACATGCAACTGCCCTATTTCAGGCTATATATATGATGTAACAATGCTGTATTGCATTGAGAGCAATGCCTTATCTTTTATCTAAAGGCCTTTTACCTTAGATTCTTATATAGTTTTCATTTCATGTGCCAACTGTCAAAAATTTATGAGTGAACTGTGCACAAAGTGTTATGACTGGTATGCAACACAAACCAAGCAATGGCAGAAAGTCATTCCATGCCAGTTGACTTGGCAGCATCTACAGGATTTCTAACCCAGATTTGTACCTCTCTGCTGGATTTGTTCGGATTTTGTATGTGTGATCTTTCAGTTAAATTTCTTGTCCACACCATTCCAGCCAATGGTTGCTACACATGTCCAAGGGTGCATATAATGCAATCATGGGCGCAAGCTTTTTGAAAATGTGGGAGGACACCTTGGTGTTAAACCAATATCATCAGGTTGATGCAGAAATGAAGGTTAGTAAATACAGTACAGATTTCCAATCTTGTCTTTAGAGGTGTTTGAAAGCAACACTAATCAAGCTTTGCTTTATCCTTACAGATGATTTACAAATTAATATACTCAAATTTGTTACTACAGTTCAGCAACATGATCAGCATTCCAAACTTTGACAAACGTACAGCGTGATCATATATAATGGCATCTGCTGTTACAAATAAAAGTCATGAAATTGGCGTCAAGTAATGTCAACATTCAAGATTAGCTAACAATTTAATACTGACAGGCTATTGATAGCTTAGTCAGTACTTCCTCAATGTTTTGATTGAAATCCTGTTTACTAATGGTTGAAAACAGTCTTTCGCAAAACTGCCCATCCTAAAACTCAGTCTCCATAATAGTGCTGGATTTGTCTTCAGCAAGAACTTTGCAGAGATTTTCCTGAAAACGTAGATTTCTAACATTATAAACTTACATCTTTAAATTTTACACTGTCTGTCTGAACATGTGACAACCAATGTTACTGCAAAGTTACATTTCTGCAAAAAACAAATCTTGGCTGTACTGCGGCCTCTTACACATGCAGCTGTTAAACCCCTCATTGTTTCAAGACAATGACTTTTCTTAAGTATAACCAGGGTTTTTTAAGGAAAATGTTAGGTACCTGGTATGGACCTTAGGAACATGATTTCTCTGATTCTAGGGACCAAATTTTCTCTGATTCTAGGTACCCGATTTCAATTTTAGAGACTCGAATCGGGTCCCTGAAACACCTTAAAAACAATGCTGGTATAACACACAGGGTAAAATGGTGGACAGAAGCAGTTAACAATCTTTGGTGGATACTAGAAACTTGCAAAATGCTAAAAATATTTTTAGTGAAGCTAGAATTTATATAAATATCGGAATCAGTGATGCCACACCAAATTCTGTTTAAACATCAACTTGGTTATGTGCAACATCTAACGTGAAAAGCTCTGCACACAAAATGTGACAAACATCATTTTTATTTTTGCAACCTTTCCAAATACAAAACTTGAAGAGAAAATGTGTGGAGGACATGGCATATTATATCCCCACCATCTGAAAAAGTGGGGGACATTTCCCCTGTGTCCCCCACCTAATTGCACCCATGAATGCATTTGGTATGGATCAGTGTTTCTCAAACTTTTTTATTCTATCACCCCTTTTTCACTCCCAACACGTTGTTGCCATGCCCCAAGCCTGATAATAAGCATACACAAGGTAAAAATAATTTTATTTAAAGAAAGTACTGAATAGCTGCACCAAGCCATCAAATAAGTGAACTAAGTAACTGTATTATGACAGTAATAATACAATCAGAATTCTTGTGAAAATAATCCACACTGTAGCTGGTAGAGACCTGCATAGCGCGGGTTAACCTGCTTGGGTTGCGGGTACCTGACTTTGCAGGGCAGGTGCAGGAACCCACAGATTTATGCAAGTGGATGTGGGGCGGGCATGGGTTGAATTTGGTGTGGGGTGGGTGTAGGATAAAAATTCGTTGTGCGGGTTACTGACAGTGGCGTAACTAGAGGTTTGAGCCAGGGGGGCAAACTTTGCTGAAGGGGGCCGGTAGCTGCAAGCTGAACTAATTAGCTATTCTGCTAATCAGTTGCACGCCGCTTTGTAGTCACCGAAAAGGGTTGAGTGAAAATGGACAAGTTTGTGGTGAAATTAAAAAGACATTCATCTTCGTATGAAACAGATCAGGGTGAGCAACCTCGAA
>JGI24159J19872_10012699_pt1 | contig 10977 bp, 6 predicted proteins | sample Ectturendosymbi4_FD_19872 | JGI IMG/M metagenome (IMG submission 19872)
ACGTAACTAATTTTTAATTTAAGAAGAAGAACCGTTTGCCCAAATTGGGCAGAGGTTACCAGAGCAGGGTTATAAAAAACGGATTTAAAAAAACAGCTTGTTGTTTCTTAAAAAAACTGGATTTTCTCAACCCTGATTGTCTTTCAATCATTTTTTGTTATTTTCGCTTGATCGCACGATCTGGAATAAGTCACGTCACTATCAGTTTGATTAGGTGTGCGCTGCACACCTAGAATATAGGTCTCTGGCAATGAAGAATCTGAGAAATATTGGCATTTGAAGACGTAAAAATTAGTGTTGACAACAAAGAAAGTTTCGAAAAATTAAATCCATGCATCATGTGTTAGTAGACTTACAATGAAAATTAATCTAGTTACAGCTTTCAAATTTTTGTAATTTCACTCTTTGGATGCCCCCTACCTTGGATGCCCCCTGCCTTGGATGCCCCCTGCCTTGGATGCCCCGGTCCGGGAAGAATTTATTACCGAGCAGCGGATTTCTGATTATTTATGAGCTGCAATAAATTTCCATCACCAAACATTTATCCTTATTTCATTGAGGGCCGGTCCACTAAATAATCGCAGGCTAAAACTGGTCCGCAGTGAAAAAAGTTTACCGACCCCTGCTCTGAAGCACGGGTTTGTCAGAGCCATTTGAAGATCCCCATGCAACATACCCGCTTGTTTCACTCTCTCGAGTCTGCTCACAATAACCGCTGATTCGAGCTGCAGGGGTTTCCGGAGGATGTAATCTCAGTTTTTTAAGTTTTAGAGCGTCATAAAGGACTGATTGAAGGCAGACTCACGAATACATGAAAGAGGACAGACGGAAGAACGCATACAGAAAACTGAAAACATGATTTTATACAAAGTTAGGCCTACTAGACAAAAGCAAAACTCCAAAACATTTTTTTGATATAAAACCTTGCAAAACTTAACAGAAAATAAAAATACGACGTTTTAATGCTTTCCCTGCAATTGTTTAACGCCAAAGACAAAGCTTTTATCTTTGCTGCGGAAAATATATCGATTATTTCGTCAAAAAACTGATATAATGTGTTAACCTAGGAAATATCTAAGGTCAGTGACGGCTCCGTAAAGAAGTTTCAGGTTAGCACGTTTGTGACCTGAATTTCGACAATCATGTCCGTGGTGATGCCCCAGTTTAAAGGCCGAATTAATATAAAACACATAAAGCAACAACTGAAAATTTCCCAGTTATAACTAATATGCTCAAAGCTGCTGCCCAGTTATAAATAGAGTATTGCAAACTTGTCAGCGTTTATTTAAACATCCCCAAAATTAAAACCAACATAACTACCTTCACAAACCACATCAAGCCCATTTAAACAGGAAATTACAAATTTTCCTAAATAGCAGATCTATTGTCGTAGAAGCTAACAACACACTGTAAGTTTCATCGCCAGTGCCGTGCAGAGGAGAGGGGTGAACGGGGCGATGTCCCCGAGCATCCAAGACGGAAACCGAAAGAGTGCAATTACAAAAATTTATTTTTTTTAAAATGCTGTGACTACATGATCCATCGTATTGTAAGTTTACTAACACATACTTTATGGATCTGATGGAAACGTGCCTAAGACGGGCATGCAATTCTATGTTAAATGACCTGAGAGAGAGTTGAAGCACTACCATCGTTATCTTAAGGCTTTACAGCTCCATCCTTCGTTCATCCTGTAATAGGCTGGCCCACTTCTGCTAGCCTATTTTTAATCTGCCACTTGTAGCCTTCAAATCATCGATCGAATCTCTCCAGAGCCTGGGTTCTTAAACTGTGGGCGTGAAAGCTTCGCAAGGGGGGTGCGAATATGGCGGCAACATGCTCTTGAAAAGATTAAGGCATTGTTTTTATCATTCGTAAATTCGTTTTCATATCACTATAATTTCCATAATCAAAACAAAGCGGACAGCTCATTGAACAAACACCAAGAAGTCTTAAACTTGCTTGTTTAAAGTTGGATCTGCTAGTAAAGAACGCTTTGTGTTTCGATGGTGTCTTGTCTGCTTAGTTTCATTTTTAGTAGCAATGCGAAGTTTTTCACAGGACTGTATCACGCATGATGATTTGACGACAGATTCTTCCCTTTCAATTGTTGTAAAAAAGATCAAAATAATAGAGTGAATGTTTCAGAAAGAAAATCGTTCGGAGATGCTAAAATGGTTTCGGCGATATGTAAGTTACGTTGAAAACCGTAATTATTTTTTTGAACAGAGCGCCAACGTTGTTTCTGAAACGTGCTTCATGTCTTTTTCGCCAAAATTGCCATGCAAAACTCTGTGCCCTTGCACGTACGTTTTACAGGTTCAAGCCTCTTCCTATTGTTGCATAACGTGGTACGAGACTCGGACAACTTTTTCGTCTTCTTAATTCTCACTTGAGGTGAAACTTTTTGGTGTAATCCTTTTGCCCATGGCAAAGGTCTGGGCAGGTAGTTTTGCTATTACGGTATTTCTCACATTTCTCAAAAACAAAATTCGGCAGGGGGTGCACACAATTAAGTATTCGCCCAGGGAATAATCAGACCTTTGCACCAGACCCATAGCCACGGGGTGCATTCGGGGGCAGTCCCTCCCAATTTATTTTGTTCCCCTCCAAATTTTTTGTACCCCCCTGAATTTTAGTGTATATAGAAAACTTTTTTTAAAACAAATAATAATAACAAAAGTCTTATCCCTCTAAAAACGTATTCCCCCCCCTGCTTTGCAGACCCTGTTCATCGCTGCTCTACAAACAGGCTCAGTAGCATACTGCATACACTGTGAACGCTAGACTCCCGCCCGTTGTGATGCAGCTATAACAGACGAGCGAAATCAGAAAGTTCGCAACCCGGGCTATCTGAGAGCATTGCGACGCAGCCGTGAGTTATGCCGCATGCTGCTGGCATTGGAGACAGAAGTTCCGCCTTAAAATGTCACCAAGGTTCGTAACCGCTCGCTTTGCAAGTCTTGGTGATCTTGGTGAGACTTCGTAACTGGGTACCAACTGCTGGCATTCGACATTTTGTAAATTGAAATTATTAGTATCCACTGACATTTGACTTTTCGTCATTGCTACTCAGTATTCCAATCTCAATTGGTGATCCCAAAATGCTGTGCCCGGGTCAGATGTCCCCTCTTGCCTCCCTAGTTACTCCCTTGGAGCTATAGCAATCTTACACGGCTTTTATTTTAGATATAATCATCTCTTGCATTTCGGTAGAATTCCAGCAAATTAAAGCACCTGCATAATGTTCTGCGTCGAGTCCATGTCATCTGCACCGACCCGGGACGCGATAATGGCGTATGTTTCATAATGCGCTCGGATTCGTCCTAAAGTATCTTCAAAATTGAATGCAGCGCCATCGAATGAATCGCCCAGTGCAGGCCATCCTCCCAAATCATCAATCAAAGCCTTCAAAGGCTTCACACCAAGACGGTCGATGGTGTCTGCACAGATAAAATTAAATGTGAAATATAGAGCTTCACCTCAATGAAAGTATCATCCACAAACCCATAAACGCATGAAAAACATGTTGATGCTGATCTCGCTTATTGAAGTTAATTGTGCAAACAATGGAGACGAGCAAGATTAGATTTCTTTTGTAGGGAAAGAAAATTGTTCTTTCCTCACTTCGACTCACCTGTGTCCATGCACTCGCTGTAAAAAGTTTTTGCTTTTTTAACTGAGTCTCTATCATGTGTTGCATTGGCTTCCAGAACACCTTGAGAAAAAAATGATGTACATTAGAGATGTGTCTCTATTCTGTGATATCAGTAAAGTTTTGAGCAAAAATGTTTTGAACTCGAGGTGATAGTGTTGCGATCGGAAATCCCGAGCGGCATATGCGCAAAGCTTCGCACTGTGGCAGCAAGCAACAATAGAGATCACCCGACGAGATCACTCTATTATTGCTTGTTCGGGCCACATAAATATATATTTTTGTTCTTCGCGCACATCCCGTTCGTGGTGAATCATACAATCAACGCAACACCACCGGAGAGGTTGCAACAATAGGCTCGTTTTATTAACTTTTTCCTTAACTACGCCAGAAACATTTGGATTTGCTAGCAGCACTTTGAAGTTGATGAAAGGGTTGGACTAAATGCATCACATTCCCGTAACCAAATTATATAATATTTTATCGGTACCTCGCAACGAAAGAAGGTTCTCACCCCTGATGTGCAAAAAAGTTAAATGTACAACGTTACAGTCGATGCACTATGTCAGTTTGTGAATATCGGCTGGCCAACATAACTTTTGCGTATTACTGCTCTTTTTTATCACGTAGTCAGCGCCAGTGCACAGCTGTAAATGATTGCCAGCGCGCAATCAACAAAAAAAGCAAATTGTATAAATTGCCCAACGTTTGCTTGCACTAATCAATGACCCCAAGAGTACAAATTGAACAAATCTTTTTGAATTACCTTGCACGATGGATGTCAGTGTTCGGTGCAATACAATTATTTGCTTCGTTTGCCAGTTCGAAAACATGTTCCTGGCAATTCAACCGTTTATACGTTGTTACGAACCAGTGAAAACTTTCTGATGATTCACTTTCAAAGAGTTGCAGGGTTTTCAAGATTTAAGGGCGACCTTGCCTCACAAATCACGCCGTTGCGAAAATACATGTTTGTTTTCGAGATGAAGCATAACTCAACTGATATTAAAAATTTTCATGTAAAGAAATTTCAGCAATCAGCTCTAAATGCACCGTATTGATCCATCACCTTGCTTTTTTTCGCTAAGCTCTAAATACAGCAAAATGAAGTCTGTTAAAATGTATTACCTGTAACAACGGTGCTTAATTTTTTGTAGCAAAAAAGTCACTGGTGTTGCAGCAAATTCTCCTTTAGGGGAAATGCTCGTAAATTATATTGCCTTTTTAAATTTTTCTCTAACCGCTTGGGGAACATAGTAGAGTGCTGTAGGATATTCGCCAACACTCTTGTGTTCCTTTTATTGAGTGGGACGGAATGTTTTTGCGGACGGTTGGCAAAGTGAGTGAGTTTGAGTTCGTTCGCAGTGGTCTATCTTCTGGCATCTGTTGAATGTTTGCTTGCTACAACGTTGATTGAGTGTTTTATTCTACAGTTTCCACTTACTTATAGAGTGCGTTTTTATTTAGTGTGAGGATATTCTATTATTTCCTACACCCTGCTCCAAGTTTAAACAATAGTTGTTCTCTGCACCCTGATATGGATGACGACGCGCTCAGGTCGTCTGAATGTTACAGGATCCACAATATTTCTGATCGCAAGGAAGACGAAAGTCGCAAGAAGGTTCAGACGATAGTTCGGGACACAGTATCAGCAAGCAGAACAGTACGGTGGAGTTGTTACCGGTTGTTTCAGAAAGTAAAACAAAATCAAGCACCAGGATGCCTGATCGTACCAATAGAGTTGAAGTTGCAGCTGTTGCAACGTCTCCATTGGAGTTGCGTTGAATGTGCGATTCACCACGAACGGGATGTGCGCGAAGAACAACACCCATATATATGTGGCGTGAACAAGCAATAATAGAATGATCATGACGTGTGATCTTTATTGTTGCTTGCTGTCACAGTGTGACGCTTTGCGCACATGCCGCTCAGGCTTTCCGATCACAACAAAATGATGCTGTGATCAGATGTGAAGGTCGTGGCAGTTGCAACCTTCACAAAAAGAACATGCGATCGGTGCGGTTCGTTGTGAAAAGGAGGGGATGTTGTTGCAAACCTCTCAGTTGGAGTTGCGTTGAATATGGAATTCACCACAAACGGGATGTGCGCGAAGAACAACACCCATATATACGTATATATGGCGCGAACAAGTAATAATATAGTGATCATGGCATGTGATCTCCATTGTTGCTTGCTACCACAATGTGACGCTTTGCGCACATGCCGCTCGGGCTTTCCGATCGCAGCACAGCTAGTTCGCTTCAACTCAAAGTTCCACTGGACTTTTCACAGACGAAATCTTGGCTGGTCTTGCAGAGCCAAAGGATTCGTTTCTCAGAACGTTAAAAAGTTTTCTCTAGAGCTGTAGAGTTTCTTATTCGGTATAACTGCAATATGAACTTGGCCTTGGCTACTTGCCTTTCAGAATAAAGTAGTTTATTATTGCGGTGTTTTACGTGTAATCGTTTCGGACATGTAGCAAGCAACTACAGTGGTGGAACGGTGCTCAAACTGCGGTGGTGAACATAAATATACTTGGTGTAGCGCTGTTGCCCCGACGTTTCCCAACTACGGGGGCAATCACTCGGCGAAAAATCTGTCCTAGATATCAAAGCGATGCAGAAATGCTTCAACTAAAAACCGTGGCCCAGCAAAAGTATACTGTAAAATGCTAGAAATCTTTCTGTTCCGAACATGCGTTCACAGTCCGCTTTCCCTCTTCTCCCAACATTGACGGTAGAACGATCATCTCATACCAGACCCTCAGTGCTGTCCCGCTTCCTCATCCAACCAACCAGTGTCTCACTCGAACAAGATGTGCCCATTGCTACTGAACAAGAAGACCTTTCTAGCCTCCTGTTTGGTAACCCAGTAACTTGTCTTGCCGTTCTAGCAGAAGTATTCAAACAAACTATCCTGGCAAACGACAGAAACGAGACAATTGATTTTTGTCAAATCATCACCAAGGCAGCCGGTGGCAGCATGGACCTACCGGTAGATACCGATCGGTTAAATATTTTTTCTAGTTATCGATGGGTTTTACAATGGAACGCCCGATCTATATTTTTTAAATGGCCTAAATGGCCTGCATTCACCTAATGAACTTAAAGACGACACACCTGATGTTCTACGCATTTAACAATCGCATCTTGCGTCGAAATACCAACCATTTGTTCCACACTCGTGTCATCCGCAAAGGACGACTTTATTCCAGAGAATGTCTGTGGTTTAGCGGTTTGTGTAAAATTTTCACTAGATTGTTCAAAAATTAATTTTACCCTTCCATTCGGCGCCAATCTTTAAGTTCTAGGAGTTACCGTGCACGGTTTTTCTTTTTGTAACCTCTAAACCGCCCTCCAAGCATTTAACCTCCACCACCCTCGACTTCGTATGAAACTTTGCAAAAGTACTTTTTTGCGATGATTTTCACGCCCACCAGTGAATGTGGGTAAGTCAGTGCGCAAATAGAAGCGTCAGGGCATTGGTGGATGCCATGGACATACACTATTTTGTTATTTTAAATAACGCCTACCAACCCATTTTTCATTCACTGGTCGAACGATGTGGAGTCTGTTAGACTTGGTCTTTGTCTCTAGCTCATGTGCTTCCATCTGCACTTCCACCGTTATTATCGAATTCCTGGATAGTGACCTCTGTTGTCGTAACAGCTATCAATGCGACTACCACTTTGGAAGACATGCTGCTCCAAAATGAAACTTTTCCAAGTTGGTTGGCAAAAATTAAGAACCTTTTGTGATCAAACGTTGAATTCATTCTCAATCTCATCAGGTTTCTCTTACTATCACTTAAAACAATTATTCGCGAGGCTGCTCTGAAAGCTGTTCTTCAATCCAAAAAGTCTTTCAAAATTGCTGTACCCTGATGAAATAAAGAGCGTGACATTGCAGTCAAAAAAGATAGCACGCCTTAATAGAATTAAATGCACTTGGCAGTTGAATAGGGTTACCAGATGTGTTTTGTAAAGATACCGGCCATTTTGTCAACAGTGACAGATCTAGGCTGTGTCCTAAGCGCGCATGTAATGGCACTGGATTCTCGAATAGCATTTTTTTAAAAGAACGCTTTTTTAAAAATGCATTCATATTTGTGTTATTTTCTTTTCGATTTCAAGAAACTCCCACAATGCTTGGTTTGAAAACTTTTAAAGGCTTTGTGAGCATAGTCGTGCTAAGCATAAGCAAACTAACCTACGTTAAATAAAAAACTATATCTGCAAGGTTTATTGTCAACAGAGGCGTTTTCTTTAACTCTCAGAAAAGAAAGCATTTTGTAAAAATTCAATTTTACATGTCGTAGCCTATATCATATCCTGAAATGAACATCTTTCCGCACAATTGTTGAATTGTTGTTTGCTTTTTACGGTAGTATACTGCCTGTATGATCACCATAATACAACTGATAAGTTCTTGCGTGCGATATTCACTTCAGTCTGCAAAAAATATTTTTAGCTCAACTGAAGTTCTTCAAGAAGTTTTTCAGTACCGTTTGGAACCCTCAGACTGGCTGAGAGATGACCTCCTGGTTGATTTCCTGGCTTTTGAGCCAATAGCCCGCTGACCATATTTTGTGTCGGTTCAATGCAGCTAACGTGTTTGCGAAAATAAAGTAGCCTACTTGCTATTATGTTTTGAAGGATTAATAATCTCTATTGCCACTGCAAACGACAAAAATCTTACCATCGAAAAAATAACAGAAATAAGGCATAGGCCAAGTTGTCGTCGTTATTAGTTAACATTGCGCATTCAGGCACAGCCTATCCGTGGCTTTGCCATTGGCGATAGTAACAATCATTAAGTCAAAAACTTTCTCCGAGAGATGAATCTTTGTACAATTAATCACATTCACAATGAAAACTGCTTTGTACATAATGAACTCAACATTGCTAAGACTTATTAAGAATACAATTTCTCAATCTCTGTTTTTTACGCTGTGGAGTGTAAGATTTGCTAGCCTCTACAATGCTACTCTCTTCCTGTTGATTTCCATGATTTTCCTGCATTTTTCTGAAATATCCTGTAGTAGTTCAGACCACAACCCCACCCGCGCGAGTTTCACGGTTAATTGTCAAAAAAATGCTCATACAGATTACGTTTAAGACGACGGAGTATAGTAGGCATGACTAAACAAAGTAACTGGGAAAACAAAGGGTCAATGAGTATTGTTAAGTTACACGTAATACTTTGCTCCCATTTTGGACTTAAATGAACTTCGCTGAAGGAACTGTTCTGACAAGTTTCACTACTAGAGTCATTATAATTTGAGAAATTCTGCCCTATAGTTCTTTCTGGAGTTACTCAAATGCATTTATTTTCAAAATCCCGGCTTCAGGCACTGATTTTCAAAATACCGGCTTCTTACCGACCTCTGCTAAATCAGCAGTAAAAACAGCCAGGCCAGTGAAATACCGGCCATCTGGCAACCCTGCAGTTGAGTGATAATATTTTCAAGCGGTGCAAAACTAGGGCAAGGAGTGAGGGTTATTCTCGAAGCAAAAACATCTTCCTGGCGACAATTTTGCACATCACTCACGTGTAACTCTAATCTCTCTAACGTTTCGAAAGTTATCAAAAGCTTTTCAGGTAACCGATCTCATCATTACATACCTACGTTAGTTGCACATGGTATTTCGGGCAAAATGCAACATAAATCAAAAAATTCTCGCAAACCAGTTAGCTCTTTTCAGCAGTTCATTTTCAACTCGTCCCTACCGATGAAAAACAGGCTTTTGCAACGCGCACTGTCACCATAGGCGTAGCCGGGGCGGCCAAAGGGGCCATGCCCCCCCAAATTTGTAGAAAATATAGTAATTTTGTGCTTTGAGAGGCGTTTTTCTAAGCAAAATAGTGTTATTCGCCTAAAATTAAACATTTTGCCCCTCCCAAATTTCTTGCCCCGCCCCAAACTTTGGCCTGGCTACGCCACTGACTATTACATGCGATGCCATCTGATCCATGGCTTAACCAAGCTTTTTCGCTTGACGAACTTCTCTCCGTTGTCAAAGACACGAAAAACACTACACCCGGACCAGATAACATCCGTTACGAAATGTTTAAAAATATGTCTGCAAAAACGTTGAAAATCATATTATAGTTGTTTCAACAAAATATGGTCCACCGGCAAGATTTCTTCATCATGGTTGCATTCCATTATTGTTTCATTCCCAAACTAAACAAACGTTCGCACTTGCCGTCCTACCCGCCAGTTTCCCAGACGAGCAACGTTTGCAAACTTTTCAAAAAAAAAATTTGCCTCATGAACTGTTATTTAGAATACCACAACATTCTGAATTTCACACATTTACAGGTCGCATGTTTTACTCCATCAGTTCCTTTTTTTCCACTGGACTTGTGTGAAGTTCGAGTTGGTTCTACCTTACCACTGACTAAACTCATGGAAAGCGGTACGCCACAAAGAAGCGTCTTTTAGCCCAATACTCTGCTCCTTAATGATCAATGTTCTCCCAAAACAAAATCACCTCTCCGGCTGCGTTATATACTATGATTTTGTTTCTGGGAATGTGAGTCGGTTTAACTTTCTTGAACCAGCTCTGCCAATTATCTTTAACAAAAAGTATGCAAATGATGTGACTGGTTTTAAAATCTGCGGTACGAAACCTGCAATATTTACAAACAAACATAATCTAGAACAGGGTTTCTCAACCGGACCCCAGTGGGTTTGTTTGAACCACGCCCACGATGAAATGCCGTTAAATCCTCTTTCTGTGCCTAAAACTTAATGCCCACCTATTGACGTCCAGTGACCATTCCGTTGTATGTCGCTAGCTGAAGATTGCTGGCAAGAGCATTTTCCTGATTTGTCCGGTTTCTGCTCCTTCAACGTGTTCACAAAGACTGAGGACTAATCGCTCTACTTTTGCCGCCGCTCCCTGTGCATCTCAAATATTCAAGCGCTGCACCTAAGCAACTTGAAATTAGTCAAGGCTGTGATTGTGACGGTCAGTCTCAGCTCATTGCAATCCATCACAAATTGGAAAAGGAGAAACCATAGCTTTACAAATTGAATTGCCCTTATCTACTCAACCCTCTCAGCCACAGGTTACGAGGTCGAATTCCTGTGTGTTACCGCCCACCAAAATGTCTCAGGAAGTGAATTAGCAGTTCAACTGGCAAAGCTCTCCACTGCAGAAGCTTCAACTGGCACATTCCAACGCGTTCTCTACAAGCATGTAAATAGTAAATACCGGGCTGAATTTCTCCCTTTGTTTAAGAAAACTGTTTCAAAGCTTGGGAAAAGCACTTTAAAACCGATTCAAAAGGCGGAGCTTACAAAGCCATTTTTTT
>JGI24159J19872_10012700_pt1 | contig 10976 bp, 8 predicted proteins | sample Ectturendosymbi4_FD_19872 | JGI IMG/M metagenome (IMG submission 19872)
TGGAGGACGAGCTGCACGAAGCGAGAAGCGGCGTTTAGTCTTTCACGCGTCGAGTCCGTGATATTCGACGCGCGGGGTCAATTCGACGCGCGGGGTCAATTCGCGGGGTCAATTCGACGGGGTCAATTCGACGGGGTCAATTCGACGGGGTCAATTCGACGCGCGGGGTCAATTCGACGCGCGGGGTCAAGGGGTCAAGTAGCGCTAAACCGCTGCTGGCCGAGGTGTTTTTTCTGCGGCTCTGCGCGTTGGAATGAGACGTGGAGCGAAGTTGTAAACAGCGTGCGACCGTCGTTAAAACGGTCGCGAACAATAAGATGCGTATCGAAAAGTCACGGCCCGGTCGGTAAGCCGTGTGCTGACACATGGCGTGGCAATGGCCAGTGGCCACAATCAAGTAATGAGAAAACAGGTAGTTGCGCGTTAGTTTTATCACCGCCGCAATGGGTCAGTCATATTTTACTGCTACGACATCTGTCAGATGCCTTCGTGGCGTAAAAGGTTCAGAAAGTAGCCCTGGTATAGGTCGAAAACTGAGCCTTGAGTGTTTTGGTATTAAACCTGAATTAAAATGATCTTTCGCATTCCAAGAAGTTGGGATTATATCCCGTTGGAAAAACGATTGAGGAATATTTGGTTCCAATTTCAACAATACCAGTTGCTTGGAAACGAGGAAATTACCGGTTGCTTGGGAACTAGGAAATTACAGACCGCCCATACATGTAACAGTAACAGTTCAACCACACTCTTCAAAACGATCCATCTTATGTCTGGAGCGTAAAAGCGTGGAATTTTCAAAAAAGCGTCATATTGGTTGAGGACGGGGTGGGCTTGCTTGCAGTAAAAACATGCATAGCGAACAATTTCATCAAATCAGAAAAGTCTTTGATATGCAACGTCCGATAAGGTCCAGATGCTGAAATTGTCACGCGCTTTAGAATGGACTATATCAGCGGTTGCTTGGCAACGTTCATTTCACTTCACCACAGCAGTCGAACCACGTGACAGAGATTGGTACCACTGCGTANTAAGTTCATTCAAGGTTTTGCTTTGTTNGTTGGCTTGCCNAAACTCGCGACAGCTCGAAAAACACCGGCTGCACGCTCCGACACGCATGAGCAATTTTCCGTTCTCGCCTCCCAGCGCGAACGCACAACGATGTGGACTGCGGGGTTACTACAGGTTTGATGTCAGTTTAGGTGGGTTGGTACAGTACAGGGGTTCTCAATTCAACCCCGAAAAATACCCCGGAAGTGGGAGTTACGGTCTCGCAATCGCAACCGCCGGATTATTTCTTCGGCAAGCCGCAACCTGGTGTGCTTAAAATTTGATGATTTTTACGATAATTGCAAATCGACACATGACGGTTCCGAAATCCCTGCCCTTTGACCNCGCGCCGAAAGTGCGAAGGTTTGTCGGGTGATCGATGTGAGACGTTGTGCGATGCGGTCTTCCCCCCCTTGGAGTATGACCCTTGNCTGAAACAACCCTTTTTTTGTGTTGCGCTAACTATGTCGCAACTGAANACTTCTAGTCCAAACTCATCAGTAGACGAAGTTAGTTGGGCGCTTTCATCGGGGACATGACAAGTCATAGGAAGGTTGGACTAAGGTGAGTAAATTCAGATACTTAAAGCGAGTTCTTGCCGACTCATCTGGGTATATACATTGCAATCCTTCCCCCCCTCACTTGAGTAGAAGACCCGCCCACTCGCTCGCTCGCCCGGAACCTTCACGCCAAACAAGTCTTGCTAGAGCGCACCTGCAAACAACGAGAGGCGAGGGCCAAGTTCTTGGTCGTGATCGTCTTCAGGCCGACCAATTGCAGCGCACCGGCCCCGAGCACCAACTGGCAAGTTCGCGAGTTGAACAGGGTCAAAAGGTCGCGAAGGCGGTTGACCAGGTCAGAGGTCGAGGTCGGCAAGTCGTCGGAGCATCTGCAACAAACACAGCACGCGGTCGACTTTCGGGTTGAGAAGCTGGCAGAGATGAGCCGGGTTCGACCTTTTAACATCTGTCCCAGTGTTCAGGTAGCGCTTGCCGCCCGCCCACCCCACCCCCACCAAAATTCCATTCATTCATTCATTTTCGAGCGCAAATTTCCGAACAAGAGGATTTTTTCTGATTTGCTTTCCGACGCTCGCCACTGCATGCAAATGAGACCGTGAGTCAAGTGACGGATAAGCTTCGTACTTGGGGGGGTGGCCTGCGCAAAACCAAGTGACATTTTTCCTCTGCTCTTCACCGCACCATCGTCAACGCAGCGGTAGCTGCTGCGGCGAATCCCACGCCGCAATTACCGCCAAGACCATCCGTTAAGCCCCCAAATGCTCAAGGAATTCCGGGCAGGGTTTGCACTGTTTGCGGATTTACAAACAAACAGATCAAAAGGTGATGTTTGACTATGCGGGAACGCCGGCTTCGCGGGGAATGCGCCGTGACCGCAGTGCTGCGAAGTGCACTTTTTCCTTTTTTCACTGAAACGGAGCAGGTTTCCTGAGGAAAACAAACAAACTTTCCGCGCTGTTCGCGAAACAGCGCACGGGCATTCTTTACGCATAGGCCGCGACATTCTTTACCGAAGGCTTACCAACAGCGTGGTGTCCGCGTGCGCAACGCATTCCGACGGCGTCTCAGCACCCACTCTAACGGCTTACTTGCAATATTCCGACACCATCTTGAGCAGGATCAGCACCGTTCCAACCACAGCGTACTTCTCACTGTCGAGGACGAGGTATTCGGTCGCTTTTCCTCTGAAACAACAGAAAAAAAAACTCATTAAATGTTTGTTTCTAAGCTGGAATAAGCCTTAGCGACGTTTCAACCAATGTGTCTCTTCACGCCCAAAATAAAACTTAACCGTTTTCACTCTTTTCTCTAAGAAGCGCCAGACACAGAGACTTTTTCTCAACCTACGTCTGATCGATTGAGAGTTTCGCAGGTGCTGTTCTGTGATTGGTCGATTCCACGTCGACGACACTGCCACCTTGCGAGAGACGACCATCGACCATATCTTGCAGAAGTTGCGATAGCTCGGCCGGGACTTCCGCCTGGACAGCAATGCCGGTTAGCAACGATCGCACTGTGCTTAACAACGTTTGATGCGCGTCTTATTGCACGCAGGCTATGGGCGTGCGGTTTAGGGTCGCCAGGGAAGCTCAGAGCAGGTAAGGTTCTGGTTCATCGCTTTGTCAGTATAAGGACGGAGTCATCATCGCTTCCCGAAACAATGAGGACAAAAAAATGTTAAGTATTTTAAGGCAAAGAGAGCCACAAACGAACGCATTGTTCAGGACTGAACGTCTTCGCAAAAGCAGAGCTTATAAAAAAAACTGATTGCCATCTGCGACAACGACTGCTATAGATGATTGCTCAGTTCTGTCACAAATCGGTCATGGTCTATTGCGCATCGGCGTGCTGCAAATGGCCAAATCACGCAAAGCGAGAAAATGCTTTCAAAACGGCCAAGTACAAAACACAAAAAAAGCGTGGAGCAAGCTGTTCGAAAGCCAGCGTTATGCATTTGTTTGGGAGATATCACGTTGAAAGCACTGTTAAGTTTTGGCGTTTTCAATTGTTCTGATACCAACCGACATTAGCCGATCTCTGCCGAAGCGAACCGAATTTTTCCGATAACAACCGACAATTTACCGATCTTTGCCGAACCGAACAGTCGCTATCAGTTCGCAGCAACCTTCTCACCTGCTTCCACATTTCATTGTCGAGGATCAAGGACAACTTGCTCCTCCTCTCGTCGTGGAATCTGGACACGAAGCGGCCCGCCTGCGCCCTCAGGGCGCCGCGAAGCGAACCGCTCAGACCCACGTCGCGGGCGCTTCGCACACGATCGTCAACTGCGCAGACAGAAGAGCCGATTGTTTACCGGCGTGGTGGGAGGACGTTTAAGCGGGTTCATAAATCAACCAAACCACTGGTGAAACGTGACACGCCCCCGTGACGAGCAGCACCGTACGTTCTTGTGTTTGCACGAGACCGCTAATGCCAGGCTGCTGTGCTAAGGTTTTTAACGAGGTCGTGTTTTGCAAAGGTTTTTAACGAGATCGTGTCAGCATCTCTCGCACCTTCTCACATAGGTTACTCTTCTTGTTATCCTTACGAAAAGAAGGGCAAAATTTGATGATGAAATTTTACGGCCCGCCAGCGATATTCCACAATAATTCATGTGGCCCATGATAGCAAATATGTTCCCCAGTCCTGATTTGCAAGGTGATCGGCAAATCCTCGCGTCAAAGGAGGTTCTAAACGAAAAGTTAAACTTNCANAAACAGAAAACTGACGATAATTGCAAAAGTGGCGCCGNACGCGATTTCACACTTTGCGCGAGCAAGTGGAGGGCAGGTTTTAGTTTTTTACCTTTTTCTTCTTGGTCCAAGGCCGGGCCGCCACTGTGCTGGCGCCGAACGATGGCTTCGGCCTCGCTCGTGAAGCGCTCGACCGATTTGGCCAATCGCAGGAAGTCGCCCGAGCTGAGCCGGTCCAGGGACGTGTCCTTGCCCTTCGCTATCAGCACCTTGACGCACCTGGCAACGCAAAGTTTTTAAGCCAATCAAAGTTGTTGTCGTTGCCGCGCAATCTGCTCAAAGTCACTCNGTAGATCGACTTGCATGGACAACAGCACCACCTGACGGTCGCGACATCGCGCGTTTGGTCTTCGCAAAAGGGCGCCACTCACACAAACAACCGCGCAGTTTGTGAAATGCTCAGGGAGCCTAAACAATATCCAACGAGTAACTAGACTCCACAAAGATGAAGGGTTTGAATCTATTAGCAAATTTTGAAATAGGACATCGATTTCACGNAACACTGCTCATCTTNAGCTTACAGTCTTATTGAAACAGAATCCTCGGAAGCTTACAGCAAACCTACAGCGTTTAATGATCAACATTTGCAACACTTCGTTAGCGGCGGTGTTGAGGTGGCAACGTACGGAGCGGGGCTTCGTTATCAAACCTTTTCAAACCAACCTGTCCTGCTCGAAGTCGCACGTCCAGCAGAGGAAATCTCTCAGGGCCCGCGCCAGGTTGTCGTGCTCCTCGCGCGTGATGACGTCGCCGCCGTGCGACGTGGTCGTGTCCGATTCGCTCTGCGCACGAAACGTCACTGTGTCGGACAGTCAGCGAAGAAACGCCACTTGTTGAGCGACAACGACGGGTGGCAGGTAGCAACAACGAGCGTCAAGTGGCACACGCGGGTGGCAGGTAGCAACAACGAGCGTCAAGTGGTAACAACGGGTGGCATGTAGCAATGACGAGTGGTAGGTGGCAATGACGGGTGGCAGGTAGCAACAAAGAGCGTCAAGTGGCAACAACGAGCGTTAAGTGGCAAAAAAGATTCCGAGTTTTTATTTTCCGGCAGCAACAGAACGGGAAATTAAAATTCGATTTGCGCATTTTTACATTAGAAATGCAATCTAGTTCATGTTCACAGATAAGTTTCGATTTCAGTCGCACCTGGTCAACTTTTGAAACTTTTCACCAGAAGTTATTACTTCACTGAAATCACACTTTTGCCCGCGTGAAGACGTTTTTTCAAAGACATTCCTCAGGCCATGAACTTTCTACAGGCAACGAAGATGATTGTTTTCAAACTTGCGATTCACCCTGCGTTGAATCGACAATTCGCTCCAATCGACACATGATGCATGCCACGTGGTGGAAAACGACGCATACCTGCGGAGGAGAAGCGCTCTGTTCTAGCGCATCCGACTGGTCTTCGTCAGTCAAATGGCCATTTGGAAGCTTCTCTTTGTCTGCAGGTGAAGTGGGGGGGTTGTACGAGTCCGCGGCGCTCGAAATGAGTTCGTCCTCGTAGCTGGCCAGGCCGTACATGTCCGGGCCCAAGTCGTTGTCATCGTCCACAAAAGGATTTGTGTTGACAGCGCCAGTGTCGCGCAACAACACGCCGCCGCGTTCAGGCGAGTGTTTCGTGCGCCCTCGCACGGGCGAGTCGTCAAGGAACGGGTTCCGCGCGTCGTCGCTGTTGCGCTTCTCGGGCGAATGGGTCAGGAAAGGATTTTTCTCGTCCGCAGTCGTCGAGTCCGAGTCGAGAAAGGGATTTTTCGATTCGTCGTCGTCGTCGTCGTTTGCGGCTCCGCTCGCAGGCGGCGGGGGAGGACGCTTGGCGAGCGAAGTCCGACGCGCTTTCAACATCCTGACGCCGCTCGGCACGCTTATGACGTCACCGTGGTCCGCCGAATCGCTCGCGACCGCTGCAATCACGTCCAAGATCGACTTGACCCGTCTGCAGAGTAATACAGGACGGGTATCAGTCGAGCAAAGACCTTGCAAGCTGTTTTTTTTTTTCGCTGAAACATTTCGGTCATTTTTTGCTGAGACCTTTTGGTCACTGAAACATTTCGGTCATTTTTAGCTGAGACCTTTTAGTCACTGAAACATTTCGGTCATTTTTTGCTGAGACATTTTAGTCACTGAAAGATTTCGGTCATTTGTCTCACAGTCGTATTAAAACTCGTCGCAACACTTCATTATCATATAATTCTGACCGAATTGACTTAATTTTTTCGGTCATTTTAAAATCATTTCGATCTATGACCGAAAAAAAAACAGCTTGCAAGCACGCGCTATTCACAACAGATACAAGCGCAAGCAGCCACGGTCGACTCAGTTGCATTCAGGGCTGTGGCACAGGAGCCTGAAATTTGGGTTCCAGTTCCAAAGTCATAGTTTGTGGGGCAAGCAAGTCGCAGAAATATAATACAACGGTTTTTAGTTTTTAACGGACCAAATTGTTCTAGAACCTGAGCCAAAACTTTTTAGATATTGGAGCAGAAACCAAAAAATTGAGAAGCCTGGAGCTGGAGCCTGAAAATTTTCCGGCTCCACAGCCCTGGTTGTATCAGCAGCCTGGCCAACGGCAGAATGTTGTAATGCGTCACTTACAATTTCGTAGCGCGTTACGTTTGTAATTGTGTATCGCTTTACTTACAATAGAATATTTCTGTAGCGCGTTACTTCAAAGCCGGAAACGTGTTCGCAAATCCTACGTCACGCGCGACTCCCACCGACCTCAACAGCGCCAACAGGTTGTCGAATATCTGGTCGAGCAGCGCGATCCAGTCGTCGAACACGAGCATCCGCATCTTCGAAGCGAGCGTCTCGGATTTTCCGTCTTCCGCGTCCGGACGCTGCGGAAGTTTCTCCACCGCGCTCGACACGAGCTCCTTGATCGCGCTCTTCACGGCGGATTCGATCTGGAAGCTGCGGGCGCGTTTCAAAGATGCGAAATTTAGGCGCAACACGGTGGTGCGTGCGAACAACTGCAACTGCTGCGGGGTCGGCCTGGCGCCAGTCTCATTGTGAAACAGTGGTCCTTAAAGTTTCAACGCCTCAATATCGCTGCAGTCAAATCTTCGTCAGTCTGCATAGCCCTTTTCAAAAAAGTTTAACAGAAAAAAGAATTGCGTTAAGAGCTGATTGCGTTAATATCAAACTCAAAGTCTACGGGTATCACGTCAAAGTCAGTCCGGATGGAAGCAAGTCCAAGTTCTTAGAGAATAAGGACTTGAGTGAGGATTTGGACTTAACTTTCCGTCACTTTTGAATACCCCAACATCTAATCTCAAAACCCCCATGGGTGTATTGAGGCAAACTTTAAGAACCCATGTTGCAAAGTGCCCGCACTTTTACAGTGAAACAGCCGGAACATCCCGGCACGTGACTTGCATTCACTTGTGCACGCGGCCAAGGGAACGTTTGTTCTTAATTAGGACGCAAACAGGGGAGCGGTTGTTCTTAATTGTGACGCAAGTGAGGAGAGCGACGGATGTTCTCATCTCATATGGCAAGACCCACACCAAATGGTATGCGTGATATCAACCTGGTGAATGTTTTTTTGTTGTTTTTTTTGCCTAAACAAAAATCAAGTGGCGCAAGCATAACCTTGCACGAGACATGTTTCGCCAGAAAAAAATTGAATTCCACAAAAGCCGAAAAAAATCGGTGAACACTTCAGGGGCTGACGGCGATTGCAATGTGCGAAGCAAAGAAGGTCTCTATGAGCGATATCTATGTGCAAAACAAAGATATCAACAGCGGTGTGCTTTCAGAGAAAAGAAAAATTTCAAGGTTTCCACAAGGGTTGCGGGGTCGTGAGGTGTCGGAGGTTTTTGGGCGGAGTCGGATCCCTAACAACACTGGGAGTCGGAGTCGGACTTTTTTGTCCGACTCCGACTCCGGATGTCCAATTGGACCATTTTTTTACATCACACGCCAAAGTTGGGAATTCCTGTTGAAATGGTACAATTTCTTTTGAAACTTTTGTTGAAACAGAATTCTTGCTGTGCACAACGATTTCCATTGATTTTAACAGTCAAATTTCATTCCCTTTACGTTAAGGAGTCGGAGTCGGAAATTTTATCTCCGACTCCGAAACCCTGGGGTTTCCGCCAACCGCGTTGTTTACAAAGCGCAAGGTCGTGTCGCAAGCAAGCAACTTCTACAGAGCACTTTTCCGAGCTGAGCATTTGACTTTTACTGTCTGAATTGTAAGGCGACAACGGAAAATAAAAAACTGCAACAAAAAAATTACCGAAAATTTTCGAAAAAATCGAACTGGCCCTGACGCAGCAGCCCATGCGTGACGGCCCTGATGCGGTGTGGTTCCAGGCACAGATGACCCTCGTCGAGAGGTCGGTGTATTTCGCTCGTTAGGCACTCGTCGATCTCCTGCCGCATCATCTGGCCAATCACGCTTTCCATTTCGGTCAGCTGACTGCTCAAGTGCCTGCGATTGGATAGAAAACAAACGTCAGGAGGTCGCCATGCTTAACTGAAACGAACCTGAAGCACGTGAACAAAGGCAGTTGATCGAACAGAAGGAGCAACGCATGTTTTCCTGCTATGAGGTTACTGTTCTACGTCGCGTAGCAACGCCGGTGATTTTTGAAATAAAGTTCAAGTGGATGAAGGAATGATTACGATTTCGAAACAATTGTCTAATTCAGCGCTCTTCAACCGGTGTGCACGTTGCACTCCAGGGCGCACCAAAATATGCGTGGGGTGCACCACTAAAAAAGGGGTCACAAAGGTGCATCACAAACTTGTCACACTAAACAAATAATTTTTACAAAACTTTCTGTTAGCAAAAATGAACTATTAACCAACCCAGGATTTAACCGAGACTTTGCACATTCTAAAGTGTGGTGCACAAGCATCACACCACCAGTGTTCACTCTAAGCTGAAAAAAACGGCACTTTCGGCACTTTTTTTGGACGCGAGACGACAAAAATTTTGAAAATCGGCTCTTGCAAATTTGGACGCAATTTCTTTCATTGGAGAAAATTTCATAAAACAAAATTTCAGCATTTTTTCGAAAATGTGCGGGACATATTTTTACGATTGAAGCCGTTCTCAGGTCACAGCATATAGAAAGTTCAGATGCATTTTGGGAATTCTCCGCTTGCAAGGTTTATAAAGAAGTTCTGGGCGCATTTTCCCGATTTTTGCGTCTCAAAACAAAACTGTTTGCCATGAAGTTCAGATGCATTTTTTGAGTTATCCGCCTCCAAATTTTACAAAAATGATTTGGGCGCAATTTCACGATTTTTGCGTGCAAAAACGAAGCTGCTTGCCGTGAAGTCCAGGCGCATTTTTGAGGTTTTCACTTTGCAAGTAAAAAAAAAGGTTCTCGGCGCATTTTCTCGATTTTTGCGTCCAAAAACGAAGGTATTTCCCGTGAAGTTCAGACGCATTTTGGAAGTACTCTGCCTGCAAGTTTTACAGAAAAAGTTCTGGGCGCAATTTCACGAGTTGTTCGTCCAAAAACGAAGCAGTTTGCTGTGAAGTTCAAAAGAATTTTGAAGTCCTCTGCCTTACAAGATTTACAAAAAAAGTTCTGGACGCATTTTCGCGATTTTTGCGTCCAAAAGTGAAGCTGTTTGCCGTTGGGTTCAGATGAATTCTGGACGTTCTCTGCTTGCAATGTTTACAGTAAAAAGTTCTGGGCGCAATTTCACGATTTACGATTTATGTGTCCTAAAACGAAGCGGTTTGCTGTGAAGTTCAGACGCATTTTGGAAACTTTCGCCTTGCCAGCTTGATAAAAAAGTTCTGGGCGCATTTTCTCGATTTTTGCGTCCAAAAACGAAGCTGTTTGCTGTGAAGTTCAGACGCATTTTTGACGTTTTCGACTTGGATGCTTTATATAAAATGTTCTGGGCGCATTTTCACGATTTATGCGTCAAAAACGAAGCTGTTTGCCAGGAAATTCAGACGCATTTTGGACGTTCTCTGCTTGCAAGTTTTACAGAAAAGGTTCTGGGCGCAATTCCACGATTTGTGTGTGCAAAAATGAAGCTGTTTGCTGTGAAGTTCAGACGCATTTTGGAAGCTTTCGCCTTTCAAGCTTTATAAAAAAAGTTCTGGGCGCAATTCCACGATTTGTGCATCCAAAAATGAAACTGTTTGCCGTGGAGTTCAGATGCATTCTGGAAGTTCTCTGCTTACAAGTTTTACAGAAAAGGTTGTGGGCGCAATTCCACGATTTGTGTCCAAAAATGAAGCTGTTTGCTGTGAAGTTCAGACGCATTTTGGAAGTTCTCGCCTTGCAAGCTTTATAAAAAAAGTTCTGGGCGCATTTTCCCGATTTATGCGTCCAAAAACGAAGCTGTTTGCTGTGAAGTTCATGCGCATTTTGGAAGTTCTCGCTTTGCGAGGTTTATAAAAATATTCAGGGCGCATTATCACGATTTGTGCGTCCAAAAATTAAACTGTTTGCCGTGATGTTCACACGCATTTCGGAAGTTCTCCGTCTCCAAGGTTTACAGAGAAAGTTCTGAACGAATATTAACGATTTGTGTGTCCAAAACGAAGCTGTTTGCTGTGAAGTTCAGACGCATTTGGCAAGTTTCCGCTTGCAAGATTGATAAAAAAGTTGTGGGCGCATTTTCACGATTTATGTGTCGCGCAAACAAACATTCTTGACTTCAACATTTTGTA
>JGI24159J19872_10012702_pt1 | contig 10976 bp, 6 predicted proteins | sample Ectturendosymbi4_FD_19872 | JGI IMG/M metagenome (IMG submission 19872)
AGTAAGTCAACATTTGGATGTGATGTGTTAAATTTTGAAGCAGTGGTTCTACTGTCCGACCGGTCATTCCCCGCTTGGCAACTCCGCCATTCCCCACGGGTGGGGAATTCCCCACAGGTTAAGAACCACTGATCTAGACTGCAGACCTCCCAAGCACGAAACCGTTTATAGTGTAAAGGGAACAGCGTATAATAGTTAGTGAAAGATTTGCTCTGGATATAAAATATGGTATGTGCAATCCTGTTATATGTTTTTATTGAAGTATAATGCGTTGCAGGCAAGATCAAGCTTTTCCTTGTCTCTCAAAGCTTTTTCAATTTATGTCAATTTTAGTAGAAAGCAGCAACGGCTGGGATTTGCCTCCTATTATCGAAAACAACAATTACCGACATTAACTTTGCAGCAGGCTTCGCACTAGCGAAAGGCAAACCGGTACATGTCACCAACACGAATGATATGATGCTTGGCACCGCTATGCGATGCTGTAATTAGTTCAAGCAGATTTGTTCATAAAGTTTATGGGCTAGTTGTAGGCTGCGAAAGACCAGGGGACATTTTTGCCGCATACATCCCGGGAATAAAAGTACCTGCTGTGTAAAGGAAATAGTTGGTCAAAAATATGTTGTATTGAGTTAAAGGTGTTGCATGCGCAATGCTTCCACGCGATATAGGTGTAAACAAAATGCAATGAAGAAAATTTTCAGCCGCCAGAGGATATCGGCTTACTGTAATTTTGCCACTTATGATTTACTGAGTGTTCGCTTATGTGTCAAATATTCGTGAAAAATAAGCATGCAAGTGCGTCACGACAGTTGCAGAATACTGCAGCGCTGCAATGAGTGTCACAAACTTTGAGCAGGCTGAGAGCACGGCGAGAAATCCAGCGAGGTAAATGTGTTTTCCGTTGATGTGGAGAATGGCGCAGGGAAAGGAAATCGCTTACTGCTTAGTACAGCAGATACACGAGTTGCAATGTCCGAATGCGGTTGGCGGTTTAAGACATTCGACTAATTACCACGACAGTCTGATGGACTAAATACAATCCAGTTGTAATGAACGCAATAAAAGATAATTGAGTAAGGATGGCAGCAATACCACATGAAACCACTTAAAATAGCGCAGCAAAAGTATTGTAGGATCCATATTTGATTAATGTGCTCAAACAAAGAAAAAGAAGAATACCAACGGCGTTTCTGGTACACGTGTAACACACTGTTTAGTTTGAATGCCTAACTTGGTTTAATGTTTACAGTATTTCCAAAGACCTTGTGACCACATTTCAACTGCACCCCACTTCAACATTTTCGTACCTCAACGTTTGTACAGGCTTATGTCAGAAATATAAACAAATAAACAAATCAAACGATTTAAAAATCAACTTTTTGGATTTACCAAGTGAAACGACTAATGCATGCAAAGATACTTTTCACAATGAACAATTTTACTTGCAGACATTTAAAACGTAGTAACAAAATAATCGTTTTGTTAACGTGATGAAACAATTTGATATATCCGTTGGAAATCCGATTAATGAATTTCGAAAATGAGCCGAAAATCCAAAATGATATTTCCGTTGATGAACCAATTTTTGGTTAAATCGAATTTGGAAAATCTGGTAAACCGAATCCAGACATTTGCTTCTTCGCAGCTTATCAGACTGCTTGACCCGTTTTAGATTTTGGGAAATATCATTTTGGACCAGTTGACTGAGAGTATATAATATTTTTCGCCTGTCTTGTTCTCCAGAAGTTGCCGAAAATTGTTTGATTTATTTTAAGTAACTTGTACAGCAATCATCATACTTCAAAGACTGACAACGTTTTCAGTGAGTCTATATCTTGTTCAAGCGTCTCTGCAAAGTACCTGTGTAAGTCTTCAATGATGTTCCTCAACTCTGATTGATTCTCGGAAAATGAAATCCTTTTCGCAACAGCAAAAGTGTTTCGTCCATGCTGCCCTGCTTGATTTACCCCTCAACATTGACTTCGTACGGAAAAACAATGCGACCTTATTCTTCGTCCTTGCATTTGGTGTCCTCCCTTAGGTTTCCACTTCACATTTACACCTTGCTAGATCTTACCACAGTCCTCGCGACCTGCATCAAGAAATGCCGAAGCACTGCTCAATTGCTGCCACAAAGGAAGTATTGACCTTGTCACGTTCAACTACCTCAATGATTTTATATGAATCCAGTGCCTTAGTTGTTTCCAGTTCTTTCTTTATCATTCTTGTCTTGTAACCACTTGTATGCAGAAAAACGATCTGCATCTTTCTCACACCCAGCCATGCCATCGGTTTCACGCGATTCAAACGGAATATTCTTACTTGATTACTGACAAAAACACTCACCAGCGCATGACTGACAGTCGCTGCAAAATGCGATCACAGGGAGTGTTGCTAATGTTCTATTGCGTAGCACACCCTCTTTTCATGTATCAACTCTACTGACACGAATCCAGGTACTTGCTTCTTTAAAGGATATAAGTGATTTGAAAAATTAGTCTGACCGAACGTAAAGAGTTTATCGAGACTTGAATGTTTGTCGTGCGCTGCTTTCATAACTTTGCCATGAATCGGACATGAGCATGTCCACATTCCAGCAATAAATCTCTGCAAAGGCGAAGCAACCGAATCAATCAACGAATTGTTTCAACAAGAGAAATCATGTGACATATTTTACCATTCCTAGTCCCAAAACTTGTAAGCGTAAGATTACAAGCAAAACGATTAATAAGAAAATGAAATGTTTAGTCTGGTTGGCTAAAAACCGCGGCAAGAATTATTGGGCAGCTGATTGCGTAGGCAGTAGATTAAATTTTCTGTGTTGTTGACCTCCTAGAGCAGTGGTTCTCAAAGTTGTCGATATCGACCATCAGGGGTTAATTCCACCATCCAAGGAGTCGATAAATAGTCACGGGTCGAATGGGGTCACTGAATGGCCAAGGGGTCAATCAATAGCTGCTGGGGTCTATTGGAACAATGAAGGCTCCATTTCAAAATTATTATTAATCGGGCAAGGAATGCAAACGGCGTTTTTCAACAAATCAAACAAAATTAAGAGGGCTGATGAAATCTCAGCTGAATAGTTTAAAAGTACATTCGATTCGAATAGTTTTTTATTAAATCCTTGTGATGACATTATGAAAACTGTTCTCTTTGTTTCGTCACAAACAATATTGTAGTGCATGTGTCACAGCTCGGCAGCTCTTAGAGTGGTAGTACAGCAGTAGTCTACAGACTTGGACAACTAGAATTTTTTAAGCTTTTCTAAATTAGATTAGAATTAAAATTAGAGCCAACTCAGCTTTCACAAATTAAATTAAAATTAAAATTAGCGGAGTTGGGAAAACCAGAAATTGAACTAAAATTAGCATTAGAATTACATTTACACAAATCAAAGCGACTTAATCCAAGTTCAAATTTCATGCCAAAACGTGGATTCATTCTCATAAGTTTATGAATAGCAAAGACTCGTATGCCAAGAGTGGCACGTTTCTTCCTGTATAATTCGCCTGCATGGCCAAAGACTCGTTCTGACCGAGCCGATGTCGCTGTCATACCTTGGAGTTCTTGAGCAGCAGCCTTCAGATAAGGGAAATGATGTTCGCTTTTCCAATACCTTTAAACAGGTATCTCCAAACATTTTTGTCTTGGGCCACATAAGCTTTTACAAGGTCCGGACATTTTACGTAATGTGATTGTTTCGGGATCTGTTGCATTCCACGAAATCAACACGTTCTTCGAAAACAATTTTTTTCATTATTGACAAAACATCTTCGCAGGCCGGATTTGGCCATTTTCGCGGGCCGGCTTACTGTTGCAAGTACGTGGTGAGTCACGAAATGCAACCATTATGACACGTGAGACTGGCAACTATAGAAGAGGAGACTACCGCTGTTACGCAGGGAAACTGTTACATCACAGAGCCAGTTTGTGGGTCACATTGCCTTAGCGAGCAATTTCGTGCATTATTGTTCTAAAATAAATCCTGGGAAAAGAAATTTCGTCTGACTTTTTTTATTTTTTAAATAAAGCCAAACATCTTAAATATTTGGTTTTTGAAAAAATGCCAAGTTGTTAAAAAAAGCCAAATATTCACAATCCGGCTTCAAAAAATAAAATTGGCAACCCTGATTATGACTTCTGCGTGTGAGTGGACAGGCATTGTGACGTAATAATGATCACTGATGAAGCCAAGTAGTTTGTTCTGCAACTGAGGAAAGAAATTGATCGAGTTTTTACTGTTTTTGTTTTTGGGTTGATGAGATGACGGCATGGCACTTTTGAGCATTTGGTTGCACTATCATTGCACGAGTGTGGATTCTCGTTTCAATTTTGAAAATACCGTTGGACAAATTAGCATTTTGTGCAAAGTCGTAAATTAGAACAGTGGGGTACAACCTTTTGCTATTGCCGACCGCATTACTTTTATTTATATGAAGTACGGCCGCCAGTGAGTTCGAGTTATATTTGTGAGATACATTTAATTAAATAATAGGTTTTATCCTGTATATGTCATTTACTTGTGCCTAAAAGTATAATAAAATGTCAAACATTTTACCTAATTAATTAAATGAAACATCACCATCCAGATTGATACGCATCGTATAGACTGATTTTCTTGCCTTGCGTTTGTTTTTCTTCAATACAGGCCAGCACGGCCGCAAAATCTTATATTTTAAATTACACGTGGACGGCCGCAAATTTCCTTATCGAAGGCCGTACGTTGTGCACCGTTGGATTAGATCTACTGTAAAATTAGAGCACTGAAGCTTTTAGTAGATTAGATTAAAATTATAATTACCGTCAATTTGCTCTAGTTCGTCGAATTAGAAAACCAAGTCCGGTTGGCTAGGCTACGCAGTAGGACGGCGAATAATTCCTTGTATTAGTAACTGTTGGGCTAGGCCACGGGGTCTACAGCAAAGTGTATACTTTATTTGGGGGTCAACGTGCAGAAACGTTTGAGAAACACTGTCCCAGAGTGACCTCACTGCGATGTCAATATAAGAGCCTGGTGTTTCCCGGTTCAAGTGTTGCACTTTATTTGTTTTTCAGATTTTGCGGATAATTGCAGCACTTGAATTCAAATCATCAATCACAATTTTGTTAGAATCGGGAGGGCTGCATCCTGATTCGTTTGTTAACTTTTTTGGAATTCTGCGCTATAACCTTTTTTGTAATATCAGAAAAATATTTGCAGAAAATATTATGGTTCTAGCTTGTGTGAGCAACACAAAAACGATCATTTGCCTACCTGTACTAACAAGATCGGATTGCACGTGTTCCAGTGTTTCTGATTAAGTAATGTCCCATAGACGTTTGTGCCTCTTGGAACAAGAATCAAAGATGTGCAGAGTTCTGAGTTATCAATGACGATAGGTTATCGAGGCTGTTTATTGAACACAAGGCTTTCCTAATCAGTTGATCACTGTAATTATAAGCTCAAACCAAAAGGTTTATATTTTTGACGTCATTTTGATGATAAATATCTTGGTGCAAACGTTTATTTGCCCTGTATTTCCTTGCAGTACGTCATACGGATACACCGGCAAATGCTAAATCTGCCGATTACGTTTGACACGCATATTATTTTGTACAAAAAACACCACAAACACAACAGGTGCAATGCAAAAATGTCATGTGTTGTTTGCAGTAGACCTAGACATACATTTTTAAAGCTCTGTGAATATGCACTCATTGCAATGCTACTTGAATGTCGTTCATGTGTTTGCGTTTCCAGGCGTTATTAAAGGCTCTCGACAAAACGTTCAACGAGCAGGCAATTTTGTCTCAGACTTTGAAATCTTACTTCCGGTTCAGGATACAAAGCAACGAGCGAAGAAAATAAGCAGGATCATGTTTGATATTCATCGAGGCAACCATAAACAAATGCAGACTTTGCGAAGCGCTTGGTGCAACCTTCAACAAAAGTCATTATAGGAAACAATAATGATTGTGGCGTCGGTGATGACAGATTGATGCTTGACAGATCAGAGCGGCAAAGCTGCGGATTTGTGTGACAAATTGGAAAATCCAAAAATACCTTTAACCAAACATATAGCATTTGCCATTAAGAACAACAAGCGGAACATTTTTAATGAAAGAATAATCTTCGGTCTTCCTCCTCAAGTCAGATTTCAGCATTAAAAGCATTGAAAAAATGCAAAAATCTAGCGCAGAGCTAAATCTCTGTTGATCGTTCATAAACAAAGTTGAAAGAGAGCAGTCTTCGTTGTTGAGATGTGCGAGTTTGGAAGGTAAACGTCGAGTCGGATTGTGTAGAATTCAGTTCATTTGATTTAAAACCAGTTACATCCTGAACACTTAGAGAAAATGCACTTTTCACATGTGATGTAATCGTTCCCAATGGTTGTTTTTGTAGGAAGCGCTTTTGTATTGTAATCCAATCTCCCCACTGATTTTTAACGAGTAGAACTGACAAAGTTTCAGTTGTGTTATCGTGTGATTGTGTCAAATTAAGTGGAATAGGCAAAACATTTTTGAAAACAAGTATATAAAAGCTACTGCAGCAACAGCGAGCGATTCATTTAAGGAAATGTTTTAGGCAGAAAAAGATTTGTATAAAATCGTGCGCAAAGTTTCTCAATTGTCATTTCGACGTACTTGCGTTTGCCCATGTATGCTAAGATGAGTGGTTATAAGTAGGACAACAATAATTCAATGTAGTCAAAAATTTTCTGCCTTTTTCAAAGTTTCTAAAGCGTCTGCAAACCGAATTTCACGATGCTACCATGAGCGACACCAAATTATTAGGTCAAAAAAAGTCAAAATTTATCATTAGGTCAAAATGTCTTGCAGAACAGTTTGTTTTCTCTTAATCTATATTTTATTAAAGCTACAAGAACAGATATTGACATGCTTTTGAAAGTTTAGTTAAATTTCTGACATAATACTGGATTTTGTGTACCTTCTGACTTAATAATATTGTTTTGTGCACTTGTGAACGATTGAAAGCACGCTGGGCGTGGTAGTATTGCACGTTGTAGTATCACAATGCAGAAAGGTCTCAGTGGCTTGAGGAGATTTATTGACGCTGGATTTTCTCTTGTTCGTTCGGATTGATTTTTGTCTACGGTTGGTTGCCTCCAGCTTTGTTGGGTCTTTCACACTTGTTTTTTTGTTTCATTTCAACAGAAAAAAATTTCTAAACTATCGATTTGGCTTCTAATATATGCTTTGCATTCTGCATTTCAATTACAAGCACAGGAAATTGATAGGTCAAAATAAAGTCAAAGTTTGTAAATAATGTAGTGAAAATTTCTAGTTTTAGGTCAAAATATTGGTTGCCCTAGTTATAACCAGAGATCACATTATGTTGACGCATTCTTCATCTTAACATTTTATGATGGTGTGGAGTTCAACCTTCGCATCAAAGAGTGAAAAACATTGAATACAAGCTTAACAATTCGACGGTTCGAAATCCGTCAATGTTTTTTTTGCATCAAAATTGAAACTGCCACCAAATTTGATTTTAGGCAAATAAAAGTTAATAAAGACATTTAGTGGTTTCCTCGCAGATTTTTATCTTTTCCAATCTTGTTTCAATCCATTCTGACAATTCGGTTTATGTGTATAAAAATATTTATTCGTGTACTTTGTGACAGAATAATGCTTTCATTACAGTGCATTTCAAGTTTTACAATTGCTTAAATACTAAAAGGCAACCTAGGCTTATCAAAAGCCACCTAGTGAATGCTTTTGGAGATGTCACAAGCGCAACAAGTATAAAATGCGTTGAAATTATGTATGCAACAAATACATAACACACTCAATGCACAGAAGCTTCAGTAACAAACATACTTCATTCAAGGAAGTGCAAAATAATTCGAAGGTGACGTTTTGCATTTCCGCTGATCGAGTGACATGAAAGATGGTTCCAAACACTTTTGACTTTATTTATCAGGTGTTGTTTTGTCAAGTTTGTGAGAAATAGTGAATATCTCATATTTAAGTTGATCATCCTGTCACGATTCCAATAATGGGTTGCAAGTGTTGTTCCACAATGTGTTGCAAGTGTTGTTCCAGTGTTTCGGTTGCTAGAGTTGGGCGCGTTTATCTGACTAGGCTTTCCAATGAACAAACGATCATGTTGAAAGGAGAAAATAAGTTATGGCATCCTCAAGAACCAAACAAAAGATTGCGTGTTTCTGTATCAGGAACTTATCGAAATATTGGATGGGGAGTTGGCAAAGTGAAAATTTCTATATGATGTTTGGAAAGGTGGTCCAACAAGAAGGGACACAGAAAAAAGTCCGATTCATAAGAAGAAGGAGAGATCGCTGAATTGTTGGCAAAATGAAAAACGACTTGCCAACCATCAGCGTCAAAGTCACAGATCCAAGGTTGTTCATGGTTTTGGGCAGTTATGACAGTCATGATTTTCATTTGAAGCACTGCAAAAGTGGCCTAAATGTAATTGTTGATAGCGAAAGTTTTTTGGTGATTGGTGATTCACCTGCAAGTTCGTGGAACATGTTACTGCCAGTTACGTTCGTGGTGTGCCAGGAAAACGAAGATTTGCAACAGNAGCATGAAGAAGAAGAAGTACTCTGAAAACTCTAAGCAAAGTATAAACATACTTTGGCGGTGAAGCACTTGATCGTGTGGGTTTTCTTGTGTTTTCAAACAAATTATAGTGTTTCCAACGACTTAATGTGCACCTGGTGTTTGTATTTTTCTTCCAGCTTTCGTGTTTAAAGTGCGCTTATAATCACCTTTTATCATACTGTAATGAGCCGAATGCAAACGTTCAAACGAAGATAGGGTTTTTATGTATGTATAGAAAATCGACTGAAAGCAGTTACAGTTAGTGCTGAGATTTCGATTAGCAGTTTGTCAAAGGATTGAACACAACATAATCAAGAAAAGGTTCATCATCACAAACACGTCAATGGCTGACTGAGTGAACAGGTAGATTGAATGGAATCTTGCTGTAAGAAATAATATGTTTCATTTTAGATAATTAAGGTGCTGGAGTTGACGTCCGCATAAGTCAATTTGTTTCATATACGTCAGGAAATGCATTTCAATCTTCAAGGTCATCAAAACCATTTTGCTTCAGTTACAGGTTACATTCGGTCACAGGAACCGAGAGCTTATGTCGTGCCGGATTTAACGTGCAATAAACCACAGGCAAAAGACACTCTTGGCAATACGTAACACGAATCGCCAGTCATCGATTCAACAAACACGGATAACAGGTTATTAAAGGTTGTTGGCACTTATCAAGAAATGGCTATTTTCTGAAAGACTGCAAAAGTGGCCTGAATGTGAAGGTTCATAGTGGTAAATTTCCTCACAGTGAAGATGTCTTGGTTATTGATGATCTACTTGGACAACCGTGTGAAGCGTTTGACATTTCTTCCATGGTGTGACAAGGAAGTTAGCACTTTCAATAGGAACAGGGAAATAAAGCAAGACTGTAAAATCTGTTGATAGAGAAAAGGGTTGGAAAATGTTTGCAGCAAAAAACTCTATTTGTATCATTCGGATGTGTTTCAGTACCAACCACAGTCGCTGTGGTTCTTTCTATGGTTTATATTGTACTGAGTACATCAGGTGTTTACCGTTTTCGTGTAATATTTTCACACGAATATCGTATCAATTCCATTGTTCGTCTCCCTTTGTTGTAAGACGCACTTGAACATAGGCAGGGCTGCCACACCGTCCTTATTTCTACGATTTGCCCTTGTTTTGAAGGTTTGCGTCTTACAAAATTTTGCTGTCCATACTCCTAAGAAATGTCCTTATTTTGACTTGCATCCTTATTTTGTCTTATTTTCTAGTCAGCAATGTGTTTATTGTGGGGGTATTCTCCGTTGTTTCGAAACAGTAGACTAAAGTGTGAAACAGCCTTTGCAAAAGGACGGTCAAGTCCATCCTACAAGTGAAATAAACATAGACAAGAGCTGCAGTGACATGCACCTAGTAGTCTCCAAGGACAAAGCATTGCCAAAGCAGACCGTTCCTGGTACAAAATACGTTTCATGATTGAATACATTTCATTCAGCAATTTTTGTTCCTTTTTATCTGATTTTCTTTCCCGGTTGTCCTTATTTTTGAGTCCAGATCGATGGCAGCCCTAAACATACGTTATAACCCAAGCCTCTGAGATACCTTCGCGTGCTATAGCACGTTGTGCGTTTAATTGCCATCCCTTGTAATAATGTTTACACCATTGCAACTGCTCTCTTTATTCATCATTGTCCTTCCTGCGACGGATGTGCACGTGATGCTGAAGAGAAGAGAAAGCGAAACGCAGCCAAGGAAAGACCGGGCGTTATCTAGACCTTTCAATTTAGGTAAAGAAAAAAATGTAAGTCGCCCTTGATTGTAAGCGGCGCTTGATTATGAGCCGCATGAAATAATGAGATAAAAGAAATCTAAGTCGCGCCTTACAATCGAATAAATATGGTAGGACGCGGAAGCACATGTTGGAAAACAAGCTTTATTGTGTACTTTCTGATAAGAAAATCAAGTGATTTTATGCCTGACGATGCTCAAGGTTGCATGTTTCTGCAATTCATGTTTTCGGTTTTCACTTCCCATGCACCTTTTGAGAAAATTGTGCATTAACGCAATCACTATAATATATCAAAATGAGGAACTACACAACATTTTATTAGATAAATAAAACAAATTGCAATACAATTGAAATTTTCATGTTGGGAACATTCAATTATTTCTTTTCAGGTCTCATAGATTATATATTTTCAAGAATATAAAATACTCTGCAGTTGCCTAGTGTATGTGTTTATTCCAGAAACATGAATGTGTAAATTGCGGGTCATTCTTCTCTCTAATAAAAAACATGTTAGTTAAATAGTTTTTCTGAGATATTTCAAATTTGAAAAAAATTGATATTGTTTTGTTGAAGTATGTACTTTCCACGATGGGTGTAAGCAAGGAATCGATCAGCAAATTTTTAATAGGAAATCGATTTCACGTAAAAT
>JGI24159J19872_10012703_pt1 | contig 10976 bp, 6 predicted proteins | sample Ectturendosymbi4_FD_19872 | JGI IMG/M metagenome (IMG submission 19872)
ACACCACAGTCATTAAAAACATCCCAAAAAATCAAAATTTGTTTGGTTTGCACTCTCACATTGGCGACCCAACAGATTTTCTTCAAAGAAAGCTAAGCTTATATTGAACACGACTTACACGGGTAAATATTTATTCATTGTCTGCCCCTGAAATGTCTAATCACTTTCATTTTAGGCTTTGCAAATTGCATTTTTGGAACCAACATTCAAAACCCATATAACTGTACAACATTTAAAAAACAACTGATATTAGTTGTGATACTCACTGATAAAACAGATATTCTTATTCCACGCCACAACAAACTTCAGGCTCGTATCAACTGAAAAAAATCTATTGGCTAAGACAGCGTGAGGTATAACGACACACGATTTTTACAGGTCCTACGTTCGTTTGAATTTCCTTCCTTTTTCTCCATCTCTATGGGTGAACACCCGAAAAAAGCTTACTCCTTTCAGCATACTGTAGCTACCACTCCTTCGTTTATTGAACTGATATAGGGTTTCTTTTACATTCTGAAAATCTACCCTTTGTGTCAGTGGCAAACCTGAAAACAAGGGAGCAATTATTTACGCGCCAACTGTGTTTTGGTCCACGGAAAACTTATTCAAAAGCGCTCAATACGATAATAGCTGCGCATAAGCAGCAGATATCAAGAATTGTTATCTAAAGCGTTCGAAAAAATGCCTCTGTAACATGGGTCAGTATATACGGACATTGGAATAGACACGGAGGTGAAGTAGGTCAGAGTACACCTTTGATTCCAGCTTTGATTTTACCTATTTGCATGGAGGCTCAGGCTGAGCACGGCCAAAACTACATGCACTGCGTTCCACCTGAATAATAGGGAATATAGCCGTAAGCTTGCTGTCACGTCAACGGCACCACCATCCCCTACACCCAGAATCCAACTTATCTTGAGTCACGCTTGATCGCCAACTCACCTTCAAGCAACACTTGGAAGGCCTCTATGGCAAAGTCAGAGCCCGTAATTACCTCTTACGTCTCCTGGCTGGCTCAACATGGGGTGCTCACGCCCCTGTTCTGCGAACTTCAGCGCTGGGCTTGGTCTACAGTGCCGCGGAATACGCCGCCCCAGCTTGGTGCCGCAGCACCCACAGTAGGAGGTTAGATGCTGCGTTAAACGATACGTTGCGATCATCTCTGGGTGCCTGAAACCGACCGGCAGGGAGCTTTTACCAGTGCTCGCGGGCATTCCACCGGCCTACCTGCGTAGGGAACATTCCACTTTCAAGTTGGCGCTCCAGACACATCTGGACACTAACTACCCCATTCATACCCTTGTCCATAGTGCACTCGGGACACAGCGCCTGTCCCTCGGCACACAGCGCCTGCATTCACGACGCACTTTCCGCCGCCATGCTACGGCGCTGGTTTCAATCTCCTGGAGTCATATAGAACGGCATGGGGAAGTGCATAGCACCGTTCCAGTTTTTAGTCACCACTGCTCTTTGTCTCCCACCTGGCTCAGAGTTTCCCCGGGGTCTGTGGGTAGCACTGAATAGGCTAAGAACTGGCGTCGGCTGCTTTGGTACATTCTTGTACCGCTGGGCATGTTAGATACACCCAAATGCATCTGTGGCGCTGAGGAGCAGTCAGCCAATCGTATAATCTTCGACTGTAATATCCTCCGCCCTCCGAACTGCCTGGAAGACTTGCGGTCCCCTAACTTCAACAACACTAAATGGCTTGAGGACTTTGTGGATTTTGTTTGAACCACTGCTCACACGCAGGAAGATTCCAGCTTTTTTGCACATACCCTATTAGTGTCTGCAATGCCCTTAGTCCAGCACTAAAACTTCACTGGTTCTGCAATTTAACTCATAACAACTAAACATAGGGTTGTGCTTGTATTGGAATGTTCCTTCTTGGGAGTCAACAGCATAGCTGACTGAAACTGCGAAATAAAAGCTTTCTACAGGTTGTTCTTGTTATTTAAATTACCATTTAAACTAAATTCCCCTCTCCGATAACGGTTAAAAATAGAACGTGCAATTTATGCAAATCTGTGGGTTTAAAAACACGAAAAACAACCTTAATACTTTCTTGAATTTTTAACCAAAGCATCACGAGTGATCAAACCCAATGCGTGCAATTTGAATTGTTTCTTTATCTCAAACATTTTTTAAAGCAACTGTAAGTCGCACTGCTGCGGAAATTTAAACGTCAACCTGTTCACACTTGGAATTCATTTTGCATGTTGAACCTACGGTCTTATTTCACACAAAAAAGTAATGAAAGATCGAAAGCTGAATAAATTCCTAGGAAACCACCACAGTAGCCAAGAGCAACAATGCTGCGTAATGTCTTAGCAGTTGATTTGCTTGAGAGTCTAATTTCTCTCTAAACGAGTATGGCTGCATACGTCACAAAGAACTTTATTTCTAAATTATTTTCATCCACTTGCAACCACCTCATCAGCTTTCGTCCCCAATTGAACGTACCCGTTAAGGATGTTTTAATATCGTCCTACCAGACTATCATCTTATGGCTACACCACGACAGTTTTTTTAATTCAACCACTGTTTCACAGTTAACAGCGGCTAAGCTGTGGCAGCTTTTGTTAATATTTATTTAGTAATCCAGAAAACGCCTTTGTTCGAGTTATGTACAAACTCACCACATGGAACCGGCTGCTGGTTATCGGGTCCCGCTTTTGTCTGATTCGCCTGGAAAGCAAAAACAAGTGAATTAGAACCTCAGGCGTATGTAAAACTTATACTTAGGGATTTTATGATCCCCATTTCCATACTATGCGGGATATTGGCGAAAAAACTTGGATTAACCTCAATTTTACTTTACCAAGGATTATCTACGCGCGCTATTATGGAAGAAAAAATGCGGAGAAGACAGAAACCGACTTCAAATATACGATACACCTATTTCTCATCATACGAAGCCTGCAGGCACGGTAGGCAAATCGACCAGCCAGAGCAGCGGGGGTATCAACTTTGTCCCGGTCGGAGTCGGGGTTAATGCAGAATTGTCCACAGTTGGGTGTTACAAAGCAACAGCATACCCAGCAATTAGCGGTTAACAGCTCAAAGGCGTGTGATACATCACGTCACTGGGCAAAAAAATTTTCGATGACACACACAAGTTGCAAAACCAATCAAAACAATTTACAGGGTTCTCACCGAAACATCCTGCCATACTGCTACTGTAAGTTATGTCACCAGTTCGATGCTCGTTAACTAAAAAGAAACAGTGCATAACCTTCACAATTGCTCAAACGCCACTAGCTTTTTCGCAAGCTGTCATATATAAAAGCCACACAATTTTCGAAATTATAAACAGAAAGAAAACAAGCAAAATCACGTTGTAGAAATTAACTTCTACTAAATTTTTTCATTTAGATATATTTATTTATTTAACCAGACACATTCACCATCGATACCAGCAAACCGGGCTTCTGTATCTATTATCACTTATTCATGCACAGCGCGAGAAGAATGATGCGTTTAACCAAAAACTAGTCCGAATGACTTGTCCTTTTAGTCTTCAAAAAGCGGCTAAAGTAGGATTTCAAGACGTTTTAGATGCTTTCAAGAGTTTATGCATCTCAAAGGAGCAAACTCAGCTGCCATTCTACTGATGCAGACATAAATATAAAGTACGTAGTCACCGAATTTTCCAAAAAAACGTTAAGCGACCATTTAATCGTGATATTCGATGGACATTCCTGCTGTGTTAAACGTTGGTACGACCAAGGGTAAAGCCCTTTGACAGTTGACTTCGGTAAATCTAGTAATGCTTGTCGTAAAATATGCAGTTGTATAAGAGAAACACGATTTTTTATCAATAAATTAAAACGCCCATTTTCAAATCTGAGCAACGTTTGAATAAAAAATTATCTTCAAATGTTTTTCAAGTTTGAGGCCTATGTTGATTGAATAATCCGACCAACATTATAGAACAAATCGGGTATAAAATCATACTGTTTATTTATTTTGCCAAACGTACATATCAATTTGTTAAAACCGATAATTTTTTCACAACTGCATTCGGCTAACAAAACTTCCGCAATATAAAAATTTTAAGGACATTTTTAGCAGTTTCACAACTTGGTGTACTTGAACCTCACTGTACAGAGTAACCAGTGAAGCCGTCAGGAATTCTGTATCTTTGTGCAAAAAGTTACTGAAAAGCTAGCAACTTTTATCTTTCCTTTGCACATAAAAGAAACACCAAACAAGGCAGTCATTGCTTAGTTTCGAAAGCAATGGAGTATGTGTATGCTTTTTTTCCGGAGCACGTTAAATGANGTTGCCCGTTCAAAGTGTTGTTGTCACTAACAAAAAAGCTGAAAAGAACACCATACGGTGAATATAACCAGGGCTCGGCCTATTTTTTATTGCGCCGACCGAGCCGCCGGCTTTCCCCAATACCAAACACGAAGTGACATCACACTAGCTGTGGAAGTCCATTTAATGCGAAAACCCCTGATCAACACAATCCACCATATTCTTGCATTCATTAGCGCCGCATAAATGACAGGGTAACAGTAGATCGAAATAACTAAATTTCCTTTAACGCCACGCCGTAAACAGTCTTTGTATGAGTATGAACATAGTATAAATCGTATCGTTCTGCGTAACAATATTATTAGCTCAATCTTTCCAGCTTAAGTATCGCAAAGCTATGGCAGTTAGAACTGCGAGTACTTTTTGTGATAAACTTACATCGGCTTGACAGAGCTGGAGTCCACTTCGTTTGCGGTCCAAGAGATAACCGCGCAGTTGCAGTTTGTTAATTACTGTAATACTGGCATTGCAACCACAATCGCAGTTCCGCGGTTGTTTCAACTGTAAATAGTTGCGCCGACAGTGTTTCTTGCTTTTGTTGTATGCTGTGTTTCAGAAACCGAACTCAAGAATTTAGTGGCCGCGGAGCAAATGTTTACGCTGCTACCACTGTGTACATAGAGCAGTTTTGTAGGGAATGTACGGCGGCAGATCTTACCTTCTGGCCAGGCGAGGAGACAGTTCGCTGGAACTGCGGCAGTGAAGAGGTGATATTGGGCATCATGCTGGGTTGCACTGCCATGCTCGTATTGACGGCGTCCGAACTGCTCGCAAAGGTTGATGACGATCTTTCGCAGAACTCTGAGCCCACGCCTAATCCCGGAAGAATCGTAAATGGGAAAGCAATCCAGTAGAGAATTTTTCGCAAGCACAAGTTCAATTCCAACACTACAGTCTAACATAACTCCACACTCACGAAATACACCAAAAAGGATCAACCAACCTTGGCGATTGGTTGACGGGAATCGTGGCTGCGTTTTGAAGCAGATATCTCGGTGTGCAGGATGCCCAGGGAACACAGATGTTAAACATGGCGCATTCACGGGAAAAAGGTCATTGGTATTTGTTGTTGGGCAGTGTCCACGAAGTAGATCAGCTTGCCAAAATGGGGCTATTTGATGCGATGTTAACAAAGTCGAATTGAGCAGCTGTGCTGGATAGTAAAGAGTGCTGTCAGCTTGCGACGGATGATACTGATTGCGAACCGCTTGGCAGGGAGATCCAGACGACTCAGGTCGCTGGGAAATAAATAAAGAAGGGGAAGGGTAGGGTGCAGTTTTCGTTGAAGCGCTATGCCTAATCAACACTGGGTTCCCAGAGGGAGCTGGGGTCAGATCATCTATGGCAGCTGAATGTGGAGAAAGTCCTCGAGCGACGGGCTGCTGCATGGATTGTGCGCCAGCGTCGGTGCAATTGGAAAGCACAGGACTCATCATGCTCATTTCATCAACGCAAGCAATAGTACTTGAAGCCACAGGTAGTGGTTGTTCATTTGAAAGCACCCGAGGCCCTGAACACGGCTGGCAACTGGAACTTGGTAATCTGTCGTCAACCTGCAGCAATTCAATGCTCGGTCCTCGTGTTTCGGTGTTGTCTCTATGCAAAATGTTACTTTTGGGCGCACTGCCTTCATCTACCTGCACGAAAATACACAAACAATATATCGTCTAGGATCTGAATATATTTATGATTGGAGTTTAATATCATATTTTTATGGATATGTTGTCAAGTTTACTGTGAAAAACAAAATCAACTGAAATTTTTTTATGGTTGTACAAGTATTGTGTCGTAGCAGATAATAATTAAAGGTTTATGTGACTCAATACAAGCACAGAGTACTATTTAGACTTATATACAAACACCCTATGATCATGCTGTTATCTAAACTAGCGCCAATAGTCGAACGGCTGGTTTGGAGCTGCCGTATTGAATGAGTCAAACACGCAATGGAACTGCTACTGGTTACAACGCAGCCGTTTCAAAGCCTTCCTCTTGCAGCGCAAGCAGCTTTCAAAGTTTGTTTTTTTTCTTGCTTGAAATCCGTAAAGGCAAGCTGTCACATCACTGTTATGACATTCGAACACATCCCTGAGGTCTAGCTTAAAGTAGTTTTGTCAGGGTTGCGGAGTCAGAGATTTTTTTAGTTTATATCCGAATCTGGCAGTCCAATTGAATTATTTTTTACATCGCACTCCTAAGTTACGAATCCTAACTTGTGCCTGTTGAAATGGTACAGTTTCTTCTGAAACTTTTATTGAAACAAAATTCTTGCTGTTCACCACGATTTCCATTGATTGTTAGTTGCTACAAAATTGTTGACAACCAAATTGCATTCAAGTTATGTGAGGAATCAGAGTCTGATATTTTGGAAGCTAGGAGTTGCAGTCAAACATTTTACATCCGATTCTGCAACCTGGTTTTGATGCTGTAGTAGAAAAAAACGTGGAAAATGCAACCCTGTTTTAGGTAATTAACATTGATTTTTAAACATACATTTTTCTGTCGGTAGTTGCTTCCAATGCATGGTTGACCGATTGCATTCAAATGTCGCTTGGGTCGATCAGGCAAGTCCATAGCACTTTTTCTGAGTAATCACTGATCTATACCTTGTTTCATATGTACAGTACCAAGCAATGTTTACAATACATATGTTTTCTATGGATAACGATTTGCTGAAGATTATGGTATTGCATGCTAAAAACGTTATAGAAACCTAAAATCTAGAACATGGTTATAAACTTCAATCATTGAAATTGATACTAACAAACAGTTTGCAATCACAAACGAATTGCAAAAAGATCGAGAAGTGGGAATTCACCAACCCATGAAAACTGTGGTTTCATTTCACTAAAGTCAATACGCACAGTCGCACATGTGTACACATTGGATTGGTGGTTATCTTCAAGAAAATTTGAGCCAATACTTCAGCCAAGCTGCTTTAAAGTTTGAAATTTCAATGTTTGCCCACACGGAAACCAATAAATCTGCACATTTCCGTTTCTAATACCGCCTCATGAATCCATTTACTTTAAAAAATTTGAAACAATTGTCAATTGCACAACTTCCTCTGAAAATGGAATGCAGGCAAGTTCATAACAGAGACATGGTTTTAGCAGTTTTTTTATAAACGTTGGCTTGAAAAACATGTCAAGTTTCCTTTGGTAAGTGGCAAAGCCAAAACACAGTAACAAAATAATGCTGTATGAACATCTCGATCACATACCTGGTAAAACCAGGTTTTAAGTTAGTACGGCCATTGTTTTCCACAATAGCACATTAATCAGGCACAGAAGTCTGCAAAATACAGTTGAAGTGATCATTATTGCAACAGAAAAGTTTCAAAACTCCCTGCTCAATCCATGGCCGCTTGGTCTTTGCGTAATGTTTTTGACACAAAAGTACATATGCGAGGTTTCTTGGGTGTCAAATTTTTAAAGTTAAGGTAGCCTGAATTCAACCCGGTTCCTACACAGGGACAATGGTTTCACTTTTTTAATACTATTTTTGCATGAATCAGCAGTTCACAAAATTGGCCTTTTTCTGCATGTCATGGGTCTTCATGAGCCACCCTTGCACACTCAAAGCCTTTTGCAATTAGCACATGGAAGTTATTTCGCTATTTTTCTTTTCTAGCTTTGAAACCAACTCTGAAACTTATGCTATGTACTTGCACATTTAAAAAAAAATATTTCCTTCTTCCTTGCGTCTGAGGTGTTCTGTTTAAGCTTCCCAAGACAATGATTTCTTTGAAACTGGAAAATTTGTTTCTTTGTTTGTTGGTTTGTTTTTTTACTCTCTATTCACCACCTGTTGAATTTAAACTACATCTGCCACCATACATGTCTACGCATGCTGCTTAACCTCCACTACTTTAGAATATATTGAAATTGATTTTGAGAATACCGATTCTACATGAACTGATACTGACACATCTCAATGAAAGACGTTTGAAAAATAACTTTGACAAAATGGAAAAAATTATTAAAACTGCATGCTTGCTTTGCTTACCAGACATAATAGCTGCATCTGAAACGAAACTCCCAGTCATGCATACTTGTTCATACCACTTTAAAATATAATTTAGTTAACACAAACCCATCAAAAAGTACAGCTTGAATCAACATTTACATCGAAGCATATATATTTGACCAGTGGTTCCCAACCCAAACAAGGGTCGTGAAGTGTCAAAAAATGGGTTGCACCAAGGTAATCCAAACCTGAGTTGTATATTTTCAACATTCCCCGTGCTTGTCTGTCTGTAGCATAGGTATTTGAGAAAAGAATAAATTGCTGACATTGAACAAGAACTTAGCCACATTTGCCAAAAATCATCCATGCAATCATTAACTTTTTCATACACTGTTTGAGACTTGGGTCGTGAGGTGTTCACCAAACTCAGATTTGGGTTGTGCTCAAAAATGTTTGGGAACTGCTACAATAGTCAAAGTATTAGCCACAAAAATTTACTTTTATTGAAATCATGGGAAAGTGAATTAGTGGTCAACTGGAAGTAGGACATAGAATTGTATCACTTTGTTTTTACAAAGTCTGTTTTAAACATACTGTAGGAGCTGAGCACATTTCACATACAAGAGAGTACATTGTTTAAAGTTTTCAGCCCGAAGCTGTCATTAAAATTATGGGAAACATTATGTCTGAAGTGACTTGAAGACATTCACCAACTAGCAAGATGTAAAGGATAGTAGTGATGAGCTAATAATACACTGGAATGGTCCTGACATCCAAAAATGCCACAAAGTTGTCAGAGGCCTTAAATATTCATTTAAAGGTGGTGCATGGCATTTTCTTTTCTGAAGATGTGAGTTTCAAAATTTGCAAACTCTCCTAACTAGTGAAAAGAATTAATCGCGTAAAACCAGCGTTGCAATTTGTGTCACAGCAGTAATAGCAGAGGACTTTTGTGTGCTACATTTGTATAGGTGATGCATGTTTAGACAATCTGTTCATTTGTTCTACGAAATGGTATAGGCACAGTATTACATTTGCATTATGGTAAAAAAATTTTGTTTATTTAATGTTTTTTAATTTGTTGTCATTTTAATGTTTGCTGATGTTTTTTTATTTTTTAGCTGTTTTCTATTTCTACCAGAATATGCCAATTATCTGCTGAATAACACCAATATTTACTAGTATGTAAAATCATGTTTAGACAACTGGCTTACTGCAAGATAATGATTTACACCATCTCTGATTTGTGAATGCTAATTCACTACATATAAAATTTCCACGTATTTGTTCAAATTTTGCTGTGAGTTGGTTTAATATGCATTGTTTAAGTCTTTTCACTGTGGCTTGAGTAATGCAAATGAGACAACACTCGTTTTTTCCTTACCCAAGATTTACAACCATAAGTGAGGATCTGAATAAGATGGATTTAAGGATTGAAAGTTTTGCAGTATTTGAAATTTCTTGCTTTTATGACAACAAACTGATGGTGCTCACACTCAGCTGCACTGTGTTTGTCTTACCAACCCATGTTCTACCCTTTGTCAATCAGGATTTCCCCTAAGGTACTTGAACTTCATGAACTCTTGCAGTGCACTGCCATTCACTTACAGCGTACATCAACTTGCATTCTCAAGAGACATTATAACTTAGTATTTCTAGTGTTAAATTTCATTTTAGCTTGATTGTATGCACTGGCAACCTGATCAAGTGCATGTTGAAGGCCTTGTCTTAAGCACCAAAGTGTCTGCAAAAAGCAAAGGGTTGATCCTGCAGCTTCCAACTGTGACAACTTTGTTGTAGCAAAAATGTACTTGCATAATCAATAGTTTTAGGAAGAATTATGAGTGCTTTCGATAAGTACTGTAATTTTTAATGTTGCTGAATTTGGACCCTAATAGTCTAACAATGATATTAACATGAACAATAACGCCTCTGAGGAAAATTCTGATAAAAATTATTATACCATATTGCTCTAGCTGATCTGTTGCCGCCAGAATATGAATCGCCGATAAAATAGACACTACCTTTTTTACCCTAGCCTACACCCTAACCATTTACCTTAACTGCAAACCCTAACCATCAACACCAAACGCTAATCCTATACCCTAACCTTAGACACTAGCACTGAACCCTAACCCCAAACGCTAACTACTGTATAAACCTAATTTTAAACACCAACACAAAACCCTAATCCTATTGAATTGCTGAGGAAGAGTGTCTATTTTACTGCCAAGATGCTGGCGGCAACCGATCGGATGGAGCTATTGTGCCACCAGTTCAACATTCGGTCTCGTGGCATGACGCAATACAAAGAAAAAGGTCACTTTGTCAGGAAACACTGTCCTGCTCCTGGTGTAATGGTTAGGTATTAGGGCTGCTATGCCAATGGTTGGTGGTTGGACTCTTATCTAATGAAATTTCGTTTTGTTTTTTTCTTCGTTTTTTCCAGGTTTCGCTCAGGTGTTACCTTTAGGGGTTAGTGTTGTTAAGTTAGGATTAGGGTTAAGTTAGCGTTAGCTTAGGGTTAGTGTTACTGTTAGCTTAGCATTAGGTGAGCTTTTCCGGCGGAAAAGTCAAAAGTTCAGCATTTTTTAGAAGTCTTTCTAAATCAGAGCGCAAGTTTTAATCAAGCAAAATGTAATGTTGGACATATAAATGACCTATTTCAGTTGAAATATTAATAA
>JGI24159J19872_10012704_pt1 | contig 10975 bp, 6 predicted proteins | sample Ectturendosymbi4_FD_19872 | JGI IMG/M metagenome (IMG submission 19872)
AGTCCCAGCAGAGTTTTTGCATTTGATAGCAAAATATACACTACCATTTAGCAAACCTGTGAAATCGGATCACAACTAAAATTTTTGATATTTTCAGCATAATCACATGAAAACAACAAAAATGTTCTCAGTCCGATCCAGTCCTGATCTGCCAATTTTGAAAAAAATTGCTGTCCGATCCAGTCCTGATTCGGCCACAATTGGCTTCAGTCCTGTTCCAGTCCGATCCAGTCCTGATCCGTGCTCATCTCTGGCTGCCACGAGCCGCCCGCTAATGTCGAAAAAATACTTCACAATTTTTTTGAGTTGTAAGAACCACTCGGTGGCAATAAAAGTGAGTGAAACTGAAACCACTTGTTTTCTGCTTGGCATAATATTCCGGTGCTGCATTTTCGGGCAAAGTTTTTTTCCAAGAAGATAGCATTCCGTCAGGCGCGACTGGCTGGTACACTACACTGCAAGTGTAAGAACTTTTTCCTTCGTATATGTTAATGTGGTGATAACTTCTTGCAAAAGCGTGGCAGTCAGTGTTTCTGGTGCTGAGTTGTTTCTTGGAGGGAACCTGTCATGCAACGTTTTGATGGCATATTAGGTTATAGCCTAGGTGTAGGTCAGTAGGTGTATTTTATATATGAACAAAATCGCAATAACTTCATAAGTAGGCAGTTGCTATAGTATAGAACCGCCTACGGATCTTTAAATTTGAAGCCTTATTCGACCGCCTTCTGTTCTGTAACATGATGACACTAACACATGACGAGAGTGCAGTAGGCTTGGTTGAAATGAAGTAAATGTAAATAAAGATAAACCTTAACCCTAACCGTAGCCCTAACAACCTAACCGTAATCCGAACCTAATGCTAACTTAAACCTAAGCTAACCCTAAAGTTAACGCTAACCTAACACTTACTAACCCTAACCTAGGCTAACCCAAAGCTAACCTAACGCTATCGTATCCCTAACCTAACACTAACTCATAAACGTAAAAATTGTTTGTAAGCCTGAAAAAAAGTAAAGAAAAAAAACGAAAGGAAAGTTGAAAGAAAAAAAACAAAACCAAAGTCGGCAAAGTGAGATTCGAACCGAAAACCTAAAGCATAGAAGGCATAGCACATAACCATTACACTAATGATCCACACGATTTGAACGACAAAGTGACCATTTTATTTGAATTGCGTCAGGACAGGCGGATGAATAGTCACTTCCTTATATAAGTAAGGTCAGGTTTTACGTTAGGCCTAGGCTATAGTTTTAGATTTAGGGCTTTAGGCGTAGGGATTTAGGTTTAGGGATTTAATTAAGTTGAGAGTTTTCGGTTTGGAAGTGACTAACTATGGATACACCTGTCCTGACGCAATTCAAATAAAATGGTCAGTTTGTCAGGCAAACGGTGTGCTGGTCGTAGCATAACGGTCATGCGTTACGGCTGCTATGCCAATGGTTGTCAGTTCAACTCTCTCACCTTGCCGACATCCGTTTTGTTTTTTTTTCTTTACTTGTTTCAGGCTTAGGTGTTACGTTTAGGGGTTAGGGGTTAGTATTGGGTTAGGATTAGGTTAAGGTTACGGTTAGGGTTAGGTTTTATCTTTCACATTTAGTTCCTTTCTACCAAGCCTACTGCACTCCCATCGTGCGTTACTGTTACATCACAAGTAGCGTAGCCATATGAATAAGTTCTCAAATTTTAAGATCCATAGGCGTATCTGTAGCCACCGCCTTTAGGTTTAGGCTTGTAGGTTGAGAGCAAAATCGTCACCAGAAAGTGTTCAACAGGGAATCATTACATTTGTGCTGGGGTCATGACATTGTAAAAGTGATATTTAAACTCTGAGTTATACAGTAATGTTTCATATTTCAGGTTGGGGGATTGGAGATTTGTTTGGGGGGACTAAGGCCAGCAAAGCTACCCTGTGGTGACGGGACTGGTTAAGGGCTTTTAGGTTTTGTGTTTTAAGCTTAGGTTTGATGTGTAACATTTCATCGCAAAGCAATGCCCGTTACATGTCACTGATGACAAATCCCCACAAATAAAAGATGCGAATCCTTCTGGAGTATATATGTCTGAGCGAACCAGGTTGTAGCTTAGTGATCTTGTTGGGTGAAGTTAATTGTTGCTTGGTGTGAAAGACCTCTCTCGTTGAAGCCTTGCTAGTATAGGGGTTTTAGGTTTAGGGTCTTGTGTTTGGCGTTTAAGCCTCACACTAACCAAAGCATGTAACTTTGTATATTGTGCTTGTCACATCACATGACCATTTCAACCAATCATGTTCCACAAAAGGCAAAATAGTCTCAGCAGATATTTTGCCTCAGGAGGCAAAAATAGAGGAGTCTGCCAATTGTTTAGTGGGCCATGGGCGGGTCGGTTTAAAAAAGAATAAATGTCCTCGGTCCATGGGCGATTATGGGCTGGATGTAGTGGGCTATGGGCGATCAGGCCTGAAAAATCTTGGACTGTGCCATCTCTAGCGCGTTGACAAACATCTGTTCTTTACATGATTGTACCACCAGTGTTGCCACTGCTGTTTTTTCACTAGATCTAGGGTTTTTCTGTTTCATCTGGGTTTTTTTGACTCTGGTCAAATTTTAGAAATGTATCTTGTACAGTATTATTCTATTTACAGTATTACTCCTTTTACAGGGAACCTTCATTTGTGCATTTAAGTGAAGGCAGTGGCTATACTGTAGACCAGACTGAAAAACGTGGCGGTTGTCGATGAGATATCGTGTGTGAGAAGGAGATTTTGAGGCATGACACACGTGACAAAACTTTGGGACGTGACGTTCACGCGTGACTGCTTTTCACTGAAATCATAACGGCGCGTGAAATCTCTTTTAGAAAAAGGTTTTATGAATAAAAACCTTTATCAGAGTTGTTTGAGCAGCTCCAGTGCCTTGCTCATGTGTTCAGAGGTGTTACTAGAGGTTAGATCAAGGGGGAAACTTAGCTGAAAGGGCCCACTAGTCATTGTAGGGGGACTACTGGCCAACACTCCGAAAAAACAAGTTTGAGAATTGAATGTGATTACGGATGTAGCCGGCTATATTTTAAAACCCCAAATAACCAGAAAATACTCCGAAAAGCACAAAAAAGCAACAACCTACTGAAAACCAATAGAATACTAAAAATGAAATATAAGCTTATGGGGCGACCGGTTTTTACATGTAGCTTGCCAGGTGGGCGATCCTCCCCTCTTCCCCCCATCAGTTACGCCAACTGCATGTGTAACCTTGAAAAGTCATACATCTGCATGATGTATAATTGTTTGTTATTCCGAACAATATCAAAAAGGCAGTTTCTATTTTGCTGCCAAGATGGCAGTCAGCAAATGGCTTGGTAGAAACAGAAAGGAAGTAAATGTAACTAAAAGATAAACCTTCAACCTAACCTTAACCCTAACTGTAGCCCTAACTTAATGCTAAGGTAACATTAACCTAACCCTAACCTAACACTAATTCTAACCTAACAAGACTAACCCCTAAACGTAACACCTAAACGGAGCCTAAAAAAAAGCAAAGAAAAAAAAAACAAAAGGAAAGTCGGCAAGGCGAGAGTCGAACTGAAAACCATTGGCAAAGCAGTCGTAACACCTAACCATTACATCACAATCAGGACAGCGTTTTCCTGACAAAGTGACCTTGTCTTTGTATTGTGTCATGCCATGAGGCCGAATCTTCAACTGCCGGCACAATAGCTGCAGCCGATCTGTTGCCGCCAGAATATCGCTGGTAAAATANANACTACCTATCAAAAAACANATTTGTACCACTACAAAGTTCCATTCCCGANACCCCAAGGGGGCTTTTGTGGGCTAATCCCTACTAAACAAAACTTCAAGCCCCCTAAATTAAAATAACAAGCACTACNAAAAATTGGGAGTTTTTGTCAAAATTTTGGATTTCAAGCCCCCTTGCACAAACGTAAAGCCCTTATTGAAGACTTTCTGATNACGATTCTGCAAAGTTCCATGGAAGACAGGAAAAAGTTAGTAATTNATCTTAGAAGCACGTGGATGACAGATCGCATCCAATATTTTCCCGTTGTTCATAAACAGTATTTCACCAACATTTATTTTACATTCCCGTCAATGTGGAAAAGATAGTTGNCATCCACCTTTGAAACAGCAACTTCCTATAATTTCTTTCTTGTCACGCAGTGAATTAGTTAGATGTGATATACTGTATTATTCACCATTACAAGTATTTGTAATAGCATAACCATTGTTCAAATAGCCAGCTGGCCACTTTTACTTGGAAAAACAGCAATTTCATGTGCTTTGGCAGTTTTCTTAGGTGAGGGCACCTGAGCAATATTTGATGTTAGAGTTCGGCTTTAACCTAAATCAGGGGTGTAGTGCGGTAGAAACGGCGTTCCCACACCTATTTTGTAGCACTACACCCTTGATTACCTGGCAAAAACGATAGCCTACTTTTTCATTCAAAATTGTTGAGGTGTGATTATGACCACTACAGTACGAATGCTAACCTAAGCTAACCCTAACCTAATGCTAACCTAACACTAACCCTTAAACGTAACACCTAAGCCTGAAAAAATGTAAAAAAAAACAAAATGAAAGTCGACAAGGTGAGATTCGAACCGAAAACCATTGGCATAGTGGCCATAACGCATAACCATTCCACTATGCTATCCACACAGTTTGAGTGACAAACTGACCCTTTTATTGAAATTGTGTCAGGACAGGCGTATCCGTAGTCGCTTAAGTGAAAGTAAAAGAAAACATTAAACATTTTTTAGAAAAAATTAAGCTTTTATGTTACTTCATACATGTGATTTGCTGCTAGCTTACTTGAAAATTGTCAGTATGTCTAAAAATAGACTTGAAGTTGTCGAAAATTTGATGCAAATAATGCATATTACTTTACTTTTTATGTGCAAGTACCGCTGGCTTACATTTCAAGTTTGGTTTTGACTTTTTTGAACATTTTGTGTGTCTGGGTTTTTTCTTCGTAACAGAGTGGCAACACTGGTATGATGCGATGTGCATTGTATACAGTGGTGCCACTCATGGGCGCAATTAGGTGGGGGACGCGTCCTCCCTGAATTTTCAAACAGTGGGAATATAATATACCATGTCCCCCCACATTTTTCTCCAAAGGTTTCGCAATATATTGATTTCACATCAAGCTGTCTCCCCCAGATTTTACAACAAATATGCGCCCATGGTGCCACTACTAGTCCTAGTGTTTTTCCACTAAATCTAGTGTTTTTCAATTTCATCTAGTGTTCTAGTGTTTTTTTCACAGCTTCAAGTGTTTTTTGTGAGTGAGCTGAAGTGAATGTAATTAATTACACTATTTCAGGTAATTGTAACTGTAATTGAGACTTTGATGTTGTAGAATTGTAATTTGCTAAAAATTCTACCTAATTGCATCTTAAATTACACAAGAGCATATAATCTGTTTGAGATAAATGCTACGAAGTCACTGTAGTCATCTGTTAAAAGTTTCAGGTACCTGTTCAAGCAAAGGCAAGCGTTGCTGCTACAGCAGTATCGCACATTTTCTTTGACTCTGGCTTACAATGAGTTGCACAAAGTTTGTTTGCATTGCAACGCATTTTCTGGCCATTTTCATTGTGTGTAGTTTGCCATTTGATTTCACAGTTGACTTGAATTGAAGTACTTAGAAGACTAATCAATAGTTTGTAATCTTGTGTTTTTTATGTGAATCCTGTAGTGTTTTTATCATGAAATCGAGTACTTTTTTGTAACAACACTGGTTGTACAATTCCAAATGATGTCAGCAACTTCACTGAACCTGAACCAATTTTCACAGATTAAATACATTAATCTTGAAACTGAACTTTAAAGGTTATGACAATATTCATACAAAATTATCAAATCCAAATCCAGTTAGTCAGAGATTACAAAACCTATCCAAATCCATCAACAAACTACAAATCCACAGGATTTAAATCCAAATTCATGTTCATCTCTGGTAGTGGGTGTCTGACAAATAAGTTGAAGTGGCAATTTATACCAGATTTTTCTTTTAAAATAAACTAGGTGAAAATACATGTCTTCAGAGCTCCTAAATGGTAACTAATGTTGGTGGTTGGGAAGTTACGGCCAAAAACGATAATTAATTAATTACTCCCCTGGTAAATCCCTTATTACAGTATTAGTTTTAAGTAATTACGTTCGCTGGCCATAACGTTTTGGGTAGATGTAAAAAACCAGGATTTAGCCGCAGGGAGGCCAAAAACCAGAAAGATGGGCCAAAAACCAGAAGGGGGACCACATTTTTAAAATACTGTATTGGATGTATGTAGCAAACAGGAGGCCAAACGTGAAATAGGGAGGCCATGCACCACTGGCTGCCCTGCTGGCAACGGCCCTGGTTTGCTGCATAGTGAAATGTTTTATCCATTGAAATAAACAACATTAAAGATGGATATTATATTCATGAACCACTAGATATTGCTGATGATATTTGTGTGTTTTGTCCAAGTGGGTTACGAAGTATACTTAATGTGTGTCAGGCTTACACAGAATCGCATGGAATAATTTTCAACTGCAACAAAGCTGTTTGTGTGACGTTTATGACTAAGAGTACAAAAAGCACATTCATCCCGTTACTGAAACCGGGTGGTTAAAATGTAAAATCTGTTAACCACTACAAATATCTGGGGATTGTATTTGATGGTAAGCGAAAGCACAGAGACAACTGAAATCAAATATTGTGTAGCAAACAAGCTGCGAGCTTCTCTTAATGTTCAAATGCTGTTAAAAAACTTTTTCATTCCTTCTGTACATCCAAGTATGCATCACAATTGTGGTGTAATTTCAGGAAGTCATGCATGCAGTGAGTGTTTGTTGCCTATAAATTTGGATGCAGGGCTCTATACAACCTGCCGTGGCAAGCGAGTGTTAATAGTCATCAGGTTCAATGCAACATTTCTACCTTTGAGGTCTTATTGAGAAAAATGCCTACCTGTTTCTTGAAAGATGCAGGAAGTCTAGCAACGTATGATTGTGTGTTTAGATGCAGTCAGATTGTTTATTTTCATCCTTATTCTTTAACCCCTTACGTCCCGCCCAAGCCACTATAGTGGCTGGCACTTTTTTGGCCATAGCTCGCCAGCCGCTAGAGTTAGAGAGCTATTCAAACCCTCTACGGATTCAGCAAGTCTTCTGATTTAAATCGAAAAAAACGTTTTTTGTTTTCGGTGGGGGGTTTGCTGGGGGGACTGCCACAAGTGGAGGTGGTTTGGAAATTTCGACCACATTTGGCCAGCCCTGGGCTCCAACCTATTGACCCATTCTTTTGACTCAAAGTTTTATTGAAAACTAGGTCAAAATCTGTGTCTATAGAGCCCTTGATTGACTTGCTAGCATGTCTGTAGCCAAAATTATGGGCCAAAAACCCAGTTTTTGGCCTATTTCCAAACTTTTCAGAAAAGGCATAATTTGCCCAAAAAGGGCAAAACTTTGGCTGGCCATAACTCAGCAGCAGATCGAGCTAGAGAGCTATTCAAACCCTGTAATGACTTGTGGCGTCGTGTAGTTTAGAATAAAAAAAATTTTTTTAATTCGGATGGGGGGTTTTGGGCCAAGGGGATCATGATGGGGTATGTTTTTAGGTTAATTTGATGACGTCATCATCCGATCCCACACGCCAATATTTTGGCTTGCAGTATTTTTGGATTCTAGGCCAGAATACGCATTTTTAGAGCCCTTGATTGAGTTTCTAGCGTTTCTGGTTCAAAAGTTAGGCCAAAAAAACAGCAAATTGGTAAGGTGCTTTTCTCAATACTTTTGGGGGATTTCCGTAATTTATTTTAATGTTTTTTGGCCCTAATCTTGGAACCAGGAACGCTAAAACCCATTCGAACCCTTCGAAGTCCCGAAATGTAACCAAAAAACAGCTAAACTAAAAAAAAATTTATGTCATTTAAATGGCTCATTGCGGGTCTTAAAGGGAGGTCGGGCAAAAATGCTGACGTCAACAAAAAATAACATAAACATCCTATCATTATAGAAGCATTTTAAAAAAAACAGACATCCTAAACTGAAACGTTTTTTTTTTATTGCAAACTACATACCTTCACGAGTCTTTAGAGGGTTTGAACAGCTCAATCTGACGGCGAGTTATCGCCTGGGATGAAATACCCCTCAGAGTGGCTTTTAAGGGAGCAAAATTTTGGTCAATTTTTGGCTTATGAGCCATAATTTTCGCTCCCGATATGCTAGAAAGTCAATCAAAAGCTTTACAGACGTGGATTTTGACCTAGTTTTCAACTAAATTTTGAATCCAAAAAATGGCCCATTGGGCAGCTCCCAAGGCCAGGCAAAGGTGGCCAAAATCACGTAAAAACAACCCTACTTGTGACATTCTCCCCAGAAAAGCTCAAACCCAAAACAAAAATTATTTTTTTGATTTTGACTACAAGACTTGTCGCATCCGTAGAGGGTTTGAACAGCTCTCTAGCTCTAGCAGCTGACGAGTTATGGCCAAAAGAGTGCCGGCCATTGCATGACGCAAAGGGTTAAACACTACAATCAGATTTGACTGAGTGTTCAGACATTACTGTGTTTTTTTGTTTGTTCAATGGCATGTCATACTTGGCCTTAGCCAGTTTAGGACTTGGGGTCCTACTTGGGAGTGATGTTGTACCAAGTGTTACGGGTTAGAAAACAATAGTGTTAAGGAAGTCCAAAAAATTCACAGTTCATTTATTTGTTTGTTGTGAAAACCTGCTGGTGAAAAAATTACTTTTTCCTTCAAACCCTTCTTTGGTTTATCTAAAATACAAATCACTTTTGATGCATAGTGCTTTGCAACTGTGAAAGTGGCTCTTGTGCTAAAATGCTCCCTCACACCTGGTATTCTGGATGGAAAAGTTTTTTGAGGCAGTTTTCACAACAAACAAACAAATGAACTGTGAATTTTTTTTATTACTGCCTAGATTCCACTAAAAACTTGAGTCAAAAAACTGGCTCTTGGTATTGGCGCCTAGGGTCAAGTGACTTCAGCCAAAACTGCGTAAACCTACCCTCATTTTGACGTCACCCACAAAAACCCCCAAATCAAAAACTTTTCAAACTTTTAAGACATCCTTCATCTTTATAGGGTTTGAACAGCTCTCTAGCTCAACCAGCTAGCAAGTTATGGTGGTGCAAAGTGAAGGTACCTTCACTGTATACCTATACAAGTGGCTCAAATTACGAATATATCGTACCTTGGCACCAAATGTGTTAACACTTTGGCCTCTGGCTGCTTTCGGGGATTTTTGAGAAAAAAAACATTGAAAGGCACATGGCTTTGTGCTGGAATTTCTCCAGTCCAGTACGCGCTGCCAACCTGGTCAAAAGCTCAAAAAATGCGGCAAGTCTTGTAGCTTGCACTCGAAAAAAAATTTTTTGCTTGGGGTATGGATTTTTTGTGAGTGACGTCATAAGTGGAGGACTTTTAGGCCACCATTGGCCCACTTCACCTGGCCTTGGGCGCAAGCCATTAGATGGTAGTATTTTGCTGAAGTTTTTATTGGAAACTAGGCTACAATCCGAGCCTTTTGATACTTTGGATGACCTGCTGGGGTTTCAGGTTCAAAAGTTATGATCTAAAGTAATAAAAATATTTGACTAATTAGCCAATTAGATAATTTATTTTAGATCATAACTTTTAAACCAGAAACGCTAGGATGTCGATCAAAGGCTCAAAAGACTCGGACTCAAGCCTAGTTTCCAATGAAAACTTCAGCGAAATACTCTGGCTTTGCAGTTATGCCCTAGGCCAGGTAACATGAGCCAAAATAGCCCCAAAACTACTTCACTTATGACATCACTTACAAAAAATCTGCGAACTCCAACCAAAAACATTTTTTTCGAGTGCTGACTAGAAGACTGGTTGATCCGTTTGAGTCTTTGAACAGGCCTCAGCACAATCGGCGGAGGAGCTAGGGCATTGGTAAGGCAACCGAAAATTGCTGGTTTTAGGCTGAAATCTAGGTATGAATATATCGTACGCCAGCTCTCAAAGTGTTAAGGGCCAATTTTATTTTTTTCCATGTGCCTTATTCTGGAAAAAGCTTTCTGGTTTTGATAATTCTGTTTTTGACTGATGACTGATTTCGTTCAGTCTTGATTGCATTGCTTCACATTCTGGAATCAGTTCTTGTAGCTCGCTGTGTTGCCAACATTTGGGATGCTATCGTTGTAATGGTTTGTCTCTGCAAAATGCCCCAAATTTTTAGTCTGTTAATCTAGCACATTTGTAGTGGAACCATTAAGCACATCTCCGTTGCATCACAAAATATCATATTTTGATTGCAAAGTACCACACCTATATTTTCTTCACTCAATAATGCCTTGGAATTATTCAAATACAGTTGAAAATGATGGTGAAAATAGTAAGGCCCAACTGATGTTTTTTGAGAATGTGGTGGTTGAAAAAAAATGAAGTTCCTTTTTTTGGTCTTCATTTTGCTTCTAAGAAAAACTACAGTGCCAAAAACCTTGTCAGATAACAACTGACCTACTTATTATATGCATGTACAAGGAAGGTATTTTTCATGCACAGTTATAAATGATGGAGCTCTTGCACATACAGTGTGCAGAGAACAAACTTTGCATACAGGAAAGCCAGTGGTGGTCAGATTCTGAGCTTCAAAGCCAAAACTGCTGGTAACATGGCATTTTTGTGAAAATGCTAATTATGATATGTCATTGATTTTTTGCCTTGGGCAAAGCAATAATTGACAATTGCTTAGCACTGCTAGTCTTCCTTGTTTTAGTATATTTTAGTTGCATGACTTTTAACAAAATTTAAAGTTTGAGCGAAAGAAAACTGAAGACTGTACTAACCTTGCAGCACTAAAAAATCATGTTACAAAGCATTTATATTTTACCAGGTTTTTTAAGGAAAATGTTAGGTGCCTGGTATGGACCTGTAGGGACCCGATGATAATTTTCGCTGATTCTAGAGACCCGATATGGGTCCCTAAAACACCTTAAAAA
>JGI24159J19872_10012705_pt1 | contig 10974 bp, 10 predicted proteins | sample Ectturendosymbi4_FD_19872 | JGI IMG/M metagenome (IMG submission 19872)
GTTCACACAACTGAGTCTGAAATGAACCTGAACTATCAATAAATACGTTTGCGGTTCTCTCATTAGTCTGGGCTGGTTGAACAGAACTCACTTCTGAGAGCTTTTGTTCGAATTGTTTTCTACACTTCGCATATCAGAAATGATTTTTCTTTTCACAAACTTCCTAATACAGTTTTGAGAGCACTTTCTACAAATAAGTTATAATTTAAGAACAATCAACGACCAGATCAACATTAGCGGTAAAAGCCATGAAGGTTAGACATTCTCGCAAAACTGTTTCAAACAATGATAAATGGATCTGTATCTTGACACGACTATCGGACAGTTTACTAAAGTTAGAACTTGCTAAAATTTGAACACCACGCAGGCGTAAAAACTGAGCAGATGAATTATGAAAAGTCGCCACAGCCAATATATCTTTGCACTTAGTACTCGCTCAGAAGTCCGAACTACGCCTAAACGATTACGACTTCTTCCCACAAGCCAAAAAAATTTTAGGCTGGATACGCCACTGAGTCACTGTGAAGGTTCATCACCTGTCAGAGATGTCTGAGGTCAACAGTCACATAGGGAAAAGCGCATTTACTATGTAACTTGAAGTGAACCTTTGAAGATTCGTTGCGATTTTATTGTTACGCAACAAAGAGCAACATTAGAACAGTGTGCTCGCAAGTTTCGTAACGTTTGAGTCTGCAGACGAAGGAGTGGACATGAGTGAACTCCAAACTCATCACTGTATCGCATCAGAACAGTGAAGCTGGCTCTTGTGCAGTGTGAGTGCCATACCGGTAAATGAAGATGCTGACTTCAGCTTTTCTAAACATTTTTGGTTCTTAGTCCAATTTCCGGGGAAGGGGAATGCCGTTTCGCCCCCCCCTGCGGACGCCCATGAAAGTAGCTCATGGCTACTTCTCTTTAAAAGACAAGACATCCTTGAAAAAATTCAAGTGATCTGGCAACCCCAGTAGTGAATGATAGTGAATGAAAGAAACGTTGAAAAAAACAAAAACACAGCTGCTCATTGAAATGTGTTAACAAATTTATATTTTAAATCCATAACATCTGAAGACAATTTACTGAAATGATTTTGAAGCAACACAAATTTGCCTAGAAAATGAAAGAAACCAAGAAGTACATTACACTGTACAAATACGACAGTTGGCGAGTTTTGCATACCAACACCCAACTGTTTTTTTTCAGTTCTTTCTCTTCTCGATCGCTCTCCCGTTGCATTTGTTCGTGCGTGGTCGCTCTTATTTTTTACTCACATGAAATCAGAAATAAGATGCAAGTCCATTTGCCACACTTCGGTTTGTTATTCTCGCGGCATCTTTCGTAGAAGAGTATCAGCAAAGAGATGACAGACACTACAGCTGATAGAACTGCAACTCCCATTTTAACATTTTTTGACTTGAACCATTGTGAAGACTGATAAGCAGGCAGTTCTGTTGATTCTGAAAAGTTGTCGCAAATGAAGCATGGTAAGAGTTAAAAAATGCTGTGATTAAGAATAGCAAGCATAAAAGCAAACACAGTTACTACAGCGGAGTTGAAAACTTTATTAAGGCATGGTGCTCCTCTATACTGATCAATCGATTTATCAGATGAGAGCAGAGCCGCAGCAAAAATAGCTGGCATGGCCTTTAAACATTTTGGAAGAAAAACTTTAGCTCATCATATGTTTCAACAAACAATTTTGGGCGGTGATTAGCTCAGTGGTAGAGTGTCCGCCTCCCAATTGGAAGGTTGGGCATTCGAACAACGTACACCGAGTGACTCGCCGTAGTGAGTTGTACATGATCATTTCTCAGGGTCGTCGCCGCCGGGGGAGCTAGTAAGGCCGGGCCCTTCCTTTCAAAATCCGTATCCCCCAATTCATATTTGGCCTCCCGGTTGCTGCATACATCCAATATTGTCTTTGGAAAATGTGCCCCCCCCTTGTGATTTTGGCGCCCCCTGCTACGAAACCCTGGTGACGGCCTGATATTTGCTGAAGTTTATGAGAACAAATTTTAAGCAAAGGTGCTACGATCGCAGTTCTGTAATAAAACAAACAATGGGCACATCTCAAAAAAGCGTTTTTACGCTGTTAATGCAGAGAAGATCAACTTATCTTACAGCTTTGAAGATTATTTGCTCTAACGCTTTCGAGACAAAATTATTTTTTACCAAACACATACAGGCCTTACCGAACAGAACCTCATATGTAGCAATGGCTGCTACAACATTCCCAATCACTTGCTAGATAGACAAAAGAACCATAACGGTCGTCATGAAACTCTCGAAGCATTTATTCATTTTTCATAAATTAAGTGGCCGTTGAATATATATCCAGTTACACCCTATAGTCTGAAAAATGAGAGAAAGCAGCAGTTTGAAAAGCAAATGAAATTTCTGCCTTGCATCTCCATGGAAAATATGTAGTAAGTCGTTCACAATTTGTAACTAATGCACATTAAGCATGTAACGATCTTTGCCTTTTGAAGAGTTATTTGGTTGGAATTGCAGCAGCGGAAAAAATTTTACCGCATTTCTACCTTATGAAAAAGACAGATTATTTACTGTTACACAGCTTTTTTTGTTTCACTTTTATGTATAGCACGGACAATGAAGGATATATAAAATATGTGTTAAAATCTCACCTACCAAAACAGTGCTGGATGAAGGTAGGGCGGGTCCTGTAGCATATTAACACCGAATTTATTGACGCCCGCTTGGAGAGACTTGCCCGTGGTTAAGAACCACTAAAGTAATCCGTGTAGTGTCAGTCAGTGCCGGATTAACAATAGTAGCAAATGTAGCAATTGCTACGGGCCCCGCGTTTTTGGGGCTCCGCGGTCTTCTGAAATAAATCCTATTTATTACAATATATGTAAGATTTTTTTTAGTCTAAGAAGTCAGTATTTTGCTAAATTTGCCATAAGTAGAAAGCTAAGGTTTTCAATAGAACGTTGTCTGTGTCCAGAAATTCTTGTTTTATTCTTTTTGTACAGTTACGTAACAAAAGGCATAAGACTGCGGTCAGCAGTGTTGCCATGATATGTTGCTAAATCTAGCAGGACTTTCTCACTGTTAGCTGTAAAATTTTCACTCTAGCAGTTACTGGGTTTCTTGCAGGGTTTTACCAACCGCTTGATAGGTTTTAACTGATAACAAATTNCTGACCAATATCCTGTTTCAACAGTTTTTCAACATGAAACTTTTTACACCTTCTTCACCAAAAATGTACTTCTCTTCTTTATGACGTTTTAAATTGGGTAACACCAGGACAAAGCACAACCAGATGCCTGCAATTATTTGGAAATTTTATTATGATGCAAAGAAGTTGCTTCAGGCAGATAATTGTATCATAATGACAAGTAATTATATGGTTTTGTGAAGCCTACATGATTTGCTCGTGCGCTTAGTGAGCGCGTTGAGTTAAAGACAACATTGGTAGAATATGTTTTTATCCCACGGCACGATATTTCCAAGTGGTTCAGTTACACTAGTAAGTAGTAATGTCTGGTAAAAAACTTCGTGGTGAACCAAAGCTGCCAAAAGTTTCGACATATATGTTGCAAGATTCAGAACTTAAAAGTTGGCTCAGTGCCTATAGTCCTACTGCCTACCCTACTGATTCAAGAAAAGTCTTTTACGAAGTTTGCAGTAACGCAATCGTAGCGAAACAGTGGTGAGCTTAAAAAGAATAACTGGTAGCAAAAGCACTCAGATAACAATAAAGAAGTTTGTGCATGCTCACGAATGTAACACAAAATTTTAAGTTGCAAAGACCAGACTTAGAAAGTTGTAGGGCTGGAGCTGTGCTCAGATTGTTTATCGCAGAGCTTTGTTCTACTGCAGCGGTCCACAAACTTTTTGGATGCGGGCCAAATTCGGGACCTTATCAGTGTCTGAGGGCCGGGCTGTTTTGTGCATTGAAAATACAAAACAAAAATCCACACGCATAACATTAGACACGTTTGTAAATTGCAATTTTTTTCTGTGTTTGATAACATGTTTGCAATGTGACTTCTGCAATAGCCTCTTTTATTGCATGGTAGTTGTAATATTTGGTTTCACGCTTGATGCTGCTGTACGTTAATTGCTTCTACGATTTTCAAGAACCTGTATACCTCACCAATCACTGACTAGACAGCAGAGACGTAGTGGACACCTAAACTTCGAGACCGAGACCTGGTAAAAAACTTCGAGACCGAGACTTCAAAAAGTCCGAGACTCGAAAATTTGCAGATTATAGCGAAATGTTTCCACAAATTTTCGAAAAAGTGTCATCACCACTTCCAAGTTGAAACTTTTGCGAATTTTCGGCAGTTTTCATACTTGCTTATGCTATTTCTTACCTGCAGATACAACAGGCAAAATGTACGTTGAATTGAAGAAGTTTCACTAAGCCATATTGTTGCAGTATTCAAAGCCTCAAGAAAATAAGTTTGAGACCGATCCAAATGTACAACATTTCATAATTTTGACTTTTGTTGCAAAATTTTGCACCTGTTGCCTGATCTTGGTAATTTAAAGGTGGATAATGCTTAAATTTGATTTACAAGCGACAAAAATCACAAGTTTTGAGGTAACAATTGATTATATTGACATACGCAAAATCGGTAGAGCTGTCACAAAATTATCTAAAATTTTACGTAGTTTGAGACAGAATATTTTGCGCCCGGGCTTAACTACAGGCCGGCACGTATGCTTCGAGACTGAGACGAGATCTGAAATCTTCGAGTCTGAGACTCGCAAAAATAGGTCTCGAGACTACTAAGTATAGAGGCAGGCAAATTTTTGGGGGTGCAAAGGATTTTTGTTCGAATTTACTCAAACTTACCCGAAATATTTGTGCCTCAAAAATGATTAAGACCTTTTTCGGAAGTCACACATAAAAGGTCTTCATGTGTATTATGGAGAAGAAAAAAGTCAAAATCAGACGTATTTCGACAGTCAAACTCATTCATCAAACAGTGAGAACAAAGGTGTCGAAACATCCGTGCCCAAATTTTGCGGGATTTTTTCGGTATTTTCAGAGATTTTGCCCGGATTTTTGACAAATCAAAACGTTTGGGGGTACGCTTGTGCCCCCTGCATCCCCGCCTCCTGCTCCACTGTCGAAACTGGCCTCGTGAACAAGTATCGCGACTCCATCACTGCTATTCATAGTATTAAATACCGGTACCAAACAAAATCACTCAAAATTAGCATGCAGTACTCCTGTTTAAAAAATCCCAAAACTGCCAAGTAATATTTCAAACGCCAAATGCCTGCTACAATTTACAAATTTTTATGCACGCTAATATGGATTCTACAGCAGTCTAGGCGATAAGCTCAAGTGCAATATTAGAGGCTGGTGCGCAGTAACTTCCAACGAAAAAAAGAACTATGACGTGAAAATTTTCTATGTGTGTATTTACTTGTCTGAGTTGCACGCAAAGCGTAACATTAAAAAGTATGGCCGAAGTTCTAAGTAACTCATTCCTGTTACACAAAATGCAAGTACACTCCAAAGCGTTTGTAGTTGATATTTTGATCCAAGAGATGAGCTTGGTTTGTTTGGTTTGTAGCCTAAAGCTTATTGGGATAAAATTCTCAATTACAACAAATGCTTTTTGCTTTCTAGCCGTTTTGTGTAATTACATCTTGCATTAATTCATTTACACGAAATTGTTAACACACTAAACATTTCTAGGAAAGTTTGCGAGCCCGATTGGAACCTTTGCGGGCCGGATCTGGCCCGCGGCTCGGATTTTGGGGAACGCTGTTCTACTGTATCAAAACATGCAACCATTTGAAAGAGATCGTCAAGAACTGTGTGTCATACAAAAAAACGGAGTAAGCTGCAGTTACGTTGCTAAAAATGTTGAATGAAAGACACTTGTGGGCCGAAAAGTGTGTTGGCCAAGACCGGCATTTTCAAACCATACTTACTGAGAGCGCGTGCAAAACGAAAAATTAAATTGTATAACTTTATAGGTTTCTTTTAAATCATGTTCAAATAATGGATTTTTAACAGAATTTCACTGCTTTTAGCAGATTTTTGCTGAAAATCTGTGACAAGACCTTTAGCAAATTCTAGCAGTTTTTGTGATACCATTTAGCAGCTTTAGGTCACAACCATCTTGCAACCCTGGCGGTCAGCACGATACACTCAAGACCAAGCCCGTAACCAGCTTGGGACACCAGAGGGGCGAAGAGTTTTCTGAGATGGGGACAAAATTTTTAATCTATGTCCAATAGTTACAAAATATGTCCAGCACATTTTTCCAGGGGGGGAGAAAATTTTTCTAAGGGGTCTTCTCCCCCTGCGCCCCCCTTGGTTACGAGCCTGCTCTAGACTCTCATGCCACGATGCAACTGGAGAAAGCATGCAGGGAGAGGTCTAAAGCTATAGTAACACGGTTGCCTTATCCACACACGTTATGATTTAGCAGGTGTTGTGATGTTTTTTTAAACTTAGGGGACCCAGCGCACTGGAAATGCTACAGGCCCCGCTCTACCTTAATCCGGCACTGGTCTCAGTATAACTCCCGAAGTCGATTGTCTAAAGCTGCAACCTGCTGTTCAAGATTGCATTTTCTAGATTTTGCCATGGCTAATTTGTTTATGATGCTGTTAGTGTCTATTTAACATAGATGTTCATGTTCTACACTCTTTAGAATCAAGCTGATCAGCTTTTTTATCTGATGGTGCTCCTTTGTTCATTCTACGATCCTAAGTTTAGAAAATGGCCGTTCTCCACTAAAGCTGTCACCACGAGAGTTAAATAAATGCAGAAATAATTTTCCACGTTCGTGAAAGAAGACTCCGAATACAATACACAATGCTTGGTGAATACGTAGATGCCAAATTCAGAGCTGCCGATCAGATCTTTTCAAAACCCCATATAGACTTCCTTCCAAGAAAAAAACAGATTTGCGGAGAAAATCTCAAGTGGACACAAAATTAGATGAATCTTTCTACTATCTATCTTATCTGTGCATCTGTAAGTTACACAACGTGCTGGTCAATATATACTGTCACTTTCACTTCAGTAGTGGTCTTAATGAGTGTGAAGGATGTGCAAAGGTGTGAAATATTGGGAGCCTATTTTGATATAGGCGCTTTGAGGAGACCCACATTTATTTACGCGCTTTCAAAAAATCATAAGCTTTTGTTTATGATAGTGTGTATATGAACTAACGATTACATATCATTTCGAAGAAAACGTAGTTTGCGTTGTTAGCGGCACGCGGGCCACAAGTTACTCGCCAAATCATTTTCAGTGGCCCGTGGAAGCATGAAGGAAAAATCTTCAAATCTGAAAGTCACTTGACCGTATCACAGTAAATGTTAGTTCTGAGGCTAACTTGAAGCGAGTCTATCGTAATCGCTTTGTCCACCTCTATGCAAACCTTTTGCGTGTACAATTATTTTTTTGTTTATTTATTTATTTTACGATCAAATTAGAGGTCCGGCCTTCCGCTAAGCACGTCCTTCTCGAAGTGGCTCGCGAGCCAAATTAATTTTCTATGCCTGTTCTGCAGCCACATTTAATAGGTTCTGAAGCAAGTCATATGTTTGTCATGATAAAGCAAAAATTATGTGTAAATGTGTCAAAAGGGGCGCCTAATAACTTTTCATGTGTAGACAAAGAACAATTTAAAATCAAATGACTTCAAACCATTTACAATGTGAAATAGACTTTCACGAAGAAGGAAATTCCCAGACAAAATAAAAAATTTAACTTGCTTTAAGCGAAGAAAATTTCTGTATAGCATGTGAGAAACATAGAGCCCCTTTCTGAGAGTTTGCCTCAGGCACCTGAACTCTACTATCCACCCTTGCATATAATAAATTACAAATTTAGCGCAAAGGACCGCGGGACCCTCAAAAGCACGGGGCCCGCAGCCACAGCTACATTTGCTACCATTGTTAATTTGGCACTGTATCACACAAAATCGCAAACACCGTCAATGCTTGACGAGATTTTTATGCAACTGCAGCAAAATATAGGTAAGTTGTTTCACTTGAAGGAAACTTTATTGCATAACAGCTCCTTTCATCTAACTTGTAAATCGATCTTTTCGTTTAATTTTCATGTTGCATTTGATGAATTAGGTAGACAAGCGAATGGTCTCCACCCTAAGTGGTAATCGCAAACCACTAGTACTCTAACACAGGGCCGGACTTAGCAAGTGCGGGTCCCGATTGGAAGTACTTATGCGGGGCCCCACTTAGTGGCGTTTGCAGTACTTTTCGAGGGGGTATCACGTCATAACGGTAGAAATTCGTTGATGTGAAAGCAGGGTTGCAGAATCGGAGCCGGAGTCGGAGTCGTAAGGAGTCGGAGGTGTTTGGGTGGAGTCGGAGTCGGATTCCTAACAACACTGGGAGTCAGAGCAGGATTTTTTTGTCCGACACCGACTCCGGATATCCAATTGGATCATTTTTTAAATCACGCTCTTAAATTGGTAATTCGTGTTGAAATGGTACAATTTCTTTTGAAACTTTTGTTGAAACAGAGATTTCTTGCTGTGCACTACGATTTCCATTGATTTTAACAGCCAAATTTCATTCCCTTTATGATAAGGAGTCGAGTCGGGAGTCGGAGTCGTAAATTTTGGAAGGCCGGAGTCGGAGTCGGGAGTTGGAAATTTTGGAAAGGTGGAGTCGGAAATTTTGGAAAGGTCGGAGTTGGAGTCGGAGTCGGGTATTTTACCTCCGACTCCGCAACCTTGCCTGAAAGGGAGGTCGGGAGCATGACCCCACTTTCACCTTTTCAGCATAAACTTCTCGGATAAAGCCGTAACACCCAATAAAAACATGAGTTGCTACGTTCAATGCCTCCAGAGTTGAGATTTTTGGTGTAGTGCGACTGCACATACAGAGCTAGAAATTTGCAGTAATAGCAACAGATTCTATTTTCGATGTCGAGTCTATCAACCATGGGCGATCCACCGCTTCACCATCTGGCAGTACTCTTTTGCAGGGGAAATTAAAAAACGTGTCCCATCACTCTCGTTACTGGGGAAAACTTCTGTTGTGACTGTAGGTGGTTCGTCTCTTTGGGCTAAATAATTCCTAACATTCCGACTCACGACAACTGGCCATGTAGCAGAATCGTTTGTTAATCCAGTAGTTCCGACAAATTTTAAATTTTCAGTTTTCGCAAGCCTCATCAGATGCTTCTTTCTTAGTCAGACTCAACAATTTCGAAATGACTTATCTCACTTCCCGTACATAAACTTCCATTTTGACTATTTGCAGGGTCGCAACCAGTTGATTTTTTGGGGAGAACAATTATTGTAATTTGTTGTTGTACCAAAAAACTAAACATGTTTTTGAAAATTTAGGGGAGTAATTGCCCGGTTGTTCCCCTCTGGTTGCGGGCTTGACTACTTATCGCTGTTTCCATCTACACTGTGGTGTGGCTCTTCTTGAACTTTTTGTACATTTTCTGAGGTATAGTTCTGTTAAAATGCTTCTCCAATGTACATTTCTCTTTTACTGCTTTGGGCTTTGTTTCCCGTTAGCTTAGTCTTCTCTTGACTGCCATCTAAAATTTTGGCCTATGTTTCTTGGTATTTGAACTCATGGTATTTATCTCAGTTACAGAAAAAATATATTCTTAAATAAATAGCCCAAATCCAACTATTAAAAACAAAACACCAGCATAAAACCTACCTATAACAATATTTTACGCTTGGATAATGGTTACAGACACTGAAATCCGCTAGGGAACCGGGTTACGAACACAAACCGCTTATTAGAGCAGGTCTTGAATAAAATTTTTTTCTCTTCCGATTTCTAAGCTGAAATATGTGAAATAATTGCAGATGTCGCAATAACTATAAACCTACTTTTCAGAAATTTTTTAAAACAGGCAGTAGCCTCCAAATCTTCCACAAAACTCATCGCACCTATGTTCCTTTTCAGACTTTGTGCATCTTCTAGTTTGTTAGGCTATATCTCAGAAATTGCGGTGCTAATCTGTGTGAGAATGATACCATAATCCTCGTTTCGGCAGTATTTCATGATACAGTTCTCACCGCAAGAACATACTAGGCTTTGTTGAGTTCGCGTTGCAATCTCAACATGAAACGTCTTCAGACTCAGGAATACAGTTTAACAAGTAATGACTTGGAGAACAAGTCTGGAAAATGACGCAGAAGTTTGTCATTTTGTGATTGAAAACCGGGACGCTTCAGAAGACAAGACTTATCAGATAAATGTGGTTCATATCTTACTGAGCATGTAGCCATTTTGGATTCCTCTAGCTAAGGCACCAAGAAAAACTAAAATAATTCATTTTACTAAGAAACAAAACAATACTTAAGCATTTGTAAATTTACATATTCGGCCAATCATACTTTTCTCTAGAGGTAGACAATGCTTTCTTCAAGAAGTCTTTGTTTGATTTTATTTTCTCGTAAAAATCACACGAGGAAAAGTCTGTATTAATTTTACTGGTGATAAGGGCTTTCACATTCTGCTTCTCTTATCAGACCGCTTGTTATTCAAGATACTGTATGACAAATTCTCTCAATGGGAGATGTTGCACCAAGTGCAGGACCAGTGGCGTAGCAAGGGAGGAGCCCTGGGGGGTCCGGGCCCAGGGCGGAACCTTCTGGGGGTCGGCAGTTTGTTGATTGAAAATTAATTTTTGAAAGTTGTTTGATAGTTTCAACTCTTCTTTATTATTTTTACAGTAAATAAATTTTTGAAAGTTATAGCTCTTCAGTTTTTGATTTTAGAAACCCTAGACTGGTAGGCTAGCCTTAAAAAATAGGAAATGTGGGTGTGGAGTGAGCAAATTGATTGAATGTTTACTCAAAAGTATCGGTCAAATCTAGTTTGTAAAAGTGTTTGTTTTGAAATCAGGGCTTTTTTAACATACTTGGGGGCAATTTTCCTCCAATCCCTCCACCTTCCTCTCCATCCAAAGCCACTTCCCTCACCCCAGTCAAAAATCCTTTGAACAAAACAAAGAGATGACATTCG
>JGI24159J19872_10012706_pt1 | contig 10974 bp, 5 predicted proteins | sample Ectturendosymbi4_FD_19872 | JGI IMG/M metagenome (IMG submission 19872)
GGCCGATCCGTTTGAGCCCTTGAACAGCTCTCTAGCGCAATTGGCGGAGGAGCTAGGGTGTTGGTAAGGCAACCGAAAACTGCTGTTTTTTAGGCTGAAATCGAAGTATGAATATATCGTAGACTGGTTCTCAAAGTGTTAAGATGGAAGGCTGCTGACACTATTTTTGTAGTGCTGAGCTTTAGCTTCCGAGTCTGCAGGTATTCACCTGCAGTTGCCATGTCTTTGATCAGCACCCCTTCCACTGCCTACCAGTCTCCATCAGCATGCATGGTTGTTAGATCGTCAGCATACTTTCTGGAGACGGTGGTTGGCAGGTCAGAGATGTAGGTGTTGGAGAGAAGGGGCGGGAGGACAAACCCTGTGGGACACCGTTCTTGAGGCGTCGTAACCTGCTTCTTGTGCCATTTCTGGTGGTGGGGGTGAAGCTGCGATTGCCAACCATCTCCATGATCACGCAGACCATGACGTCTATCAGGCAGCATGCAGGTGAGGTCGCGGTGCCATGCAGTGTCCTAGGCTGCTGTGAGGTCGACAAATATAGCTCCGGCCTTCTTTTCAGCTGAAAAGCTGTCCTTGATGTCCTGTGTCAGCAGGGTGACCTGGTCTACGGTCGACCTGTGTCGAAAGCCCGCCTGCTCCTGAGGGAGCAGTGGGTTGATGATTGGGTTGACACAAGCGTAGATGAGTCTCTCGAGGATTTAAATATGGGACAGTAACTCTTTGGGTCCCCCAATGGCTTTTCTGGCTTAGGGATCGCAACTATTAGTGCTCTTCTCTAGATATATGGAATTTTGAGTTGGCACATGCAGGAACTGAGGAAGTCACAAAAACAAGATTTGAGACCCAACCTGGCGTGGAGTATGGAGTCCAATCCTGGAGACATTCCAGGCTTCAGGCATCTGAGGGCAGCAAGCTCCTCCAGTCCAAAGGGTTCAGTGATACTGTGAACCTCAGGTGTTGAAATCTTCCATAGGTCAGACAGCTTCTTGTTAACCAGCCTGGTGGACTCGCGGTCGCTAGTCCTGTGTGCCCCGTTCTTCACAAGTTGCGAGGCGATGGAGTTTGCTGAGACAAAGCACTGGCGAAAGGAGAGTCCAGACCTGTCAGTAAGTTTGTTGATGGTTCTCCATGCCTTGTGGCTAGAGTGTGAGAAGTCGAGGGATTTGACAGCGTGCTCCCGCTTCTGCCCAAGCCGAGATAGTAGGGACGAAGTGGCTTTGTCAGAGTCAGTCCCCACTGGGTCTTGGGTGAAGGAGCGATAGAGGGTATCGCACTCTTTGTCCCAGCATGGCACATAGTTATTCTGACGGCCATGTGGGATGCATTATTTGGCCGCAGATAGTAGGCTCTCGCAAAAACCTGGTACGCCCTCTGAATGTTTGATGTGTCTGGAGGTGGCAATCTCTCAACGGATTCATCTGTGATAAGGCAAAAGCGCTTCCAATCAGCCTTGCGAAAGTTCCAACGCTTCACTGGGTCGCTGTGGGCAGGAACCTTGANCTTCGGTGGCATTATGAGGGAAGGCCGATGTTGTGACTGNGGGAACTTTGCAAGTGCATGTCTGTCCGGCAGTCTGCTGTCCTGGCCGAAACTTGCAAAGGCCAGGTCTGGATTGGTGCCAACGTTCTATCAGTGAGAGAAGAACTGGCTGTTTTCGTTTGGGTTATATAACAGTCCAAGGTTGTTGGTTGTTGCCCAGGAGTCCAGGCTCTCACCATCAGAAGATCTTTTGTTGTAATCCCAGTTGACATGTTGGCAATTGAAGTCACCAACATACAGACTGGGGTGTGGGAACGTCGGAATGGCTGTTGGTGTGAATTGCGAGCGTGGAGGTTCATAGATGTTAATGATCTTGTATCCTGCCACATCTACACACAACCACTCAGTCTATGATTGTTCTGGAGACTGATCAATCAGTTAACATTCCAACTGCTCATGGACAAACGTGGCAAGGCCGTGGTTCCTGCTCAGGATTGAGCCAGCTAGTGAAAAGTTGGGAATCACTAGCTTGTCTGCAGTTGTACATTGGGTCTCTTGTTGGACGATGATAAAAGGCTTGTTCTTATAGGCTAGCTGCTCAAACAGAGATCTTGTCTGCAGTAACCCCTCGGTGTTCTGCTGGAGTATGTTGTGTCGTGGGTCTTGGATAGCATTTCTGCTGCCGCGCCCTGAGAAGGGCTTTTTATCACCCACTCCATGTCGAACCGGGTAGCAGCGGTTGCTCTTACATTAGCTAGCACAAAATGAAGGTAACAATTAGTCACTTCCGGTCGCGCAAAAATGTGGTTTTGAATGAAACGTCTAGAAAAAAACATGATAAATCTAATCTAATCGATAAAATTACTCTAACATAGACTCGAAATATGTACTATTTGTGTACATGTGCTGCCCTGTGAGCTGCACAAAAAGCCCTCGTGGGCCACATGCAGCCTGCGGGCTGAAGTTGTCCACCTCTGGCCTAGACATTAGGTGGGCTTATCAACATTACTTTCGGTGGATGAAGTGAAAAACTCTGCAAAGGTAACATTGCTCACTTTCAATAAAACTGCTGTTTTTCTGTATGGTGTAATGGTGGCAAAATATGACATTCTTGAAGTGAGATAGTGCAGTTGGTGTGTTTGCGTGGGTAATTTATACAGCTCAGATTGCAGGCTTCAACTGCAAATACAGTGTATCAAAGCATAGGTTTAGGAACAAGCAATTTTTAGGACATGCAAAAGATATTTTGCCCAAATTTTCCCAAATTTGCCCGAAAAACGTTTATGTGACAAACTTTATCCCTGCAAATACCTGTAGCTGTTGGTACATTATATTTTTCTCTACCAAGTTGCCATAGACTTGAAAATAGAATATTTAGTACTTGAAATTTGGTTTAAACCCAACTTGAAAAACCTTGCTAGGCTGTGCAAGAACATTGTCCGAACTCAGCTGGCTCAGTATTCATGAGCATCTGCCTTGCAGTTCTGAGGTTTTCCATTCACATTCCAGCCATTGCCGTCAGCAAGGAACCTCCGACCTAGCTGAAGTACACCTAATCTGCTTCCTTCTCTGAAGACATATATGTGCTGTGTATCATATTATTTATAGTATGACTGTGTCGTGAGTCTCACAACATTGTCTGTTCAACTGCACATATGTGCAACATGCAACAAACTGTATGGGAAAATGTGTTCATCCAAACACTGTAGTTAAATTAAAAATACTTGCCTGGCATGGACTTTACTAATATGAAGTAGGTGCCTTGCAGTATTCTTGATTCCCTTAGTGTACAATTAATAAAGCACATAAATGAAATGCATTCTTTTGCCAAAATTTTCAAGTGAGTCAGTTACACATCAACTCGCACAAGCTAAAACACCAAGTTACTAGAAACAGTTTCCTGATTTTATATATATATTCAATGTGTTTTCTATGACACAATAAACTTTTTTTATGCAGTCAATACCAATGGAGTATAATTTCAGTGACATCTGGATTTAGCTGTAAATCCCATATTTTCCCACCACTTTGCAACTCCATAACTTGCCAGTCAATTGTGCTAGAGAGCTGTTCAAACCCTCAAAAGATTCGGCAAGTCTTCCAGTTTGCAATGAAAAATTTTTTTCAAGTTTTGGGTTTCAGTATTTTTGTGGGTGACGTCATAAGTGGGGTAGGTTTAGGACTTACTGGCTGAGGTCATCGGGCCCTGGCCCCGAACCGCAAAAGGGAAGTGTTTCACTCAAGTTTTTACTGGAAACTAGGCTAAAATCTGAGACTTGAGCCTTTGAGCAACATTCTAGGGTTTCTGGTGCAAAAGTTACAGCCAAAAAAACTAAATTTGGGTAAAATTACCCAAAAAGATTGATTTACCACATTATGGTTATTTTACCCTAAAAGTGTATATGGAGCATAGTTAAATAGGGAAATATCAACACACATAAATGTTTACATCTGTAAAGTAGGTATGCCGCCATCACTTCTCTTGACTTACTTTTTTGCTTGATCCCCTAGAATGAGTAAACCTGGCATTCAACTTTTTCAAGCATTTATAGCCCAATTAATAAACAGACACATAATGGGTTCACGGCCCACCGACTGTACAACTTGTCCATTGCAACAACTGTTGCACATGCACAAAAAGCAGAAAAAATAGGAAGAGTAATGATGAGAAAGGTGGTGACAAGTAAAAAAAGCAAGACTCATAATCAACAATGAAAACAAGACCCATTTCAGTTAGTGAGTGTTTGATTATTCTATATACCTTTAATAAACACGAATCATGATCTTCTTTCATAAATTCTTGTAAGCAAGTTTGAAGGGTTGGAAAGAGTGCCACTTTTATGGTCGGCCCTGGCGGCACTTAGCCTTGCTACACCATTGTCAGTTGGTAATATGGCAAAAACACAGCTCTGTATTAATTCCACCATACTCATGAAATATGTTTGTTTGCTTCTTATTAAATGTCATTAATCAAAGATGTTGTTTTATATTCAAAGGTGGTCAACTTGTTTGTCCTGTCATAGCCGATTTTGGTTTACTGCAGTTATCCCAAGATTTTTGCCTCTGTGCATGTACTCACTGATCAACTGGGTATCGGTTTAGAAAACATTGTAATGCACTTGTTTTGCACTATTTCATAAAATCATGTATTCATTGTCCAGCATTTCATTGTTACTCGTCAGAACGTTTTTTAGATATTTATTTTATGATATTAAGAATCAAGAATGCATAGGACGCAAAACAGCTTAATGTATTTGACAAAATTTGAAGGTTTGAACGCAGTTTAATAGTGTTTTGAAATATTTGGTAATATGTTGATGCAAACTGCAGTTTGCTAAAGAGGACGAAGCGGTAGTGGAAATAACAGTGCAAAAAACTCACATTTAGTTGAAACTCAGTTGGATGTTAAAGATGTACTTCCTTTTTGTTAATAATGAAAACCACTGTTTTTGAAACATCCAGCATACTTTTATTGAAATCTTTACTTTTTGTAATTTGCATTTCAAACTAGTCTAGCTCCAGAAAAATGTTGGATAAGAGTCCTTGTTGGTTTGATGCTTTATGTAGTTAAACTGAATAAATAAAACAAATGGGATTTGATAGTGACATTCATTTATGCCATGTGTGATTGTTGTTTGTGAGAAAAAAATTGTAATTTTGTTTTTACTAGACACGTTTAAACAAGGCAGGTAAAATTAAATCTTATTCAGTACTGTGCAACCAATAATTTTTTCAGCCCAGACCCATCTATTAATGTGTAGTTTTTCCTCAAATAATTTAGCTCAGGGGAGTCCAAAGTCTAACCAGTGGTTAATCATGATCGTGGTGTTCCATATGACCTGCAGCTATCGTTTTATCTTTTTGGCTTGAAGACTCATGTAAGTAGTAAATCATGCCGATACATTCGCTCACCCTTGTGGTGGCAGCACTTAATAACAAACATTATTATGTTAGAGATAAATAGAATCACATGTTTTTATAGAAATTTTATTTCATTAGGTGATGCCACTTACTGGGCTGTTGCTGTAGTAAAGAAAAGTGACAGTGGAATCAGTTTTACAACATCTGGTTTAAGAGGAAAAAAATCTTGTCATACTGGATATCAAAAGACTGCTGGGTGGAACATGCCAATTGGTGCTATGAAGTCTTTAGGTATTGGTTTGTGTTTCTGGGAGCTGTTTAGCTGTAATATTGTCTTTTTTCTGAAATGAATGAATTAATCTTACATATCTGTGGCAGGTATGCATGACAACGTTCACTATCAAGGTTCTGTTTCTGTAAATATTAATATTTTCTTACTAAATTTGCAACAGCTAATATGCTCTGGTAAAGTGTGTACTTCAGGTTATGACATGCGGTTGGTAATACCATTATTCTGCAACAGAGCATGCGAAACTTTGAACTACAGCTCGATTGGTATCGGCTTTTTTGGGCCAGTACCGATTTTTTTCATTGCCAATAGCCGACACAGATTTTTGAGTTACTCAAACCACAGTTGAAAGACAATACAGTGAATTTTTTCTTCAGTATGTAGGCGACATAAAGAAAAAGTTATAAATGAAAGAGCAGATTAGAATAAGTTATTAACTTATTACAAATAAACAATAAATATACAAATGACACAAGCATGAGAGAAAAGAGTAATTATGAATATGACATTACATAAATGAAAGGCAGGGTTTATTTTGCCGTCAGAAGTGATCACGTAACAAGGACGATACGCTTGGACAAATCGTCCTTGTCAGATGATGTGAAACCCTAAACCCCAAACGTTATCTCTAAAAGTAAACCAAAACCCTAAAGCTAAACCCTAAAAGTGATAGAAACTCTTCAAAAAAGAACATAAAAAGCGCACCCATCAGAACTGTCATCTCCAGTGGGAAAGCAAAAGCAGCAATGGTGAGAGCCGAACACATCCCCTCGACTACGTTCGCCGTACCCTTCTTGCCTCGAACTCAGCGTTATATCTGGAGCAAAATGGATGCGGTTCTGAGCGGGTTCAAACGGCAAAATGAATCCGGCAGAACTTTTGCCGCTCTCGGCAAAATAAATACTACCTAAATGTAATTATATAAATGACATAAAATGAAGATGACCTGTTATACAAGAAACAGTTGTGGGAGCTGTCCAAAAATCGCATCTCTCGAGTGAGTAAACAACAATTTGCGACTCATTACAAACATTGATAAAGCTATCACTTCACTGCGATGAAGAACCGCACAACATCGAATTCTACGCAATCCTGGGTAACTAAAACAGTCAACCACCACGGGTGTACATTGGTTTGTTCGCAGGCAGTCATCTGCTCAGGGTTGCCAACCTGTCTACACCAAAAAAAGCCAGGCGTTGTCCCAGAAAAAGCCAGATAGCAGTTTTAGGGCATTAACACATAAAATATGCATAACCAAACACAAAGCAGACATTAACACTCGTCATTAGCATCGATATGATAGATTTCTACTTTTAGAAACATTTTCTTTTCCCGTAATTGCACTGTTGTACATTTGTTTCTTATCAATAACATCGATCATTTTTAGGGCAACAGTAAAATCTTTTCAATATTTTGTGCACCCTGCATGGTTATAGATACTTTTCAGGAGAGATTTGTAATGAATATGCAGCTCAAACAATGTTTTTCCAGAACCAAGCCTTTCCGACTGGAAAAAGACAGATTTTGTCTAGCTTTTCTTGATTTCCAAAAAAAACCAAAGGTGTTCAGAAAAAGCCAGAATTTCAAACCCTGGTTTCAAAAAAGCCAAATTGGCAACCCTGCATCTGCTGACTCCTTAGCGCGCAAAAACCTGTGAGCGAATGTTGCGTCATAGAGCGGTTTATTGGGACGATTGTGCAGCGTTATGGTATATGACGCACTTACTTGATGTCGGCGGGAAGCTGCGCACCGTAAGGAACAGGACAGAGAATTTGCGTTAATCAACCAGAGACAAAGTAACAACTTGATTATCCGAACACTCCGTGCAGAAGAATAGCATAGCGGTTTTTACGAGCCAATATTGCCGATATGATACATTGGCAACATCGCCATATCGGCCGATATCTATTGGAATGCACAGGCATTGGTCAAGCTGTAATTTGAATGTTGATGTATCATCTTCTTAACGTTTTAGCCATTAAAGAAGAATTAAGATGTACGGTCCTAAGCAATTGTTCTGTCCAAATTGCCGCACTGAGATAGTGGCCGGGGCAAAGCAGATAAACTTATTACTGATTTCTAAACATCCCATCTCATCATGCTTGCGTATTTTCCAAGTCAGAAAGATGACAGTCGTCTATTTTTACAATTGCAACTTCTGCACACTAGAATTAAATTTATTGTCAGAAAATCGTAAGCGATGATTTCGTGAAAAAGGTTGCATGACTGTATCATTGCATTTGCAAAAAGTTCCTGGATTTAATATATATATCAGTAAGAGTTGGGCATAAATTTTTCGACTTGTATTTGTTTCCTGGAATTTCATATTAATCACTTCCTCCAAGACAGTGTTAGATGAAATGTAGGCACTTTTAGTGCTAGGTATAATTCATGTTTTCAGTGTGGGTCAAAAAGGTTATAGGACACTTTTGAACAAGTCCAAGAAAATGCTTGTGAAGAGGTTTTCCTTAAAGCAGCAAAGCACTTCTTAAAGTTGTCTGCGCAAGACTGGAATTTTTGTTTAAAGCTTAAAGGATATTGAAGTGAAGGGCTGGCAAAATTAGGTTTAATCTTGCCACCAACTCTCATCATGTTACTTCCAGCAGCAATACATTTCATAACCTACCTGGTTTTTAGCTGTAAAATTAAAAACATCGAATTTGGTGTTTGTAGTTCAACACAATCATTTTTCAGAAGATAAGACAAATTAGAAGAACTAATTGAAACCAGTTTTGTTCTTCGCTGTGATTATGACATATGTATTATATAACTTAAGCTAGAAAAGGAAATTATGGTTTTCAAAAATCCACAGTTTTGCTGTGAAATTCGTGATGAGTGTTTGTTGCTGGTATAATTTTAGTCAAAGAAAATTTGTTATCAAGAATTTAGGTTTTTTTCAGTCATATACGGAATTTTTTTTAAATGACCGAAAAAAATAAGTCAATTAGGTCATAATGTCTGAAAATCTGGACTAATGAACACTATTACGGCGAGTTTTAATGCTGTTATGGGCAAACGACCAAAATGTCTCAGCGAAAAAAAAACAGGCAAGAATTTGTGTTGTGTTGATAAGAAATTTGTGCTACGTGGTTGACAAGAATAAAAGAAGTTGTGTTATTGAACATGTTCGTTGCGTTTTCATTCGCTTACAAGTTTAACAACGCAACAAAACAGAATTTGCTGTGTTGTTAAAAAGTGCCAAGCAGTTGTTTTTGAGGAGGATAATTGCAACTTTCTGCAATTGTCTGTGCTCATTTGTTTTAGTTCCAGGTCATTTTTGTGTACTTATTTGTGATCAGGCAATTCAGTTGTATTTTTTTGTATAGTAGTGCCAAAGGTGGCAAAATGACCGCGAAGTCAACTAACCCTTAAAAAGTAAAAGAACAAAACGAGCGACATTTAAAGGAGCGTGGTTAAATACAATAGAAGAAAGGTCACAAAATGGTTAGCTGAGCGTCGAACGAATTACAAACAGAAACGGAACAGGCAACCCTGACCGAGTTCCCGCTCTTCATTTTCTGCCTCTGTTAGCTGACCATGATTTTCTTGCAGGTGCCCTTACTGGATGCGGTGATAATTTAGCCAATGATGCGGTAACTTTCTTCTCTCAAATGTGTGCACCTGGAGGCCGAAGTGTAAATGCTGGTTTGTGTCGAGCTTGTCAGAATTCATGCTTTAAGAACTGCACTAATGAAGAGTATTGTGGTTACAGTGGTGCTTTTCGGTATGTATTTTTTGTGCAAAAACATGAGAAACTGTGGTTTGGTGAAAAAGTGTCAGACTGTAAATTTGGATGTACCTCTCGTTTGAAGGGAAATATTAGGCTTTCGAATGCAGATAATCGATTTTAAGGCGTAGTTGTAGCACTGTACTTATTAACGTCTTAACGTCTGTTTTTAACCAAGCTTTTGACGGAATAGACTTTTTTTGATAATTGTAGCAATACCTTCTGGTGTCTCACGGCTTCAGGATTCCATAATGACTAACTTGGTCGATAGTGAAAAGAAGAATAAGACAACCGATGCCCTTGAGCCAACACTAAGTACTAAATATTAACACTTATATTTCTTTAGATGCATGGTGGAAGGTAATGGCGACGTCGCTTTCGTCAAACACACCACTGTTTTTGAAAATACCGATGGTAGGAATGGTGCTGATTGGGCCAAAAGTCTTGTTTCACCTGTAAGTTTTTCTTTGCTGTTTTTCCGAAGTATTAGTTTCTTTTTTCGACGCAGCATAGCTGGAGAAGTATACGACTAAAGGTAATCGCAGATGGTTGTTTAGTTTGGCCCTAGAGTTGCGCTGTCAATGAACGTGCACAGAAAAACTCCATAAAACTAGAGCAGGGGTCTCCAAACTTTTTTGTCAGAGGGCCACATAAGCTATTGCACAACAGTTCAAGGGCCAGATATCGTACTTAATGTGATTGTTTCGAGATATGCTACATTCTAACAAATCAACAAATTTTCATAAATATATATTTTATATATTGACAAAATAACGTTGCGGGCCGGATTTGGCCCGCGGTCTGTAGTTTGCAGACCCCTGAACTAGAGATTGCCAAATTAAGATTGCTCAAAATTTCTTCATCTAGCGGTATTTTAGGGATTTGGAAATTTTTTTGTGCTTTCTCATTATTTTCTCAAAATTCGTATGTTTTCTCAAGATTCTATTTGAATAAGGGCCGATGATGCCTACCTAGTATGTGAAATGTATACTGTGTTAAGATCTTATTGTGTGATTCTCAGCTGTGAAAGAATTCCTTTCGATAGACAGTATTCTTAAAACGATGGGAAAAAACGCGTTAATAGTATTTTCGTTTCTTTTCGTGACGTTTCTGTTGCTGAGATCCATTGGAATTGCGTTAAAACCAGATCAATCGGTCGAAACTTAAGCGTTATAGGTGCTGACTTTTAGTTATAGTAGTTGAAATTTTGTGATAATTGACAGTTTCGATACCCATATTTCTTTGAATGGCCGCTCTTTTTTCTGTTATTGTCGTGACGTATTTCGTCAAAACAAGGCAGGGTTTTATTTTCACCACACGTACGTACTTTCAAAACATGTTTTTGGGCCTGTATCAATTTTTATGAACACATCCAATTTACTGTACACTTAATAAAGTTGTTTAAAGAAAAATGAATTTTTGACTGATTAAGAACAATCCGAATTATTTTTGACTGATTAAGAACAATCCGAAACGTCTCAAAATAAAACATGTATATGTAGCTTTTTGAAGGCTTTTTGTTGATGAAACTATTAAGTCTATCCCAATTTTATGCTTCAAAAAATTGGTTGTTTGTTTAGTCTTGCTGACGACATTGGCTTGTGTTTATATTGGG
>JGI24159J19872_10012708_pt1 | contig 10973 bp, 3 predicted proteins | sample Ectturendosymbi4_FD_19872 | JGI IMG/M metagenome (IMG submission 19872)
TTCCCGTTGCTGCAGCGCAAGATCTTGAATAAACAAAGGCACGCTCAAATGTTCCATTTAAATTTAGAACATGATTGTTACGTAGGGATGAGCACATCAAAGATCACCACCTTGAAAAACCGAACAAGGAGCCAAGAGCCATTGTGGCCTTAATCAAACATGACAAAAAAGAGCCACACGTTTACAATGCAGGAACAGAGAAGTGCCCCCAGGTGAGGGCAATTGGCGAGGACCACGTAACCAATCAGGTTATGGGTGTGACATGAAATCGAAATAGCTATTTTAGGAAGAATATCAGACAAGCACCTTACACTGACGACAGCCTTACAGCAATGACGTTTAGGGTCAGAATCTGGCAAATGTCAACGAAGCTGTGATTTTTTTTTAAAATAGCACTGTTTTTGTTTCACTTAAAATGAATTAATATCGTCCGCAGAAAGCAGTTAGTAATCATCACGTAGATGATGCTCTATCGTGTTTTTAAAGAGAACTGCTTTCTGACGTTAAACGGTTCCTTGAAGCAAGGCTTCTGAATGGGTTCTTCACATTTGTCTATTAATAAAACTATTCTAATAAATACTGCGCATTTAAAACAGTATTTCCAATTTTCTCCTGTCCACAATGCTCACGATGAGTTATTAGAATACTACCTTCACCTATTTCAAAANTANGTTTTTGGCAATTGTAAGGCTAAGGCACTTGTTGTAGGATATTGTTCAAGAAAAACCTGGACATTGTGATACACCAAGAGCAACCTGCTNTCAATTTGCAGNTGTTTCGTGTGTTGAATTGGTACAATAGGCCTTTCAAAGACAAAAAATGTAAAAATACCCCTTAAATTTACCGTTTTGCAAACCTTTGACCCCTAACAAAGCGAAAAAACATTTTTTCAAGTGTTTTTCGTACAAAGTTATGGTCGTGATGACTGACAGACATATTTTATACCGAACCATTTTTTTCCAAAATGCTTGGGTTTCGCTCCACACCTAAACACACCGAATAGTTTGGCTACACGAAAAATGTGTTTTCCTCTAAAAATACGTCACAGTATGTGCAACATACCTCAAAAATGCGTTGTTGTCTTCCGTATTGTGCCCAGTTTAAACTATAGACCGGACCGTATCCTTGGATGTTTTCACTGACTTTCTAGCCTAGCGCAATCTGTTCGCGAGTTATGGGAGATAGTAACCTCAAAACACATTATAGTGTCTTAAAGGGTTTGTAGTGGCACTTCTTCGCGTAGTTCGTATTACACTTCCTTGCATACGCTTTCTGCATGTCCGTTACTCGTTCAGTGGCACAGAAATGATAGCTTGTTGCAACTTGCAATAATGCAGCACGGATAGTGTGGTCTCCAGTAACCCTGTAACGGTCAGGATATACTTGCTTCAATGCGAAATGCTTGCTGGCTAGAGTTGATGTTGTGTTATTGAGGTATCGAACTGCCATACTCTTCTTTCATAACTTTTCGATAATTCTGCTGCATCTTTCCGTCTGTCAGTATGTCAGTGACAATTCACCACAAGGGTGAAAGCAGCTAAATCTTCTTATAAAGCGTTTTGCTAGGAAATCGATTTCGCGTTAATTGCGCATCTTCAGCCTTTTCGGATAGGATCGATCCGGTATTATGGAAACATCTGCCTCATTTCTTTAAACAACAATTTATCATTTACACAAGCATGCCAAGATTTGCAAACCCGCATTTATAGACTGCGAAAAATAGTCCAACGTTCTTTTGAGGCATGTTATTTACAGGTCCGAAGCCACGGGGTGGGCACTAAAGGGCAGTGCCCAAATTTTGTTGCCCCCAGAAAAATCTGTTGTAAGCATAAATCTTCCCCCCCTAAAAATAATTTCCCCCCAAACCTTAAAACCTTGCTAAGGGTCTGGATATTTATATGCCTTAAGTTATGTTTAATCGAGCAACCCTGCAACCAAAACATAAACCGATTGCAGCACGATAGATATATAGAAAAACGATAAGTGCCCTCTGAAATATTCGTCTTACATTGCCACAAATTTTTTTAAGGTTAAGGTAATGTTCCAATAACTCATCGTGAGCAGTAGGGACAAGAGACATCCTCGGAGATACTATTGTTTTGAATGAGCAGTCGGTGAACAGCCGATAGCTCATTCTTGTATCTTCACCGANTTAAGTACATNTATTTAGTTTGCGTCTTTGTATCAAACGCTTACTCTCAGTTGGGCAAGCAAAGAAAGTTTATCAAACAGCAAACGCCCGGACTAAAGTTTACTCTGAACTCCAAGCTAGGAAGGCAATGAAAGAAGCATTCCCAGTTAGACCAGCTATTCCCCAAGTTTTCTACGGCTTCGCTACGAAATTCCAAGTTTTTTTATTAAAACTTTAATTTTATATCACGTTTTGGAAATCCAGTAGGTGTTTCACTTTACAACTTCTTGAGTTATATAAAATTAATGATATAAAATTTAGCTTTATATACAAAGTTAAAAATTGATACTGGTGGACTGACTGATTTTAGAAACAGCAAAACAACTCTTGCATAGATGAAGAAATGCCCTTAGCTTTGCCTACCTTTTCAAAAGTTGGTTTGTCGTATCTAAAAGCTGATGTCGTCAGTTAGAATGCTAAGTCACATGGTAATTAACAATTTTGTCTTTGAGGGTCTCAAAATTCATTGTAATTTTTGCAATACAGCGGCAACAGAAATGGTTTACTCAACGTCGATCGGGATGCATCTTCATTCGTGCCGTTTAAAGAAACGGTTTCAAATGCTAAGCACAATGCAATATAGCCAAGCAGTTGAACTGTTCATTGTGTTTCCATGGGATTGCAGAACTAAACAAGCTTATCTATAAAATTTGCTGGTTTAGCGACCTAATTTCAAAACACTTTCGCTGCCCTACTACATGTGCGTAATTCGTTTAAGCTGCACTGGATTCCAAACTAAATAAATATGCATTTTATGGTGTTAAGTGACGTAATTCATGTTTTATTGAAAAGTTTAAATGTACGTACGCAAGTCGTTGGACTGGATTGCAGCAACGTCTGCTTTAAGAATAAGCGTTTTAGGCTGTTAGGCAGGGATGATTGCTTGTGGAATGAAAAAACTGAGGTAGCCCACTTAACACAAGGGTGTACAGAGGTCTGGTGATTCCCTGGGCAACTCCTTCACTGTGTACCCCCTTTCCAACTTCTAGTCGGGTATCGAGGAAAGTGAGAAATATAGTCACTGGAAAACAACCTGCACAGACCCTTGCCATGTGCAAAAGGATGACGCCACAAAAACGTCGCCTTAAGTGAGAACAAAATTGAGAAAGGAATTGTCCGAATCTCGTACCACGTTACGCCACAATAGCAAGGCACTTGAACGTTTTGAAACCTACATGCAAGGGTACAGAGTTTTCATGGTACTTTTTACCAAAAAGAGTGAAGCACGTAACAGAACATTCGCTGGCGGTCTACTCATGAAAAAATAGTACGCTTTTAAAATGCATCGTGGCGCCAAAAGTTTTGATAGTTTCCGAGTATCCGAACAATGTCTTCTGACAAATTTACTGTATTATTTTGATCTTTTGTACAACAATCGAAAGCAAAGAATCTATCGCCATATCGTCACACACGATATACAGTAGACCTGTGCTCCAGTTCGCATTGCCACTAGAAATGAAACCAAGCAGACAAGGCACCTTCGTACCATAATTAGCCTACTTTTTTCTCACAATTCCAACTTTGAACAAGCAAGTTTAAGAGATCTCGGTTTTTGTTCACTGCACTGTCCGCTTTGTTTTGATTCTGATGTTTATAGTGAAATGATAATATATTTGCGCATGATAAAACCAATGCGTGTAGTAATTTTCAACAATTTGTGACTGCCCTACTTATGTCCCACTTGCTAATCTTTCACGTCCCCCAGCTTGCGAACCCAGGTTCTAGAGAGGATCGAGAGATATTTGGAAGACTACAAATCGCAGATTATTAATAGGCTAGCATTAATGTGCAAGCTTTCAAAGGAGGAATAGGGACAGGTGTAAGGTCCTAAAGTAACGATTGCAGTGCTCTCTCGGGTCATCTAGCATACATTCGAATGCCCCCTTCAGGCAAGTTCCCATCAGATCATTGTAGCATGTNTTACTAGCTTGAACACAAGAAGATGCATCTAGTGGCAGCATTTTAATATAGCGTAATTATTGTTATTTCGCTCTTTGATGTCCGTTCGACCTCCCTCTGCACGCCCTTGATTTAACGTCAATATGCAATGCTTTTAACTGTCCTGTCGCCGGGACAAGGAAAGAAACAATTCTGTTGATGATGTCTCCAAGCAACCCCTTGTGTTCTACACTGAGGCAGATCCCAAGCCAACCGTTTTTTCCACACAAGGACAAACTCCTGAAAGAACTGAGTGTTAACAAATTATTTTCAAGTTTGTTTCGCCTTCGCTTGTTGTCGCTTCATTTCAAATTTAGTCGGTTGTCATGGCCGACATTCCCGAAGGCCAGGTCCTTTTTGTGTCGATGTTACATCGGTGAGAGAAGCTGGATACTCCCTTTGGGTGTGAAGCAGAGGTGATCACGGAGCCGAAGTGCCGGAGTGAACTCCGGCCGGTGTCTGCCATTTTTTCCGGATCAGGATCCGCAGTCGGAATTTTGAATAAAAACCGGACTCGGACTCGGACTCGGAGCAGGAGTGGATATTTCAGTTTTTACTGGAGCCTGATAATAGCTTTCAATAAATTTAAATTTTCTCTGACAGGCTGATTCTTAGATTAATATTCTGGTTGTATTCTCTTTCGTTAATTGGCACAGTGAAAATTCAGTGCAGGCCGCAGGCTGGTCAGGATTAAGGAGGGTGGCAGACTGGGTTCTTTGTTCAAGCTGGCACAAACCCTATGTTCAACTGCTGTATCACATGAATGTTTTTCTATTTTGTGGATACGTCAGTTACTGGACATTTTACCTCTGCTTTCTGTATTGTCTTGAGCGGTATTCACAATGTGATATTTTAGTGAAATGCACAAGACAACACTGTATGTTGCCTACCTTTACAATGCAACAACATCAATGCAGTTTAATCCAAGCCAACAGAAATGCAGTTTACTTAAAACGTTATTCCTTAACACGCTAATATTATCTTGCAAGTTTGCAATATGTTAAGGCAGATAATTTAATCGTGTGAATAAGCTGGTATGAAGTGTTTTTATGTAGCTTATGTGGCTTCACCTGCGGAGGCTAGTAAGTGAAAGGAACAGTACTGTAGTTGTTTGTGTTTCGTTGTGCTTGCGGTTAAAGCAGAAAGAGTTAAACAATTTAAAACTAGATTTGGTTCAGGTTAGAACTGAAAGAGTTCAATGAGATTTTGTTCAGGTGACAACATATCATTCTATTTCTTATTATTGGTTTCAAGTTTGGTAGTATCCTTTTTTCCTCATGAAAGAAAAACTGTGCAGGGGTTATTTTGCTTTTCGTTGAACAAGCTTGGTTGAATTGGTCAAATGTCAGTAAGACACACAAAAAGACAACTGGTTAGGGTTTACAGTTAGGGTTGAAGTTTAACCTGCTAATCAATCATGCAATGTAGAGTCATTAACTGCTTGCCAGCACTAAAATCATGTATTGGGTGATGGCAAAATGGCTCTACAGTTATTTTGCCTCGTGATGCAAAATAGACATTGCCTTCAAGTTTTCGGAGTGGAACCACGAGCCGGAGTGTAAACTTCCAAAGAGTTCTGGAGCAGGAGCTGGAGTCACTTTTCTGGAACAGGAGCAGGAGTCAAAAAAGTGACTCCGGTCACCTTTGGTGTGAAGCAGCTCAAGGTTGTTCGCTGCTGCCCCGGAAGCCATGCTCTCATCGTCAGGAAATGTTGTAACCCCGGTTGAGGTGCTGGCATTTGGAATCGCCAGCATACAGACTGGGGTGTGGGAACGTCGGGATGCCCGTTGGTGTGAATCGCGAGGGTGGCGATTTGTAGACGTTAACAAACTTATATCCTGCGAGGTGTATACGCTCAATCTGTCAGTCTCTGATTGCTCTGGAGGCTGATCGACCAGTGTCCATTCCAACCGCTCGTGGGCAAATGTGGCAAGGCCGTGCTTCCTGCTTAGGATTGATCCAACTAGCGAGAAGTTGCGAATCACTAGCTTGTCTGCCATAGTGCAGCGGCTTTCCCGAAAGACGATGACGAGTGCCTTGTTGTTGTGCGTTAGATGTTCGATGACGTTGATCTTGCTCGCGGTGAGCTTCTCGGTGTTCAGCTGCAGTAGGCCTATGTTGGGTTTTCAGTCATCTTCAACAGCAGCAATGCTGCCGCGCCATGAAAACGGCATTTTCCAACCCAGCCCGCGCCGAACACATCCACCACAGATAGCAGTGGTTGCTCTCGTATCGACAGGTTTAGTAAGCATTTCAATAAATGCAGCAACAAGGAGGCCACTTGAAGGCACCTGTCATCTTCCCCAATGGGTCTTAATTTCCGCAACGGACATCCGACGAGTGGCTACATAGTGTAGACGCTTCACTATCTGGTAAATGTCACACAACATTTAAACTTGTTCAATAAACAACTTCAAGGAGAGAGAAATACGGCTTTCTCTCTTTTCCAAGAGGAATTATTTTTCAAAAGAAAGCTGAACATGTTCGTTAAAGATTTTAACAACAATCTGCAAGATTTCCCTGTTTGAAGAAGTACAAATGATCCACCCGGCAGTACAGTACTTAAATACAGGATGTCATAGACATGACCATGAAATAAAAACTGCTTTCCCGGTAGTTTCCCAGATTTTCACCACTTGAAAGCAACTCGCTATTTGCCATTCAACCACTCTAAGCTGACGTAATTGTCTTTGAACTTTGTTTATTTGAAAATTAATGTCGTGCGGAACTTGGATTAGAGTTGCAAGCAGTACGAGAAGAGAGAAAATACAAGTTCGAACTGTTGCAACCTCTCCGTTGGCGTTGCGTTGAATGTGTGATTCACCACGAACGGGATGTGCGCGAAGAACAACACCACATATATGTGGCGCGAACAAGCATTAATAGTGATCGTGGCGTGGAAGCTCTGCCGATATTAACTTGTGAACGATTGAACGTAATGACCAGCGTGCGCGGAGTGTGATCATGACATGTGAACTCTATTGTTGCTTGCTGCCACATTGCGAAGCTTTGCGCACTTGCCGCTCGGGCTTTCCGATCGCAACAGCATATTTCGTCACCGACATTGAAAACCTCGACAAGGATCATGTAGCACTTTCTCAACAAAACTGTTGGAAAGAGTTGCACAGATTTAAAAAAGGGATCAACTTGTCTTTGAGGTTTGGAATTGTTTTCCTGATTCTTTTGGATACATGAAGATCTTCGCAATGGTGTTTCGTCAAGCATTAGCCCGACATAACCTTTGCCTGCAAAATTTTTCAAGCGTGAATATCACAAAAAACAAACAGCGGAACAAACAGAAGTACTTGAGTACGCAATCGTGTTTGAAATTAAAGTCTACATCGTACTTTGCAAACATGGCAAAGTTTCCTAAAGAAGTTCAGGAACAAAAATCGCATTAAAAGCATAAACTGTGCAGAAGGCATCAGATTGTTGTCGCATGACCTTAAAGGCCTTTTTACCAAGTTAGCAAGTGCGTAATTTTTTAAATAAGTGACAGCTGATCGATAGACCAGCCACTGATGACAAACCTACTTTGTCGTAATAAAGCAGCAATTGATTTTAGGTTGTATTACGTTGGTAGCTACGAAAGACACTGTTCACTGTTGCATCACTAAAAACCGACGGTTATGCCTACGGCTCCAGTAAAGCAACTTAATGAAAGTATGAGGAAATTTAGATCCTGGGCAAAAAACGTTTTCCTAGTGTAATAGCAAGCCCACAATTGAAAATGCTGATACAGTTACAGCAGCAGCAAACTTCCCAAAAAAATATTTCAGATGCAGTATTGTCGGCAGAATGCAAAATTCCTTTCAAATAATGCTTATCTCTTTGCGTAACGGTGTAAGGGCAATGTTCTGCGTCTGTAGGCTACCATGTTCCCATGTTGTACAGAGCAAGTACTTTTGTGTTATAGCCTACAGACGGTGCAACATGTTAGGCCTGCGAGGCTGTTTAGAGCTTTAGGCAGTTAGGCACGAATTCAGTAGCCCGCTTGCAGCTGCAAAACAGTCCAGTGAAAAGGCATGTGAAGGAGAGCAAGGAATACCAAAAAGCAAGTGCTCTCTGTTACAGTTTCCCACTGTGGCGCACTTACGTTGCGGCTGTGGCGGATTCCATTCATTCACAATATGCAAGTTACAACTGCACATGCACCCAAGCCGGAGTGCAGTTGGCAGAGAAAAAGAAGTTTGACGCAAAGTTGCTGCACGTAACACAAGGTTTTGAGAAAGACGAAAGTGAAAGTGTCTGTCAACCAATGAAAGTCACTCCCACGTTTCTGTAAAACCCTCCAAAGTTTTTTCGCTTTGCGCGCAGTAATTAAATTGTCTTTCTCAGTTGTGGGTTACACTTTAGGCCAGTGGTTCCCAAACTTGTTCGAACCGTTACTCAAATCAAGATAGTGATTCTGTCTTATTTCACTCAATAAAAATATTTCGTATTTCAGGTCGAAAATTTCTTTTGCAGTGATCACTCGTAATACCGAGCAACATTTTGATTTTGGTTCCGCGTTACCCATCCAAGAATCGCATATTATCTCTGGGGGTAATTTACCCTCAGTTTGGGAACCACTGCTTTAGGTGCAAGTCATGCTATTCTGAGATTCTGAAATCATGGTTCTGCAACTGCATATCAACCAAATGAAAACATTTCGAGTGCCGAAGCGCTTGGCCAAGGTATCTGTGAACGACTGCGAACTTAAAATACCTACGACATTATATAAAAGACGATGATTCAAGAATATTGAGAAAAAATCAAGGGATAAAAAAGTTGTGATACTGCAGCCTACTACGAAACAGTGGTATAGGAGCTGGGGGTGCAGGGGTGCTTCTCAAAATAAAACATGAAAATAAAAACGTCTCAAAACAAAACATGTATAGTTTTTTGAAGGCGTCTTTATTGTTGATGAAACTGTTTCAAGTAAGGTTTTGTTTCAGTTGGTGAGAGTTGATGAGGAACTGATTCACTTGAAAGTTTGGGCGAAAGAACAAATTTATTTATGTGCTTTATTAAAATTGCACTTGAGGCAATCGAGTATACTGCAAGGCACCTACTTCATATTAACAGAGTCCACGCCAGGGAAGAACAGAAAAACTTTTGTTTTTAATTTTAACTATAGTGATTGGATAAATAAATTTTGCCATTCACGTTGTTGCATCTTGCATATATGTGCAGTTGAAGATACAAGCTTGTGAGACTCAAGGCATAGTCATCATACAAATAGTATGATATATGCCACATATATCACATACAGAGCGTCTATTCAGAGAGGGAAGCAGCTTTAGGCCTGCCTCAACTGTGTGTGAAGTTCCATGCTGACAGCAACAACTTGAATGTGAATGCGAACGGCAAATCTCAGAACTGTGAAGCAGGTGCTCAAGAATACGGAGCCAGCTGGCCTCTGACCACGTGCTTTCACAGCCTAGCGTACTTTGTTTCGATTTACGTATAAAGAGCCAAATTTCAAGAACCAAATCTTGTGGTTTCAAACCTATGGCAACACGACAGAGGAAAATGTAATGTATCAAGAGCCACAGAGAATTTGTAGGGCGGACGTTTGTCGCATAAAACTTTTTCGGGCAAAATTAGGTAAATTCGGAACAATGTCCTTTGTACCACTAGAAAATTGCCTGCTCCTACACCTATGCTACGAAATCTATCATGCTTTAAACCTTGTGGGAATACATGAAAAGTAGCGAAAAATGTCTGTCAAACGCCTATACAAAGTCTAAAGGGCAAGTGCGAAGGTTCTTTAAAAAAATGCATACATAATTTTCACAAAAACGCACTACAACAGTCCTTCTCCAAGTTATTTGCAAATGTTGGCGTTTTCGGGCTCTACAAATAAGCTATTGCAAGCGGATTTGATTTTCACACAAAATCTGAGCATGACACACTTCCTTCAGATATTTTACAATTTCGTGTAGAACAAAACATTCGGCATTTACGGAAATTCAAGTTTATTCTCGTTTGAACAAGCTCTTTGCAAAATGACTCCCTTTATCCCAGCACACAAATTTCTGGTGCCAATTGTAAGCGTTCACACCAATATGTATGATTAATACAAGCCTTCCTTACTCCAGTTTCATAATATTTCGTGAATATATTCCTCTGGCGACATTTATACTATTATTTTTGTTGCTTTCGTTTGAAAGCATCGCTCACAGCTTCAATAGCAACATTAACTGTATCTCCGAAAAGCGTCTTGTGCTCACCAAAAATAGGTATCTCTTTTTTTCACGAAGAATGTAAGTTTCGACATTCTTTCATTAAAACATATATAGAAGAGTATTTTTCCTACATCAGCCTCTTCTCGAATGTCAATCAACTTTCAGTCATACTGAGGACAAAATTAGAATTACTCTTTCGAAGAAAAACCAGCATGTGAATATTTTTCAAAAGAAACTTTATTCAATATACTAACTTGGCAAAATTGCACCAGAAAATCCGAAACAGAATGTAAGACAGTTTGTCATCACATGACAAGCAATGCGCAGTACAGTATTTTCTCTCAGGAGTTCTTTTCCAGTTAAATATTGCAGTTTCATAGATTATGATGAAACTTGATTCAAACACAGTTCATGCAAGAGAAGTTTTCAGAATCGGCAGCCTATGCAAAACGCAAAAACAACCACTGTGACCACTCAAAAATAAAATTCAAAACATATATGATATTGCAGAACATGGGTCATAAATATTCTAGACGAGATAATCAAATTTCGCTAACATTGACATCAACCACNGAAACTATAAATATAGCAGTGGCGGCTGGTAAAGCAACGACTCTTCTTTTCTCGTTGGAAACCTTGACAATGACCTGGTCCACCTTGGTAACGACATTCAT
>JGI24159J19872_10012709_pt1 | contig 10973 bp, 6 predicted proteins | sample Ectturendosymbi4_FD_19872 | JGI IMG/M metagenome (IMG submission 19872)
TACAGCAATTTGGGCCTATTCACTCCTTATACATAATTTTGAAAATGTCACCGCTTATTCAAGGAATAGCAAGTGAAAATAACTTTAAATGGAAAATTTGATATCATGTATCACTAACTTTACTATTAGAAAAAAGTCCAAGTTGATGACCTTTTTTGACTAAGGTATCCACTTTACCATATGCAATCCAAACAATCAAAAGCAGTACATGTAAACATTAAAAACTTTTTATTAAAATCATTAAATGACTAATTTACTAAATAAAAATCAGTGATTAGAACTAAAAAATAATTAAACAAACAAAAGAATCGTTGTTGCTACTGTGTTGGCCAGCTGAATAAAGATATAGGTAAACATACTAAAATTGCTGAGACATCAGAAAAGCCCAATATTCTGTTGTAGTACCTGTCAACTTTCTCAGTTAAGAATCCTTCCCAAACATTGAATTTGACTACACGAATACCAAGAAGTATCTCAGTCATTAGCTGCAAACAATAGACGTATAATCATCAGTCAAAAAATCTTTTAACAATGCTTATATGTCTAAAAGTGCAGCTATGGGCAGGGGTGTAGTTCTAATGAAAGAGGTGTGGGAACAGCAAAGACTGCACCAAATAGTTCGCATGAAGTGAGCATTTGCCTACAAGAATTTCCACGCTGGATCTATCTGTTTCACTGTAGACTTTTGACTAGCAGTGCGTATCTGCATGTCCCTAGCACATCTGTGAGATCACAGCCATATTTTAATGTAATCTAGTGCAAAAAAGTGTGGGAACGCTGTTCCCACCCCACTACACCCCTGACTATACGAATGATTGTCACTGAAAAAAATTGATTATTAAAATTAAAAACAAGGAAACTTCAGAAAGGATTTTTTTCATTCAGCATAGCAAGGTTGATACAAATTTAAAACATTTTGATATTTACCTCTTTGGCGTCCGGCTGTTTTCGGGCATTTTTGGAAAAAAACGCCTATACACACGTGGCTTTGCATGGGAATTTCTCCGGTCCGGTATGCTCTACAGACCCGGTAAAGTCTCAAAAGACGTGGCAAGTCTACTAGTCTGCACTCGAAAAAATATTTTTTGCTTGGGGGGTGCGGTTTTTTTGTGAGTGACATCATAAGTGGAGGACTTTTAGGCCACCTTGGCCCACTTTGACTGGCCCTGGGTGCCAACCGTTAGGTGGTAGTATTTCGCTTAAGTTTTTACTGGAAACCAGCTACAATCCTAGTCTTTAGATACTTTGGATGACCTGCTGGGGTTTCGGGTTCAAAAGGTGTGATCTAAGTTAGTAAAAATATTTGACTAATTAGCTAATTAGATAATTAATTAATTTGTTTATTTTACATCATAGCTCTTGAACCAGAAACGCTAGAAAGTCAATCAAAGGCTCAAAAGACTCGGACTCAAGCCTAGTTTCCAATGAAAACTTCAGCGAAACGCTTTGGTCTAGTAGTTGGGCCCTAGGCCAGGCAACATGAGCCAAAATGACCCTAAAACTACTTCACTTATGACGTCAGTCACAAAAAATCCACACCCCCTAACCAAAAAAATTTTTTTCGAGTGCAATCTACTAGACTGGCCGATTCGTTTGAGCCCTTGAACAGCTCTCTAGCGCAATTGGCGGAGGAGCTATGGCGTTGGTAAAGCAACCGAAAACTGCTGTTTTTTAGGCCAAAATTGAAGTACGAATATATCGTAGATCGGTTCTCAAAGTGTTAAGAACAGCCACTGGCTTAAACACAGGCAGATTTGCTTTCTGGTTACACAAGGCACAGCATCAAAACCAACCCACACCCTGTTAATGAGCACACAGTTTAATTCATTCCAAAACCTCACTTGTACTCGGAAAGTGACTAGTCAACATTGTTTGTGGTAGTTTATACTACACAGAGCAACTAATCACCACTGTGACAAACACATGCTATTGCTAAACAAAAAGTTTGAACAATATCACCAGACAAAAGTTAGAAATCTGCATGTTAGGCATATGTCTAACAGAGTTACAGCCTTTGTATGTAAAACACACGAAAAAATCAGCAACCATACTCATTACACACACTAGAAAAATTTGTGTTACTATCAATAAAGTTTAGAACTATACCAGTCTGTCTTGCTGTAGCTCTTGGAAATGGGTACAACTCTGACAGCTCAATCATACCTTAACCCTGCTATCTTTGTAATCCATCATTTTTTCATTGTACTCCCCAATTTTTTTTGCAAGATACCGATTGAAAAGAATCATGAGCAAGGCAAAACCAAGACCAGCCAAAAGCACATTTCCCACCTTAAAAATAAGCTGAATATAAGGTTTCTGAAGTAGGTGGAGGACTCATTAGTTTATAAAACAATGGTAGCAATTTTATCCGGTTCACATAATATAGTGTAAGTACTTTCTGCTGAAAGGCTGTTAACCACTACAACATCACTGTCTGTGAAATCAGACCCAGTATGATGAAAACTCGATAGACATGACTTGCAACCACAGTTCACTATATTAAGAACAACAATGTATTACTGTACTATCTTAAATGCAGTTTTCACAGTTCATGCCAACTTTACTCAGGGTTTCCGCAAAGCAATTCATAGGCACAATTGGCAATTTTTATGGCAGAGACTAACCAGATCTTTTGAAAATTAGTCAAGTATTTTATGGAAAAAACATTTGCCTGAGGTTGCAATATATATAGTATATTAAATAAACGGCAATTTTCAGATCCTTCCTCACCTTCCTAATACCAAAAATTTGTGCATATGACAATGCACAACAGCTTTTTGAATTTTTGTGATAATACAAACAGCAAAGATGCAACTCAAGACATGATACACAATTTATTCACACAAAACTCTAGATGACCTATACCAACATTCATAAGACTAACACCAATCTGTTTAGAAACACATGCAGTTATGAAAAACATGAACAAGGAAACAAGATATACTGTACATCTAAAGGTACATTTGTTATGTAAGCTAAATGTTCTGGTTCCATCAAAACGTTAAGTATCTGTCAGTGCAAAAACATGACTACAATAGCAAGTGTAATCAAGCAATAGTCAGTTTAAGCAGTCCTGTGCAAAAACACACATACTGACTTAACTGTACACAAATATGACAACACTAATGCAAAACGAGTAATTGGTAAGTAAATATCATACCTGAAAGTACAAAAGGACAAGGGTAATGGCAACTTGAAAAGGTAAGCTCCAAAACTGATGAAAGCTTGGACAGAAGTTGACAATCCTATTTACATCTGTACTCATAAAATTAGTGATTTCACCAGTTGTATATTGAGTCATGAAAACAGGTTTCATATGCATAGTTTTTTCAAAAACAGTGTGAACAAGACAAGATCGTATGCCAGTTGCCACTTTGTTTACCTGAAAACAATGTCATGGAACAACATGCATGTCAGTTGAACAAGTAGTTATGCCAAAATGCAATTTATTTTGTCATCTTTTATGATTTCTTTTCAAAGATTACAATCAGCAACCTATGACTTATAATTTTCAGAAATGATCTAGTTTGCAATATAAAACTTTCAACATCAGTATTTACAAAACTGACAAGGTTTTAAAAACTTATACATAACCAAGTTATCAAAATGCTCATTGCTTTACTTACAGTTCCAGAATAGACATACTTTCACAAAACAGTTTATTTTTTAACTTACTTGGTAGTCAAAGTGAGTTGCCAATAATGCTCCAGTTAAAGTAGAAACAAACAATCCAGCAGCATAACAATACCCACTAGACAATGCTTCTTTAGAATTCACAAAACTCACAAGCTTGTTGAGCAAAATCGGCCCAGCAAACGCTAAAGCATCAGCTAAGAACTTGAGAATACCTAAAGTGTAGTACCATCTGCCAAATCTTTTGTGCAATGCTTTTAGCAAAGTCTGAGATGAATAGTTTAAGCTATGGTGTTCTTTATTAACATTTCCGATAGTTGAAACAAAGCCATTACAAATGGTCTGTGTTTTTAAATCAGTAGGAAGATGGTAGACTGATTCTGCTTTACTGAGGTAGCGCTTTGCTCCTTTCCGCATGAGTGGTTGCACCCAATAAAAAAAAAGTGAAGAAAGTAAGGATGCAGAATCAGAAGGACATCCTTCTGAAATTGCTGGGACATCAGACAAGCCAACATTAGAATATTGCTCACTTTCCAACAGATCATCATGGGATCTTAACAACTCACTGCTGTCATCATCTGATATGATGGAAATCGTTCTATACCTTGGGTTTTTCTGAAAAAGTGTGCCTAAATAAACCAGCTGGCAAGCAACAAGGCAAGCAGCACAGATTAGATTGACCACAGCATTGATGTCGTCTGCAGTGGTTTTCTTTTGGTGTTCTTTTAGCAACTTCATGATCATGTGCTGAAGATGAACACCAAAATATGCAAGTGTAAATAACCATGTTGTGATGACTGGGAATGGTCCTCTTTTAAAGTCAAAATGAATGAGGCCTAGTCTCCACAAGAAAATGAAGTGTAAGAATAATGACAGTATCCTAATACCATAAGATATGAANGAAATTGGAGCCAAGTGTGACTTGATTAAAATAGCGTCCTTGATTAACAAACCTAACGTAATAAGGAGTGTTGCACCAGTGCACACTTTTCGCACGTTGAATAAGCTTGGAACACGCAAGTTAACATCCGGAGGACGTAGATATCCAATGTAAAAAGAGCTAGTGACTGCCAGCAAGAAAAATGGTACAAGAACAAAAGTCAGTGTTTCAAAACATGGTGAAAACGTTCGTTCTCCATCATTCCATACAGAAAGTTTTTGGCCACAAACTGGATCCAAAGGAGTAGTAGCATTTGTCATTCTATCACTTTTTATGAAATTTAGCTTTGATCATACAGGTTAAGCTTTATCTAATCATCTTAAACAGTTGACTAAATCAAAAATTGCATAACTGTTTCTTTAAATGACAATCTACAAAAGTAGACAATTATAAGATTAGCCCTACACAATTTTTATGGAAATAATGGGCACTTAACATACAGACATCGCATGTTTTGCAGATTTACTAAAAACATGTGATCTCTTTAGTGTTATCACATTATACAAAAACATACTTTGTAAACTTAACAATAAATCCATCAGCAAATGTAATTTAAAATGACAATTCCAAAAAGGATCAAACTAAACCAATACATAGAAAGGAATTTATTTAACATTGCAGCACACTGCTGTGGCACAGAATGGACTACAATATGATTTCAACAGGGTCTCAACATGAAGGGAGAGGCTTGCATCTCCTTGGTAGCTTGGGTAAAACATACATAGTTATTGAGTTTTAACATCTGGTTATACATTGCTAAGTGTTGTTTCCAGTCTGGATTCTGCAACATTTGTTAAAGAACATGACACAAAAATTTTCGGATGCAACATGTCCTATGAAGTAACAGCACATGGCAAGTTAAACATGATAACTTTTTAACAAAACATAGTTGACAAGTAGTGGACAGACCATTGTTTTTGAACCTTTTTGTTACAGTAGAACCTTTTGTAAAATGTTGACATTACTCAAGGAACCTTGTGTAATAATTCAAGTGTCTGTCCTATTTATTTAAGAACCAGATGAGCAAAATGTCACATTTAAGTTCAATCATAAAACTAGCAGAATCAGTAATAACGATTAAATCACACAAAATTTACAAGAAATTTAAATATATGCTTAAGCAGCAAGAATAACTGTACATTGAGTTGATAAATAACTTCAATATTTTATGAAAATAAATGGATATTACAATAATTAAAACTGAACTTACAATTAACACTTCAAAATAATAGAATAATACCAGCAAGAATTGATCCTAGTAAACAATTACTAATAACCATATAAAACTAGCTTCACAGCAGAAAGTTTACTATGATGCAAACTACTTACAATAGGGTGCAAAGTTCAAACAAAGCCTAAAGCTTTTAAGAGTTTTCAGCCTGAATTCTAAATCTGATGCTAATAACTTGTTTTTGTAATTGAACTTAACACACCTAACCATTATTTAACATATCCAACTCTTCTACATATTTCCACATTTCAATAATATCACACAACACTAGCAGTGCAGTAATGAGTTATGTTGTCCTACTTAGACGACGTTTGTTATTCTAACTGTTGCGTGATAACTCAACTTTCCAGTTTCAACCTTGCACTACGCAATCTGTTCATACAGATTAACAACTAGGGCATCAATGTGGCTAAGTCACAATAGATATGAGTGCATAAACACTTGAGCACAGGGGCGCATCCAGGGGGTCTGTTTGGCTGTCATGACAAGCCCCTTTGTATTGCAGGTAGGCTACTCAGCACTAAAGCCGATGATAAAATATCAAACGCTGTCACTACAGGTCTCTAATGTGGGTGGTTTGAAACAGGCAACAGCCTACATTTCCCTTCTAACGTTGCATAGCACTATTATGAAACAACAACGTCTCTGCCTTGTCTAAATGGCGCCTGTGCAATGACATGAAACAATTCCCATTTTTGAACACTTTAAATTGATATTGCATCGCATGTTTCCGAAACACACATGTTTCGGAATTTCCTCATCTGGCAGTGCCACCTCCAATGCAAGCGAAGCTGCCAGAAGCTCGTATACTGGCACACATACGCAGAGCTGTTTTCTAATATTTTACTTCATGGCGAGAGGACACAGTGTCCAAACGCAATCCTTTTGTTTTGCAGTTTCGGCCCAAATTTTATCTGCTGTTTACACCTACTAGGTTACCACTAAATCAAATAAGTTTAGGCCTTCCTCAGCATTACGCCAAGTAATGCAGGTTCGTTTCAACTAAAGCTATATTTGACAAGGAATTTTTCATAATGAAAGGCGTGACAGCTAGCCTCAGAAATTGTGGTGGCATTGTCCGAATGAAATATCAGTCAAACGTCGTTTTTCGAAAACAGCCTTTTTGGAATTGAGCAGCTGACCATGTTAATTTTCTTCACAAAAAGCCCTATATTGATTTCGAGAAAGTCGCTTTTACATTATGATGTAAAATAATCAGAGCAATTGTAACTCAAATGTTCTTTTCCGCAGTTATTTTGCAAGTATAATTATAACACCGCCATCTTTGATAAACACTGTTCCACAGATGCAGTTGTGCAGCTGATTGTCAGCTTCGATTTTATAAGTGCATGTATGTGTGGATAAACAGCTCTCATTGCTGTATAGCTGACATTTGCTGAATGTTCGACAAGCTAAGTATATTTTCAGAACCATGTTTGTAGGAACAAACATTGATATGATGTAAATGTGCTGTGACCAAAAGTAATGATAATTTGGAAATTTGACAATGAGATCAATATCACTATATATTCTACAGTAAATAGTTGGTTGCGCTAAGCTACTAGTCCTACTAATCAAGTTTAATTGGATTTCAGGTAGAGCTCGATCGATAAGGCTTTTTTGGGCTGGTAGCGATGTTTTTATTTTTCATTGCCAATAACCGATGCTGATATTTTACTACACTCAAACCACAGATGAAAGACAATAATTTCAGTGTGATGAAGAAGCCTATAACATGGAATTCTACGCAAACCCGAGTCACTAAGATAGTCAAAAACCACGGCCTTGTTCGCAGGCAACCATCTGCTTACCGCACAAAACCTGGGAGCGAACATTACATAGACTGGTTTAATTGGACGATCACGGAGTGGTCTGAATATTGTGCACCACTTGATGCAGTTAGGACTCAGAGGGCTGTGCATCAAAAGGAACAGTACACAGAGAATTCGCATTAGTTAATCATAGACAAAGTAGCAACTTGGATATCCGAAAACTCCATGCAGAAAACTAGCGTAGCGGCTTTTATGAGCAAATATTGCCGATATGCTATATATCGGCAGGATTTTGCCGATATGATATTAGTAGAACATATCACTCTTATAGTAGAACACATTAGTTTTCATGCGTTTTATTAAAGAGGTGTGGTTTACAGCAATGCGATTTGAAGTCTCTTTTAAGTTGCTTAATGTTACAAAGACAACTAATATTTTTCTTGCACATTTCCGCTCTTTGTAAAAGCTATAAATCCTTTCAATGTTACTGGGCATCATGCTTGCAGTCCCAATCCAACCAAAATCTCCACTGCGTGATATCCTCTTACCAGGTAGTGGATGCATCCTTTCAACCTCCCCTTGTTGGCCCCTGCATACATACTTATCTAGCCTACAACGTAATTTCTGCATCCACCTGATTGTTTGGTGACTGTTGTCTTTTGACTTTTTTATGTGATGCAACTTAGCTCAGTCTTTTCACAATCAATTTTTCAGGTTAAACATCAGATTTTAAAGGATGAAATCAGGGTCTAGTGTACAATTCAATGAGTTCTACTTAGTACTTGCATAAAGACATGAAAATATAGGCCTAATTGAGATTAAACAGAAATAAAAATGCACAACCGTGAACTGGTAAAAATGTATACAAGTTTCACCTGATTAACACAAAAACAATGTCCAGCAAAACTAAGTGTGATCAGGATTTAAGTTTTGGAGGGAAATACGTTTTTACGGGGAAAGGATTTTAGTTTTTATTATATGTGTAAAACAAATTTTTATGGGCACAGTAAAATTTGGGGGGCACAAAAAAATTGGGGAACACTGCCCCCGAATGCTCCCCTTGGCTACAGTCTTGCTTGTAAAACAAAAGTTTCGCACATGGAATTGGATGAAAATTTTGCTGCATTATATTTCTGGTTAAACTCAAGTGAAGTAAATCAGATGACTTAAGTTAATCTAGTTTGCTAAGATTAAAGCAAGCCATTCAATGTTCGGCCCTTAAAAATGTTATTCAATGTGTAGCCTTGGTCAAGATAGTGATATACTTTTTGGCTCAGTAATTTACTGAGTTTATTGAGTAAACCATTTGGGTTGGACATAGTTGACCTAGACACTGCCAAAATATAAATGAATAGCTTATTCCTGCTGACTGTGTTTGCGTTTTCTATAACTAAGCTTTGTTGCCTTCCAAATGTTTGCGCTTTCTGTAAGTCCCCCTGTGCCGTATTTTTTCGCTTTCGCTGTAGCTATCCTGACTCCCGCATGGCCTAATGAAATCACAGCGTTGTGCTACGCTGTAGCACTAGGCTATCTCACTTCGCTTGAAACACCTGAGGCCGTGGAGAGAAAGTGTTGTACATACAAGAGATGGAGAGAATTTAACTGATCCAGACATAAAGTTAACCACGTTTTTGCCAAATGCAACTAGATACGTACGAACTCACTCAAATGAGCTAAACATGCGAAAAGGCTGTCACTAGTGACTATACTGCAAATGCGCACACTTTTTTTTAAGGCATGAAATCCAACCCATTTACAAATTTTCACCTATAAATCATGTGAATGATGTGATGGTTGAATGATCTTCAATGACGACATTAAAAACAGCGTTGCACCAGTGATTGCTACACAAAATATGATTACTGTATAAAATATGGTAGGTTCTAGAGATAGCACGGGCCGCTAGCAGTCCAGTCTTCGGCAACAGGGGTAGAAATCATTTTTCTCACCGAAAGTGAGAGTTCGCACTCTGGCGGGTGAGAGTTCTCACTTTGGCGGGTGAGAGTTCTCACTCTGACTACTTTGGCGGGTGAGTGTTATCACCACATTAGGTGAGAGTTTTCAATGTGGTGAGTGAAAGTTTGGATTCCCGGGTGAGAGTCTTACTGTGGTAGGTGAAACGTGGGTGAAAGTTCTCACTCTTTGGGGTGATGTTTTCCACTGGAGTACGTGAGAGTCTCACTCACTGTGGTAGATGAATTGTCAGTTGTGGGAAAAAGCTCTCACTCTTTGAGGTGACGTTTTCTACTGGAGTATGTGTGTTACAGGCAAGTTTTGCCTATAACAACGATTGCTGTGCAAAGGCCAAGCCTGCTGAAAACCTCCCAAGCTCGAATCCAATCAAACAGATTCAAAAGAATCATGTCCAATCAAAACCCAACATTCAATCAGCTGACTCCGAAATCATGTCACGAAAAACGTGACCAAGAGTCATATGATGCTTTAGCATGACTAGCCAAGGTGCTAGGCAACCAGATGCAATTAAGCATCTTTCAAAAATTTGAACTGACCAACGACGAAACAATTACACAATTTATATAATTAGGAACAAATCAAAACACCTGAAGGAACGGGGAATTACCCTTATGCCGCAGTGGACATTTCCACACTTGGGTGAATGTCATTTGAATTTTATTAGGACGCGTACACATCTTGACGTGTGCCCGATTCTGCTCAGCATGTCGGTTGCATCTCTTTGTAGCCCGCTTGGATCGAATCCAGCTTGGCAGTAGTAGGTCTACATTGAAGCTATATCTTTGATCCTTTCTTCAGATCAGCCCTTCTGACTGAACATACCTTTGACTTATCACTGACTAATTGCGAACCTTCACCTGAACTACTGTTCCGTGCCTCGTACTTCACTTAGTTCCGAGCAGCGCAACTCGCGGACTGTGAAACGGAAGCATGATGATTTTAAGTTAGAGATTAGACAATTGAGTATACACTTATACCTGAGTATTTTTACAGATAGAAATGCTTTGTGACATGAAACGAAATTGAGTTTTATTTATACCATAAATTGCTTGAATAGGAGAACCGACGTGGAAATATCGTTGATCTCTTATCGCAAATTGGTAAGATGCAGCATAAAAATATGAGAGTTATACAAGCGTTGTGACATATCGAGAAGTGATTGAAAATTATGGAGCATTGTATCTTGGTGAGTACCTTGGCATTTTATTCACTATTCACATTCATTACAAATAAAAATAATAACAAAATATTAATTTTGTTACAATCAGCAAGTTTAATTTTTGTTACAAAATATTAATTTTGTTACAAAAATAATAACAAAATAATCAGCAAGTGCCCACAGAGGTTAGGCACTGCCAGAACTTTAATTGTACAGATGAGAAACATCTGGAAGAAATATAAAATTTTTATGCAGAGCTGACCA